>Ga0172371_10008785_pt1 | contig 14055 bp, 13 predicted proteins | sample Lak12m_FD_114543 | JGI IMG/M metagenome (GOLD analysis project Ga0172371, IMG submission 114543) | Freshwater microbial communities from Kabuno Bay, South-Kivu, Congo - kab_022012_12m | ecosystem: Environmental > Aquatic > Freshwater > Lake | place: Democratic Republic of the Congo: South-Kivu... | reverse complement strand
GTTGAATTAGAAATTGTTAATCTAAAAGATAATTTGGATGATGCAGATGCAGATTCAATTAACTGTAATTACGATGTTAAGAAAAATAACACAAGTGTTTTTTCTGGATCAATAAGTGGAATAAGCACCGCAACAATGACTCCTAAAAATCAGGTGGTAACTACGTATTCTGCAACACAGTTAGGAGGACAAGGAGATTATAATTTTATCATTTCATGCAATGATGGTGGAAAAATTTTAACGAAAAGCCAGTTGCTGAAAATTGTTGATAAATTACCACAAGTAGACAAAATTGATTTTATTCCTGAAATTGTTTATCCTGACACGAAAGTTAAATGTCAGCCAACAGTAAGTGATGATGATGATTTAGTTAATACAATTGATGTTAATTATGAATGGTATAAGAATGGCGCATTAGTTTCAGAAATATCTGAAAATGAATTTGATTGTATTATAAAGAGTTGTGTAAGCGGAAATGAAATAAAATGTGGTGTTACTCCAAAAAATAATCAAACAGGACAGAAGATCTTCAAAACAGTGAATGTTTCATCTTATTTCACGAATGTATCAATATCTGCGCAAGAGAAAATACAAGTGAATCAAGATGCAGATTTTGATGCAACAGTCAATTATGCCGGAACAAAAACAATATCGTATAATTGGAACATGGGTGACGGAACAACATACACTACGAAAAATGTAACACACACCTATACATCAAAAGGAAAATACACAGTTACGCTGAACGTGACTGATGGAAATGGCTCAACAGGATCTGATACAGTAGAAATAGAAGTTGTTGATGCATTAGTTAATATTGTGTTTATATCACCAAAACCAAGCCAGAGATTTGACCGAGGCACTGCATTAAATGTAAGTGTTAGTTTGACAGATAATACAGGAACACCTGTTTCTGATGCAAGTGTTAGTGCAAGACTAAAATGGCAAGATGGTAACACAACATATGTTACTTTAACAAAAGATACCGGCGCAATTTACAAAGGACAATTAAATGTTCCTTATTTGATAAGTGATAATGCAGAAATAGAAGCACTTGCTGAATATACTGCTGGTGAAGTTAGTTTGTCTGGTAAATCATCGCTTGCAATATTCACAAGCGCAATAAGTGATATACAACCTATTGTGCAGATAGAAACAAAATATTCAGAAGCGGGATTAAATGAAATAAGTGTTGGCAATACAATAAACAAAATAACTGTGTGTTTTAAACTGCCTGATGGATATTTTGATGATAAAATGTCTTCTGATTTAAGAGTTGTTATTGATAGTAAAGAATATGCTGCTAATTTAGAGAGTAAGTGTTATTTCTTATTACCTGAATATAGTGTTCTTTCAGATCTCGCAGAATTTGTTATTAAATTTAAGAATGCAACAGATAACTATGGAAACTATACAACAAATTCTGTTAAATATGAAATAAAAGAATTGCCGCAGGTTTTCAATCTGATTTTGAATGAACCAAATACAAATATTATTAATTATGGTCAGAAAATATATTTGAATGCAAAAATTAGTGCATTGAGCGGATATAAATTACAAGATATTGAGGGAATAGAAGGGACTATGGAATATAAAGGCCAGCGTTATACATTGCAAAAAGAAGAATCAAACGATGTGATTGTTTTTAGTGGAAATTTTGAACCATTGTCAGAAAACCCAATAGAATTTAAAGTAAAAGTTGAAGGTTTGTATAATGGCGGACTGGTTGCACAAGAAATAAAAAAGAGTTTGCAGGCAACAAATGAATTGAAAGTAGAATTTGTTAATCCAAGCCAGGACGGTGTAATTCATACAAGTGATTTGTTAGTGGTAAATCTGTTATATCAGAATGGCAACAAATATGCAGAAGATGAATTTAATCTTGTGGTGAATGATAAAAATGTGTTATTTAAGATACAGACCGATGATAAATATAAAGGAGCATATGCTGCAGAATTTGCATTAGATTCATGGACAAAACAAGGTTATTCAATCAAAGGAACTGATGCAAAAGGAAATGCAGTTAATTATACATACGATATGCCAAGATTGAGTTATAGAATGCCATTGTTTTTTTATTATATCATAATTATTTTGCTTGTTGTTCTGGTTGTTGGAATACTTGTGTGGAAAAAGATATCTCATACTATAACAAAAATAACGGGAGAAAAAAGTCTGAAAGAATTAGAAGAAGAAAAAATAATAATAAAAGCAACATTAAATGTATTAATGAAAAAAATGTTTAAAACAGAAATAACTGAGGAACAATACAAACCACAAAAAATAGAATTAGAGCAAAGATTGTTGCAGGTAGAGGGCAAAATAAAAGTGTTGAAGATGAAAGAACTAGTTAGTAAAGAAGATACTTCTCCTGCTGTTACAATAGCAAAGAATACATCTGCAAAAGAATTATCCAAAGAAGATGCAATTTCTGAATTGGTTTCTTACTTTGCTGAGAAAAACTGGACCGAACAACAAGTCAAGGAATATCTGACAAAGGGAAATGTGCCTACAGAGATTATTGATTATGTTGTTGCCAGATTGTTTGAGAAAAACAAATTCTCAAGAACATAGTTTTAAATAGTTTTCCAAAAGAATAGTATATACTATGATTGATTTGCCTAAGTTTAGGCTATCAGACAAAATCAGATTGATAGTTGCATTACGAATTTTTCCGTTTGATACATTAGTTTCACATATTTTTAATATCATGACTGTTTTTTACAATTATCCTGACTTCTTTATGAATATTTGCATTAATCTTAATTTTTTACAATCATCTAAAGTATACAAAATAAACTGTTTCTGGGAGGGATAGACTATGAAGTTATTAGATTATTCTGGTCAAGAACGAGAATTTAATATGAAAAAAATACGATCAAAAAAACTGGTAAGTAAATGTCCTGATAGTAAGGGTTGCGCAAAATGAAATTACTTGAAGTATTTACTTTTCCTTTTCCTTTTTTATATTCAAATGATAACGGCAAGACTGAAATTATATTGCCAGACAAATATCCTGTGAACCTGATATCAAAAAAACTTCAAAACATTTCCAGAGATTACATTATTACTTATGACTCAAAGATTTATTTTAATGAATTCCCTATAAAAGATGAATCTTGGCGTAATTTATACATTCATTTCGCTTACGACAAAGAACTAAACAGCTTATTCGCAGAAGTTAATAGAGAACTATATAACGGAAACATTATTTCAACAAAATTATTATTACATAAAATACAAAAATTCTTAGAAGAAAACATTAGTTCTATTTATGATGAACCTGACGATCTAAAAGACTTATTTGACAAATATATCTTCGCAAATAAGTTAGTTAACATTTACAGTATAATTGATTGCTGTGTAATTGATGAAATGGGACTTTATAAACTTAATTATGAACTTTACAAAGAAGGTAAAGAGTTATTAATATTTTTACAAGATGTTGACTCAAATAAAGAAGTATATAAATATAACGAACAAACTGTTAAACTATATTTAGATATTATAAAATTTAACAAAAATTTTTGTTGGTATTTTGGAGTAAAATTACTTCCACAAAGAATATTATTAAAAAAACAATTAGAATCTAAAACAAAAATATCAATATCTGATGATATAGTCCATGATTGGATTCCCAAAATAGGTAAATATATTTATGGTGAAAATTATGATATTAAAACTCACAAAATACGTTACCCCACTTATAATTGAATATGGAATAACTCCGTTTTGCAATGCAAATTGTGTGTTTTGTCTGAATTATTGGCGCGATAAGCCCTTAAAATTTAGAGAGAATTGGCAAAGAACAAAAAAAATATGTGATGAAATAATTAAAGCAGATGTATTTGAAGTATATCTAACTGGTGGCGAACCAACAGTTTCAAAATTATTTGAAAAAACCGTTAAATATCTACATGATGCAGATATAACTATTTCTTTAAGTACTAATGGTCTCAATATAACTGATGATAAGTTTGATATCATTACAACATATGTAGATAAAGTGGGCATTTCATTGCACGCAATAAACAAAAAATTAGATTTCGTTATGAATAATAAAAATTCATTCAATAAAGTAGATTCGTTCATAAGTAGACTTGATTCTGTAGGATATTCGTATAGCTTAAATTATACTTTATTCCCAGATAATATTGAGGATCTTGATGAAACACTGTATTATGTAAATAAGAACTACAAAAATATTTCTGGATTTAATATAAACCGTGTTTCAATGGTTGGTAAATCATATACTAACAGTATTATGTTATCACGAGAACAACAACTAAATTTATTTTCAAAGATAAAATCAGAAAAAGGTAAGTATTATTTTGCAGTAAATCTTGCAGACGTTGGTCCATATTGTATTACAAAAATAAAACAAAGACCTTGTGGCTCTGGATTTAGTTTTACTTATATTGATCCTTGGGGAAATAATATGCTTTGCATTATGAACAAAAAACCATTTGGCAATATATTGAAATCCAATCTTAAAAAACTATGGAATTCAGAAGAAATGACGGTATTTAGATCGTTAGAATGGTTACCAAATAAATGTAAAAAATGTAATCAGTTACGCTTTTGTCAGGGCGGGTGTAAATTTTCTCAATCCGATTTAAAACAGGGACTTCCATACAGTGAAGACATTTTATTAAGTAAGTATATCTGGTGATTGCTATGCAAAAGTTAGGTACATTAAAAATACGAAAAGATATTGATCATTATGTGGCAAGATATAACACATTATACTTCAAGATGATTAATAATGAATACAAAAAGCTAAATACAATATTAAGAAATATAATTCGTGAAGTTCCAGTTAAAAAAAACACCGAGATATACAAATTCTTATATAGTACTGGAAATATTCCGAGGTCTGGAATATCAATTGATAATATTTATAAAGATAAGATTAAGATAAATTTACGTATTTACAATAAACATAAAATCAAAAGAGATTTAGAGTTCTTTTTAAACTTATTTAATACAAGTGAAATATTTATTTGTGATAAAAAGCTAAAAATATTATATAAATCATCAAAAAACAAAATATATGAAGATTTAAAACTAATTGAATCTTATATAAATAAAGATATATATTTAGTCAGAAAATTAGGATTAATTGGACAAAAAATTATTGGTGGTTAAATGTATAAAGGTATTGTTGCTTCAAAGCAGTATACAAAAGTCAAAGGAATTGCGTTAGTTATAAACGACGAAAATTATGATAATAATAAAATGATTAATGGATATATACTTGTAAAGGAAAGAACAAAACCTGCAGACTTAGTAATAATGAAAAATTCACTTGGCATTATAACTGAGCTCGGCGGAATTTTAAGTCATGCTGCAATAGTATCTAGAGAATTTAAAATTCCTTGTATTGTAGGAGTGAAGGAAATATTAAGTAAAATTGAAACCGGTGATGAAATCGAGATGAATATGAAAACAGGTGAAATTAAAATAACGCAGACAAAAAATAGGTGTTTGTATGTATTATCCAAAAGTAAGATTTGAAATAGTTTCTATTAAAGATGATGTAAATGTATTTAAAGATATCCTTAACGATAAATATGATAGTTTTAAGCAACGTTTTTTTGATCTCTACCCTCAATTAACCGATATCAATATAGATTTAAATGTGTTTATTTGGGAGTTATGGACTAAACACAAAATACAAGTCCAGCAAAATTGCTTAGTTTATCAAGAAGAATGGGATAAAATTGAACCACAGTTTATGAATATTTTATCAGAGAGAAGTAATACAGATTGGTTTATTGAACCTAAGGAAATGAAGGCATATTTATCCTATTCTGCAGTAAGACCGCGATTTCTAGATACAAAATCATTTTTTGTTCCTTGGAATAATCCTTCTACAAAAGTAATTTATGTTGTAGCACATGAGATAACACACTTCTTATATTTCAAGAAATTTAAAGAATTATTTCCGGGGGTGCCTAGACAAAATTATGATCATCCCTATAATGAATGGATTTTATCTGAAATCCTTGCCCCTGTAATTTTAAATGACAAGAAATTTGCAGTTATATTTGATAGACTTTTTTCTGGATATGACTGTTTTTATAAGTCAAAAATAGAAGACAAAACAATAATGCAATTCTTTGAAGACAAATATGAAGAAATGATTAACAAAGATGGTAAACTTTTTGATGATTATTTAAGTTGGGCTTATGATTTTGTTAAAAAAAATCCTGAAAAGATTGATGTTGTGAGATGATTTAGTCTGGAAATATATTGACTGGAAGAAATTGGAGACAATTAAGAACTCTATGTGATAATTATGGAATATAGAAAAGGAGTATTAGCAGTTATTTTTAATAAAGATAATAAATTCTTACTTGTTGAAGAGAACAATAAAAGTAAAGATTTAGGATTTGTTCAAGGCGGAATAGAGGTTGGAGAAACTGCAGAACAAGCAATAAAAAGGGAACTAAAAGAAGAATTAAATCTCACAAATTTTGAAGTTATCAAAAAGTGCAATTATCAGAACAAATATGATTATCCTCAACATATTCAAGAAAAACACAAAATAAAAGGACAAATACAAACCATTTTCCTTATAAAATTCTTAGATGGGAATCATATTAAAACAAATAATGAAATTTTGTCTATTAAATGGATGAAACCTGACGAATTTATTCAAAAATTGCCATATGATAATTTGAAAACAACTGCAAGAGAGGCACTAAAAGAGTTAAGTGAACAAAGACATGTGTGACTTTATGATTGAATTATCTGGCAAAGGATCATTTGATAGATTTAGTGGAAAAATAAAAAGATATAACCTTAAACTAAATCCTGAAGATTACAACGGTAAAATAATTTACTTAACTTCAAGTATCAATAACATATTAGATTATTTTCCATACATAAAAGGAATTGTAATGAAAGAAGGGGGTATTTTAAGTCATGTTGCAATTGTTTCGCGTGAATTCAAGATGCCTTTGTTACTAAGTGTTGATTTAGATAGTTACATTGATGATGAGCTAGATTGTCAAATAGAGAACAATAAAATAATTATTGAAGATAAAGCTGTCAATATAGATAAAAAGATTATTGAACAAACATCAGATATTAGAAAATTAATTTCAAATAAATTAAAAGATGTTAATAAAGAATACACTTTAGATCAGATTGAAAAGTTCTACAATAATACATTTACTTATGAGGAATATTTAAAGACAAAGAATTATTCAGAAGAAGATAAACTCAAACTCTACATTAAGTATATGTCAGAAAGCTTCTTGTTGCTCCGTTACGTAAAGAAAGAACTTGAGAAAACTCCTAATTATGAAGATATTTTAATAGATAAAAAGATTATGGGTGTACATATAAAAGCAATTATAGACTTAAAAAACATAAATCTGTCTGATGAGAACCAAGTTACTCGATTTGGGTTTTACTATGGTTGGTTAGATCATAAATCTTGTGCCAATAAAGAATCTTTCTATAGTCGCGGAAAAATTGTTTTAGCGAAACTAAAACAATTTAATGTTGAAAACTTTGAAGAAGATAAAGACAGATTATCTCAATTAGCAAAATATTATGAATGGAGAAAATTAATTTGGATGAGAATTTCTGAATTGATTATAAATATTGATAAAGATAAAATTGCAAAATATGTTGAACTGGCTGGTGTTGATAATAATGGTTATGTTTTCTGAAGAGAATATCAAGAACTTACCTTATTTCTCTGAAGGACATAATAACAAATTGTATTTCTATGAAAAAGATGGAGTTAAGTATGTAATAAGAACTGGTTTAAAGGATATATCTGGTATTTATCAATACTCTAATGACTTTACTGCATTTATAGGTAGTAATATTTCTGTTGTAAATTTTAATACAATTTCATATAAATATATAGACGGAAAGAGACTCGTTGATGAAATCAATCACATTTCTACTTTTAATGAAAAGAAACTATTTTATGACTTTGGTAAGAAATTAAGTCAAGTTCATAGTAAGACTAATGATTATTTTGTATATTCTGGAATAAAATTTAAAGATTGGATTCAACAAAATTGGGCAGAAAACAGAGAACTTGCAAATAAGAACCGACATATTTCTACATATAAATAACATATAATATTATAAACTTTCTTCCTTTTTTTATTTATGAACTTTAAAGAGATTGCAGAAGTACTTGAACAGATTGAGCCTGTGTCATCAAGGATTGAAATCAGGAATATTCTTAAGTCTTTTTTAACAAGCCTGAATGCAGAGGATATTGACAAAACAATTTATATCTTACAGGGCGAGTTTTTCAGACCCTATGAAGGAATTGAGTTGAATGTTGGTCAAAGCATAATAGAAGAAAGTATTGCAAAAGCATATGGATTCTCTAAATCTGAAGTTTCAAAACAACACATTCAGGATGGTGATCTTGGAAAAACTGCAGAATATTTTGCAAAACAAAAAAGACAGAAATCTATTTTTAGTAGGAAACTTGCTGTTTCTGATGTTTATGACAAATTAAGACAAATTGCCTCTGAAACAGGGAAATCATGTGTCGAAATGAAATTGAAACATCTGGGTGCGCTAATGCAAAATACATCTCCATTAGAGTCAAAATATATGATAAAAATTATTGCAGGAAATCTTCGTGTAAAATTAGGTGTGCAGACAATAATTGAAACCGTAGCATTAATTGAATTGGAAAAGTCAGGAATAAAAGATTATAAGGAAAATATGTCTGAATTCAATAAAATAAAATCAGAAATAGAATATGGCTACAACATTTCAAATGATCTTGGTTTTATTGTTAAAATTGTTTTGACACAAGGTCTGCAAGAATTAAAAAAGATTAAGATTTGTATAGGGGTTCCTTTAAAGTCAGCTCTTGCTGAACGTGAAAAAGGTCCGGAGCAAATAATAAAACGTCTCGGAAAATGTATTGTTGAATCTAAGTATGATGGATTTAGGTTACAGGTGCATCACAAAAAAGGATTTACACGATTTTATTCAAGAAGGAGTGAAGATCTGACTGCAATGTTCCCTGATCTGTTGAGTGTTTTTGAAAATGTTAAAGAGGAGTTTATTATTGATTCAGAAGCAATAGGATTTGATCCTAAAACAAAGACCTATCTTAATTTTCAAGCAACAATTAAAAGAAAAAGAAAATACGATGTTAAAGAGAAAGCAGAAGAGATTCCAGTTTTGCTTCATATTTTTGATGTACTTTACTATAATGGAAAAGAAACAGTTTCGTTGCCTTTGCAAGAGAGAAGAAAACTTGTTGAAAACTTGTGTAGGCATATTAATTCAAAAATAATTATTCCAACAAATGCAATCTTTACAGATGATGCAGAAGAACTTATGACGTTCTTCAAAAAGTCAATTGATTCGGGATTAGAAGGAATTATTGCAAAGGACTTGAATAAACCATATATTGTTGGAATGAGAGATTTTGCATGGATTAAATTAAAGAAAAATTATCTGGAAGGGCAGGCAGATTCTATTGATTTGTGCATTATAGGATATTTTTTAGGTACTGGAAAATATGCAAATAAACCAAGCAGTTTACTTTGTGCAATTTATTCTTATGATGGCAGATACAAGGCAGTTGCAAAAGTTGCGTCTGGTCTGGCAGAATCAGATGTTGATTATTTTAATAAAGAATTTGAGAAGATGAAACTTTTAGAAAAGCCAGTAGATTATTTAACAGCACTTGAGCCAAATTTCTATGTAGAACCTAAGTTTGTGATTGAAGTTGTTTGTGATGAAATAACAAAAAGCCCACTATACAAAACAGGAGACGGATTTTCTCTGCGTTTTCCTCGTTTTATTTCAATAAGAGAAGACAAATCTTCTGATGAAACCACAAGTGAGAATGAATTAAGGCGGTTGTTTGAATTACAATATAGAAAAAAATAATTGTGAAGTGTAATTGAGGTATCTTTATGGTTGATGTCAAGTCAGAAATGAATCCTTACAAAAATATAAGCTTGCTGTCAGATAGACTTAAACTTGAACCCTGCCCTATAGGCAAGAAAGGAATTTGCTGTAAGATATGTTTAATGGGTCCATGCAGAGTTGTAAGTGATAAACAATTAGGGGTTTGCGGGGCATCACAAGACTTGATTGTATCAAGAAATATTTTGAGATTTGTTGCAGGTGGCGCGGCAGCACATTCTGGACACACATATCATATGATAGAATATTTTGATGATGATTATACAAAAGATTATATTGCCAGAAAAGCACCAAAGTATTTGTATGGGCTTTGGGATGAATTGGGATTATTGCCGAAAGTCAAGATGGAGCACTTTAAAGATATTTCAGAAGCTTTGCATGCTTCAACGATGGGGGTAAATTCTGATTGGCAGGATATCTTAAAGTGGTGTATTAAGTTAGGAATTGTAGATGGTTATTTTGGACTTTATTTAGGAACAGAAATTGAAGATAAGTATTTTGGAAAACCTGAAATAAAAAAAGGAAAACTTAATTTGGGCGTATTAGATCCAGATAAAGTAAATATTTGTGTGCACGGTCATGAATATATGTTTGCAGAGGCATTAGTAAAAGAAGCAGCAAAGTATAATAATGTGAATATTGTAGGAGTGTGCTGTACGGGGGCGTCACTTTTATCGAGATTAGGGGTTCCATTAGCAGGAAATCTTATTTTGCAGGAAGATGTAATTGCAACAGGAATTGTAGATGCTATTGCTGTTGATGTACAATGTGTAATGCCGTCTTTGTCTGATTTATGTGATTGTTTTCATACAAAACTTATTACTACAAATGAAATTGCAAGAATTCCAAAAGCTTTGCATATGCCGGTTAAATCAGAAGAAGATGCAAAAAATACTGCAAAGAAGATTATTGAGCTGGCTATTGCAAATAAAGCAAATCGAAGAACAGGTGCAGAGAAATTATTTGCATCAAAAAAACAAGAACAAAAAGAAGTAACTGTAGGATTTACAGAAGATAATATAGATGTTGACAAGATTGCAAAAAGAATTGCTAAGAAAGAAATCAAAGGTGTTATTGCGGTTTTAGGTTGTGTGAATCCAAGAGCAGAACAAAACTGGATTGAAATGTTTGATAAATTAAGAAAAGACTATTTAATATTAACAACAGGATGTATTGCATTTGAGTTTGGGAAGAATGGTCTTCTTGATGGGAAGAATGTTTTTCACTTGGGATCATGTGTAAACAATGCAAGGGTTGCTGAGATTTTTAAAAGAATTGCAGATAAATCTGGAAAGCAAATAACAGATCTACCATTTTTAGTTTCGTGCCCTATGCCAATAACAGAAAAAGCAATGGCAATAGGATTCTTTTTTGCGGCTCTTGGTGTTGATGTGCATGTAGGATATCCTTTTTTGTTAAGTTCAGATACAAATGTTGCTGGATTTTTAGCAACAACTCTGCAAGACAAGTTTAGAAGCAAGATATTTGTAGATACTGCGCCTGAATCCCTTTATAAGAAAATAAAAGATGGCTTAGTAGTATAAGTCTTTATTATCGTTTTTCTACAATAGAAGGAGAGTCGTCCTCTTTATTTCTATTTATAACATAGATATTCTTTGCATAATTTTCAAGCATTTTGTCGTGTGTAATAACAAAAATCTGCTCTGTAAACTTTAACAAGTGATTGTTGAAAAGATCTGATAATGCAAGAACTATATTTTCATCAAGATTGTGTGTTGGTTCATCAAGAATTAAAAGATTTAATTTGTTTTTCATTACTAAAGACATTGCAATACGCAAAGTTAATGCAATTGCGCTTCTCTCTCCACCTGATATAAAATCATCAAGCTGTCTTGTATAATTTTTGTCGAAATATAATTCCAGTTTGTAATCGCCATCCACAATATTTAGTTTTATGTGCTCAAAATCAGCATAAGGATATATTTTAGGCCACAAATCCATGAAAATTAAATTGATATTGGAGACTATTTTCTCGCGAACCTCTTCTTGTGTTTTCTTTGCAACATTTGAAAATATCATCAAGTCATCTGATATTATATGTATGTTTACAATAGATTTTCTTTCTTTTTCAAAACTGTCTTTTATTTGAGTATAATGCACAATATTGGATTTAATATCATTCAGGATCTTTTTATTTTGTTCAATAATTGTTTTCTTGAATTTCTGACTTGAAATACTTTCTGCAAGTTTTATCTTTACTGATTCGTGTGTTTCTTTATTGTAGTCAAGATTCTGAACTATTTCTGACAGAATCTTTAAATTTTCTTTTAGTGAAAGATATTTTTCGATCTTTGCAACCTTGTCAAACTCTGCTTTTATCTGCTGTAACTGTAATTCATTCTCTTCAATAGCCTTATCTACATCTTTGTTTTCTGTTAATTCTTTTTCTAATGTATGAACTTCATGGTTTACGGTACTCAGGTATCTCTCTGCATCTGTTATTTCGCTTTTCAAAATCTCTATATATTCTTGTTTTGCAAGTAGTTCTCTCTTTTTAATAAGCTCTGCTTCTTTCTCTTTTCCTTCTTTTTCCAGTGCAATTATTTTTGATCTTGTTAATTGTAATTCACATTCAATTATTATTAATTGTTCCTGATTTTTTGCTATTAGTATATGTTTCTCATTAATAATGTTATTTTTATGTTCTGCATCTAATAATTGTTCACAAACAGGACACTTTGCTTCTAATTCTGAGATATTTTTTATACTTTCATCAAAATCTTTTGATTCTTTTTTAAGGTTGTCTGCCTTATTTGAATATTTGAAATAGGTTTCATTCAGTTTTTTAATTTCTTCTAATAAATCTTCTTGTTCTTTAATGATGTTCCCAATCTGGTTTACAAGACCTGCATCTATTTTAGTTTCTTCAAGAAATTTCTTATTCTTTTCAATTGTTTTGATAAAGTTAAGCGCCTTCTCTTTTTTTTGTGCCAATAATACTTTTTTATCATCAAGCAATTTCTTTAATTTTTGTAACTCTATTTTGATTTCCTTTAATTTATTGACTTTAGATTCTATTTTTTCTTTCTGTAGCACAACATCTCTGTCTTTTTCAGAAATTCTCTCTTCTTTCGCAAGAATTTCTATTTGTCCCTCAATGTTCCTCATTCTATTTTCGGCATCTTCAAAAGTTTTTCTCTTTTGTTCTAATTCAAGAATTTTTTTATTTAATTCCTCAACCGTTTTATTAATTTGCTCAAAGTCTGTTTCTTCTCTAACAATAAGTTCTTTTGCATCTTTTTCTGTTTTTTGTAATTCTTCAATATTATAATTTTTAAGCATACCTTGAAGCTCTGCAGTATGTTTTTCTTTCTCCTCTGACTTTGCTTTAAGTCTATTTGCTACTTGTTTTGCATTGTTTGCTATGTTATCAAAATGCTGGATATCAAATATAGAGTCAAATAACTGCTTGCGCTGTGCAGCAGGCATCTTTAAAAAGAAGTCAATTTGATTTTGTTCAGAAAAATTTGCACGCATAAATGCATCAATATTTAGTCCGACAATCTTTTCAATTTCTTCATTTACATCTGAAGGTTTTGGTCCAGCAATTAGTTTATTGTCTGCATACAGTTTGGCTGTGCTTGTTTTTTCTTTCTGTAGAATTCGTTCAACTTTATAATTTACAGAATCAATCTCAAACTCAAGTACAACTTTTGCTTCTGACATAGGATTAGGCTTCTGCATAATCATATCTTTTACGCTTACTCTTTTTGATAAAATAGATTGAGTTGTACCAAATAGCGCAAATACAATTGCTTCTATTATACTGCTTTTTCCTGAGCCTATGTTTCCAACAAATACATTATATCCAGAATCAAAAATTATATCTGATTTGTAATGACTTTTCCAGTTTTCCAAGCAAAGGGAGCGAATCATATTATATATATCAAGGAAAAAGATTAAAAACACTTTCAGTCTTATATTAATATGATTATAACTGACTTAGTTTATGGTATGTGTGAAGTAGACTCTCCAGTTTTGATCGATTTAATAAGTTCAAAACCCATACAGAGATTAAAAGGAGTGGCACAGTGCGGTCCCACTATATTAGTAATGCCTGAAAAATTCATAAGATATGAACACAGTGTAGGGGTTATG
>Ga0172371_10008784_pt1 | contig 14056 bp, 8 predicted proteins | sample Lak12m_FD_114543 | JGI IMG/M metagenome (GOLD analysis project Ga0172371, IMG submission 114543) | Freshwater microbial communities from Kabuno Bay, South-Kivu, Congo - kab_022012_12m | ecosystem: Environmental > Aquatic > Freshwater > Lake | place: Democratic Republic of the Congo: South-Kivu... | reverse complement strand
GAAAGCACGAAGTCACGCCGCGTCGAGTTCTTCATCATCAGACCCCCGTCACGCTCTCAAGTGATTTGCAAACCACTCTCGGGCCCGTCGCCACATCTCGTCCGAGAGAACGTGGCCGGTGCCCGGCTCGATGAACCAGGTGAACTTGTCGGGCACACCGGCCCGGTGATACGCCCGGGCAATCGTCTTCACGCCTTCCCGGACTTCCTGAATGGGGCTGCCGCCGTCGGTCTCGCCGAGGTTCAGGTGCAGGGCCCGGGGGGCGATCAGGCCGGCGATGTCGGGCGTGTCGCCGTACTGGAACCAGCCGGGAATGAAATTCGGGAAACAGTGCAGGATGTGCGTGCGGTGGATCGCCGCGTAGGTGGGCAGGCAGCAATTGCCCACCAGGCACACCAGGCGAGGCTCCCAAGGGCCGACGAGCCACGTGTGCGTGGAGCCCATCGAGTGGCCGTAGCAGCCGATGCGGTCCTTGCGGACCTCGGGCCGGGAGCAGAGGTAGTCGATCGCCCGGCGCATGTCGAGGATGTTCTTCCACGCCATGCACTTGCCCGCCACCACGTAGCGGAGGAACTCGAAGCGCTCGAAGTTGCCGCCTTGAAGGTGCTTGCTCTGGCGCTCGCCGAAGCAGAGGGCGTCGGGGCAGATGACCACGTAGCCCAGCTTGGCCAGGGCCACGCCGGTGTGGTGCATCGGGCTCCCGGCCAGCCCGGCCGGCTCCACTTTGCCGAGCTGATAGGCCCCGTTGTGCTGATGCCACACGGCCACGGCCGGAGCCGGATGCCCGGCTTTCACGCCGTCGGGAACGAGCACGAACGCCGGCACGCGGTCGCCCGGCTCCACCTCGTAGGTGACCGACTCCAGGCGGTAGCCGTCCTTCTGCGTTGTCTCTCGCACGATCGGCTTCAGGTCGCACGGCGCAGGCCACGGCCCGCCCAAGCACTCCTGCAACTTGGCGCGGAGATCACTCGGGGCAAAGGCCGGCCGCGCTTGCGGCTCGGCGGCGCCAACCGGTGCGGACCCGCTCAACATGGCAACACCCGCCGCGGTTTGGGCAAGGAAATCCCGTCGCTGCATAACATGCTCCTCAGGGGCTGGAACACAACAGGGGCTGGCGCACAACTCCCCTCGCCCACTTTTCGGGAGAGGGGCTTCGGGGAACAGGTTTGGGAAACCGAATCTCGTCACCGGTGCCGGCACGCCGTCACTATAGCCGCGCCCAGGGCCCGAGTCGATAGCTTGCCCAGTCCATGAATTGTCTAACGCCGAAGGGTTGTAGGGTGGGGCTCGCTTCGCTCGACCCACCCTACAACTTATCCACTACTTGCGCGGGCGCCAGACGTCTTCCAGGTCGTCGGAGCATTGCTTGCGGATTCCTTCGTCGGAGAGAACTCATTCGGTGGCCTTCATCACCTCTTCGCTCCGTGCGCTCTACATCTGCTTCAGATACACCGTGCGGCGGTCGAAGGCTCGGAAGCCTGCGGAGGCGTACATGGCGAGCGCAGGGCGGTTGGCCTCGTCGACGGCGAGCACTAGGCGCGGGCGGCCGGCCCGGCCGGTCAGCCATTGGGCGTGACGGCAGATGACCTTCCCCCAGCCGTTTCCGCGACTGGAAGGGATCAGGCCCATGTAGACCAACTCGATATTGCCTTCCCGGGGAAAGTCGCCCAGGAGCAGACAGCCCACATCGCGGCCCTCGTGCTGGACGAAAACCCAGCGGTCGGGGGCGAATGAGCCCGCGGTCCGGTAGCCCGCCAACACGTCTTCGATGGGACGCAGCCCGTTCATGGCCGGGCAATCGAGGGTGCCGACGTAGGTGGCCTCCACGAGCCGGGCCAGCCGCTCCTCCTCCGCCGGATCGAACGGAGTGAACTGCAACGGCCCTTCCGGTTCTTCCTTGGGAAACGCCGGCTCCTCACAGCCCAGGTAAAGCAGTGCGGCCAGGGGAGAGAACCCCGCTGCGCGAAGGACCGTGTCGTCTTCCGGAGTGACGGTCGCGAGCAGGGCATGGGCCACGCAGACCCCGCTTCGGGCCAACAACTCGCACCCGGCGTCCAAGAGCCGCGTGGCCGTCGCGGCCGCCTCGCCCGGCACGAGCCGAGGCGGCCACACCATGGCCGCGCGCCCGCCCAGGTCCTGAAACCACGCCGCCCCCACGCGATCCGGGCCGCGCCGGGCCTCCAAGAGCCCCTCTCGGGGAATCTCGCCCGAGCAGATGTCTGCCGTGAGGCGTCGGATGTAGTCCTCGACCTGGTCGGGCGGCAGATCACCCAGGACCAAACGCAAGGCGTCGGCCACCGTCTCAGCACCGACCGGAATGATCCGAAGAGACTCGTCGCATTGAGGCGTCATGGGGGCAGTTTACAGGGGCTAGGGGCTGGGGGCTAGGGATTGGGGCGACAGGGGTTAGGGGGTAGGGGTTGGGATGGGGCTATGCCGACAGTCTCTAGAAGGGTTTTCACAAGTGCGGGAGGGCGAGGCTCCTGCCGAGCCGGCGACGAGCGCAGATCTTCCAACGTCCACGCCGGCTCGGCAGGAGCCTCGCCCTCCCAGGATCACCCAAGGTCATTTAGCTCCTATCCCCTGATCCCCAACCTCTCCAATCAGTCGCGGATCGCCGTATAATCAGACATCAGAGGGTCTGTGAGCTCGGCAAGGTTACGTGCAGGGAGGTCTGCGATGAGTAGTAGTACCTTAGTACGGCGATGTTGGGGCGCAATCGCAATTGGGTTTTGGTTGGTGGGCGCCGCGGTCGTTTGGGCGCAGCCTGAGCCGAACGCCCCGCCCGGCAACGCGCCCGAAGCGGCCAAGGCGGAGGCCCCGAGCCCGGCCGAAGGCGCGCCGCGGGGTTATCTCGGCGCGGTCGTCGACGATTTCCGGGACCGGGGGCGCGGCGTGCGGATCGAGCGGGTCATTCCGGGCGGTCCGGCGGAGAAGGGGGGGCTCAAGAAGGGCGACCTGGTGACCGGCTTGGGCGGGATCCGGGTGCGGCAGATGACCGACTTCGCCGCGATCCTGGAGCAAGTGGCCCCGGGCAGCTCGCTCACCTTCGAGGTGCTCCGCGCTGAGAATCGTCTGAAGATCGACGTGGTGTTCGGATCCAGAAGCGGGAAAGCGAAGATGGAGCCTCCGGCCCTGGTCCTCCCCGCCCCGGAAGGCACGCCCCCGCCGCCCGAGCCCAAACCGCCTCGAACCCCCAGCGCCCCGCCCACGGTGCTCATCCCTCCAATCGACGACCGCAGCCGGATCGAGCTGCTCGAACGCCGCATCGAGCAACTCGAGCGCCGCATCGAGCAATTGGAGCGGGCCGTCAGCAGGCAGCACCTATAGGAAGCAAGAAGTCAAGGCGCATTCCCCCAGCGGGTCGTTGCTATTTTTCGGTCCTTGCTTCTTGTGGTTCCGCCGCGGATCGCAGACGCTGATCCCGTCCACCAGCCCGCGGAGATTGCGGAACAACCACTCCGCCAAAGGACCTTCCTCGAAACACATGCCACCCAACTTCGATCTTCATGCCACCCAGCGCCGATCTTCAGTCAATGTCGCGGATTTCCACGAGGGTGTGGGTCACCAGGGCATCATCTTCGCGGTAGCTCTCGCCGGTGATCGAGGGGATGACCTTGAGGAGCTTGAGCACCACGCGAACCTGGTCCATCACGCTCCCCTTGCGGGCCTTGCGGGGCTCGGGCGTCTTGCCGTCGGCGGCCTTCTTCTCGGCGGGCCGCTTGGCATGAACCGGTTTGGCCTCGGGCTTGGCGGACTCGTCTTTCTTGGCCTCGGGGGCGGGGCTCTCCGCCTTCTTCGCTTCGGTCTCCTTGGCGGCCCGCTTGCCCTTGGAACGTTTCGGTTTGGGCGTCTCGCCGGAGGCCGACGGCCCGTCCTTGGCCCCCTGACGCACGGCGAATTCCACCCACGGCGTCGCGGCATCGACCAGGCCGGCCCAGTCCAGCGAGGCCGCCATGGCGCGGGGGCGATCCGGGTCGGTCAGCACGCCGCCGAGGGCGGGCGGGGCGGGCGCCAACAGGCGCGCGGCGTGGTCCTTCGTCACGGCCACCACGCCCACGCGGTCCGACAACCCAAGGCTCACCACAATCTCCCTGGCCAGGCCCCACGCCTCGGGAAACTCGAACGTGGACAACGTGCCCGAGGCGGTCTGCGACGTCTTGGGCTCGGGAATGGCGAGCGGAGGAATGTCGCTCGGGTCGGGGACCACCTTGCGGAGCGCCTCGACCCCCTCGTTGAACAACTTCCGGTACTCGCCCATGGCCTTGCGCAGCCCCTGCGAATCGCTCACGCCGAAGACCAAGGCTGGCTCGACCATCGGCATGGGCCGGTCCGTGGCGGGCATGGCCTTGTGGAACTGCCGGCTGGCGAGCTTGGCGTCGACCACGAGCGCGAATTGCTCGTCGGCCAGCGCCCGGATCAGCGTGCGATTCGCCTCATCCAACCGTTTCACCAGGGGGGTGAAGAGTTTGACGGCCTTGTCGTACTTCTCCTTGTCGTCGGCCGACATCTGGGGCACGCCGAACTCCTCGGCGTAGTGGTAGGCTCTCTTGGCCCACTTGACCGCCAGGTCGTATTGGGCCATCGAGCCGTGCGAGCGGCCCAGCAGGGCCAGGATCGGCTTGCCGCCGACGTGCTGGAGCAAGGAGAGGGCTTGACTGGCGTCGGCCTGCTGGAAATCGCCCCAAGCGTAGGAATAGCCTTCCATGCCGCGCTCGGTGAGGAACGCGAACGACATCACCGCCCCGGCCTTCGGATCGACCGATTTCAGGTCCTTCGTCAGGTCGGCGATGTCCTTGCCGATCTCGGCCTGCCGGTCCGCCCCCAGGTCGAGTTTCGGCAGAGCCTCGTCGACGGCCTTCAAGAGATCGCGGACGTCCCGCGTGTTGTACATGACCCGCGATAAGAATGCCTGGCTCACGTAGCCGATGGACACCAGCCGGCGGTCGGCGTACTTCGCCAGCGGCTTGAACTCCGGCTGGCCGGCCAGCGACTTGCCCTTGCCGAGCTGGGCGAGGCGCTCGGTCGAGGGCCCGATCGCCAGGAGCAGATAGTCGCCGCGGAGCCCCAGGGCAATGACCTTCTTCATCGCCTTGACCCGGTTGACTACCTTGTCGAGATCGCCCTTGTGCTGTTCGACCTGGCGGGCCTCGTCCAACGGGATCTGATCCCAGGGGATCATGCCGCCGTCGAGGGTGAGCGTGAGATATTCGTTGCCGGCGACGGTGGTTCGCTTCCAGCGGTCGCCGAATTGGGGGGCGAACAACAACAGGGCATTCACGGTGATTTCCAGCTTGGCCAGCTCCTGCACGGCCAATTCGCGGTTCTTCACGCGGAACCCGAAGATCACGTTCGGCACTTTCAGCAGCTCGACGTTCTCCGCCAGCGCGGAAAGGACAAGGGCGCCCGGGTGCACTTCTCGCCGCCCTTCTCCGGTCAGTTGCCCGAGCATCTGGCCGTAGCGCACGGAACCGGAGACCCGCTGAACCAGCTCGATCAGGTCGACCGTGCCCCGGTCGCCGTAGACGAAGACCTCGTTGGAGAACATGTCGCCGAGCAGCTTGAGGGCCTGGCGGACTTCGTAGTTCTCCCAGGCCGTCTTCAAGTGCTGGACCCCCTCCTTGAACGGATCGCCATGCTCGCCATGCCCGCCCGACTCCATCGCCGCGGAAATCTTCTTCAACCCGTCTTGGACCGCGGGGAGGGCCATGATTGCCGCCCAGGCGCGGCTCTTGCCGATCGCCTCGATCTGCTCGCCGTTGCGGAGCGACGCGCTGTAGAAGGCGGCGTCCTCGGGGATCCAGTTGAGCGACGTGCCGAGCTTGTCCAACGGGCCTGCGGCGTGCGCGGGGGCAGACCAGACCATACAGCCGGCGAGAATCGCCAACGCCGTTCCAGCCAGGACCCAACGCCTGACGCTCCAGTGGTGCCCAACGGCCATGAGAGTGACTCCTCGTCCGAAGACCTTGAGAGAAAAGAAACGTCCCATTGGCCCGCATTCTAGTCCCTTGCCGGGGGCCTTGAAAAGGGTGGGGAAGAGGGCGCGGGCAAGAAATTCCGGCAGGCGGGTTGTGATCGCTCGGATCTCGTGGCCCGGGGCGAGGCAAGTGCTTGCGTCAAGGATGGGTGATCCCCGGAGGGGGCTCGTCCGTTTCTAAATGACTTTGCGTGATTCTGGGAGGATTCGCTGTAGGGAACGCCCTCCGTGGCGTTCCGCCGATCGCCCAACGGGCCTCCGTAGCGGGTACCGGAACGCCACGGAGGGCGTTCCCTACAGTCCCTTCCGCGGCCTCCCGGAATTGAGGTGCAGGAGTCGGCGTTGTCTGGAGGATGGCCATCTTAGGCCGTCAAAAAGCCGCCGGCGAAGACGGCCTGGAAAGGCCGTCCTGCACCTGGAAACGGGCTGGCTGCCCTTGGGGGCGGTTGGCGCAGACCGACGGGCCCATTAAATTCGACGGCATGACGGTCTTTGTTGAATATCTGAGTATGATTCGGAAGGAACACGGTGCGGGTGATGCGACCGAGCATACGCACCGCCCCGCCCTGAAAAGCCTCCTCGAGTCGGCCGCGAAGGGCATCACGGCCACGAACGAGCCAAAGCGAATCCTTTGTGGCAGCCCCGATTTTCAGGTCGTCCGCAAGGGCGTTCCGCTCGGCCACGTCGAGACCAAGGACATCGGCACGAATCTCGACGAGATGGAGCGCGGCAAAGGCCCGCACGGTGAGCAATTCACCCGTTACCGTGACGGCCTGCCAAACTGGCTTCTCACCGACTATTTGCAGTTCCGGTGGTTTGTCGGCGGCGAGAGACGGGTGACGGTGCGTATCGCCAAGTTGGACGCCAATGGAAAGCTCAAGCCGTTGCCCGACGGCGAACGCGAACTCGCAGAGTTGCTCACCGCTTTTTTCCAGCAACCCGCTCTGACCGTCGCCTCCGCCAGGGAACTGGCCCAGCGGATGGCGGGCATGACGCGCATCATTCGCGATCTGATCATCAACACGTTCGACCGTGAGCAGGAAGAGGGGTGGCTCCACGCCTGGCTCAATGCCTTCCGCGAAACGCTCATTCCCGACATCGAGGAGGAGCAGTTCGCCGACATGTTTGCGCAGACGCTGGCCTATGGGCTGTTTGCCGCGCGGGTTCACGCGCCGCCGAACAAGCCCTTCTCCCGCGAACTGGCGGCGTACAACCTGCCGAGAACCAATCCATTCCTGCGCAAGCTGTTCGCCGAAATCGCTGGCGTGGACATGCCCGATTCCATTGCCTGGGCCGTGGACGACATCGTCGAGCTACTCAAGCACGCCGACATGGCGGAAATCCTTACCGACTTCGGCAAAGGCCAGGGCAAGGAAGACCCGGTCGTCCACTTCTATGAGACCTTCCTGGCGGCCTACGATCTGAAGATGCGCGAGGTGCGCGGCGTCTACTACACGCCCGAGCCGGTCGTGAGCTACATCGTGCGCTCGATCGACCACCTGCTCAGAACGCGTTTCAACCGCCCGAAAGGCTTAGCCGACGAGAACACGTTGATTCTCGACCCGGCGACCGGCACGGCCACGTTTTTGTATTTCGTGATCGAGCAGATGCGCCGGAAGTTCGCCACGCAAGCCGGGGCGTGGGACGACTACGTCGCCAAGCACCTCCTGAACCGGGTTTTCGGTTTTGAGTTACTCATGGCGCCCTACGCGGTTGCGCATCTGAAGCTCGGCATGCAGTTGCAGGAGACGGGCTACCATTTCGGCTCCGACCAGCGACTTGGCATCTACTTGACCAACACGCTGGAAGAGGCCGCCAAGAAGAGCGAACACCTCTTCGCCGGTTGGGTCGCCGACGAAGCTAACGCCGCCTATTCCGTCAAGACCGTCTGTCCCATCATGGTCGTCATGGGCAACCCGCCTTACTCGGGCCTGTCTGCCAATATGAACGAATGGATCAACAATCTCCTCAAGAAGAGACTCCCACTCCCCAACGGCGCGCCCAGTTTCTACCAATGCGACGGCAAACCCCTGGGCGAAAAGAAACTCTGGCTCCAGGATGATTACGTCAAGTTCATCCGCTTCGCCCAATACCGCATTGAGAAAACAGGGTACGGAATCCTGGGTTTCATCACCAATCACTCGTATCTCGACAACCCCACGTTTCGAGGGATGCGCCAAAGCCTGATGGCCACCTTCGATGACATCTACATCCTGGACCTTCACGGCAACGCCAAGAAAAAGGAAACCTCCCCTGACGGCTCCAAAGACGAAAACGTCTTCGACATCATGCAGGGCGTTGCTATCGCCCTGTTCATCAAACGCGAGAATGGTCCGACCAAGCAACCGGCCAAAGTCTGTCATGCGGAGCTTTGGGGTACGCGGGGGCTCAAGTACGAATGGCTGTTCGGCCACGACATTCAGGCACACAAGTGGAATCCCTTGAAGCCCAACTCGCCGCAATACTTCTTCGTGCCCAGGGATGAATCCCGGCGCAGCGAGTACGAGCAATGGCCATCGATCACCAGGGTCTTTCCTCAGAACGTCACCGGCATCGTCACCGCGCGCGATGACTTTGTCATCGACTTTGACGCCACGCCCTTGCTGGCGCGGATTGCGACTCTTCGCGACCGGCAACGCAGCGATTCGGATATCCGGGCGGAGTTCTTCGGGGAGCGAACTTCCGGCAAGTATCCGCCCGGCGATTCACGCGGATGGAAGCTCCCCGAAGCTCGTAAGAGAGTCGAACAAGATAACGATTGGCGCACCCGCATCACGAACATCCTTTACCGGCCGTTCGATGTCCGGCGGATTTACTATGCCCCCTGGATCGTCGATTGGCCACGCTTGGACATGATGCCCCACATGCTCGCCGGGGATAATCTGGGGATGACGATTGGCCGTGCCGGGCAAGTTATCGGTTCGGAGAGTTGGGATATTGTCCACTGTACAGATGCTATGTCCGACCTCAATTTCTTCCGTCGTGGTGGGAATAGCCTTCTCCCCTTGTACCTCTACCCTTCTACCGAAGCCGGTGCGGACAAGTTGTTTGCGGAGGGGCCGGGGCCGGGCAAAGGTGGTCGGCGGCCGAATCTGTCGCCTCAGTTCGTGGCTGAGTGTGGAGAGAAGTTGGGTTTGGCGTTTGTGCCCGACGGCGCGGGCGACTTGAAGAAGACGTTCGGGCCGGAGGATGTGTTCCACTGCTCCTACGCAGTGTTCCACAGCCCGACGTACCGCAGCCGGTATGCGGAGTTCCTCAAGATCGACTTCCCGCGTTTGCCGTTGACGAGCGACTTGGGACTGTTCCGCGCCCTGGCCGCCAAGGGCGCCGAGTTGGTCGCGCTCCACCTGCTCCGGTCGCCCAAGATCGAAGAACTCGTCACCGATTGGCCGGTCAAGGGCGACAACGTGGTCGAAAAGGTGCGGTACACGGAGAAGGAGGGCCGCGTCTGGATCAACAAGACGCAATACTTCGGCGGCGTCCCGAAGGCGGTCTGGGAGTTTCACATCGGCGGCTACCAGGTCTGTTACAAATGGCTCAAAGACCGCAAAGGCCGGAAACTCACCTACGAAGACACGCAGCACTACCAGAAGGTCGTCGTCGCGCTCGACGAGACCGTTCGCCTGATGGGCGGGATCGATGAAGTGATCGGCCAACACGGTGGCTGGCCAATGCGATAACCAATCAAGTCTCAACGGGAGGACGAACATGCCTGGAATGCGTCGCAGTCGGGTGTTGGAGAAGCTTCGCGCGGGGAGACTGGCCTCGAGCGTGAAATTGAACCTGGCGGATGCCCGGGTGGCCGAGATCGCGGCCCTGAGCGGCGTGGACTGCATCTGGATCGACATGGAGCACGTGCCCAACGACCTGCGGGACGTCGAGAACCAGATCCGCGCGGCCAAGGCCTACGACGTCGACACGGTGGTTCGCGTGCCGCGGGGGAGCTACAGCGACCTGGTCCGTCCCTTGGAAATGGACGCCACCGGGATCATGGTTCCCCACGTGATGAGCGCCGCCGACGCCCGGAAGATCGTCTGGCAGACGCGGTTTCATCCCATCGGCCGCCGGCCCATCGACGGCGGCAACGCCGACGGCGCCTACTGCACGATCCCGCCCGCCGAGTATACCCGGCAGGCCAACTCCGAGCGGTTCCTCATCGTGCAGATTGAGGATCCCGAGCCGATGGCCGAACTGGACGAGATTGCCCAGGTCGAGGGGATCGACGTCATTCTCTTCGGGCCCGGCGATTTCAGCCACGCGCTGGGGTGCGTGGGCCGACTCGACGACCCCCGGGTCGTGGAGGCCGAGCGGCGGGTTGCCCAAACCGTGGTCCGCCACGGCAAGTTCGCCGGGGCCGTGTCGGGCATCGAGACGCTCCCGGCCAAGCTGCAACTCGGCTTTCGGTTCATCAACGTGGGGGCCGACGTCCTGGCGCTAACCGACTACTTCGGCCGTATCGCCAAGGCGTTCCAGGCCGCCGGAGAAGTAGAGCGGACGGAGCAAAGCGACGCCCGCCGACTCACGTAACTGGTTTGACGCATCGTGGCGGGCCTCGCTTCGCTCGGTCCGCCCTACCCGACTCCGCTTGGAGGAGCAGCCGATGTCGGCCCCGGACTTCTACTTCGCCGTCAACGCCATCTTCCGCCACCTTCACGACCGCTACGGCCGCGAGGCCCTGGTCGACTATTGGCGCTCGCTTGGGCGGCAGTACGATCGCCGGCGGATCGAGGCCTGGCGCTGCAGCGGGCTGGCAGCCATTGCCAGCGACTGGCGGGCCTACTTCGCCGAGGAGCCGCAGGCCGAGGTCGACGTGCTGCTCGGCGACGACCACGTGGAACTGGTCGTCCGCGTGTGCCCGGCGATCAAACATCTGCGGGATCACGGGCGCGACGTGGTTCCTTATTTCTGCGAGCACTGCGACCACACCTGCGGAGCCATGGCCGGCGAGGCGGGCTACGCCTTCACGCGGAGCGGCGGCATGGGCTCCTGCCGCCAGCGGTTCTCGCAAGGGGAGGAGGGTTCAGGGTTCAGGATAAAAGTAAAGTAGAAGTAGGGCGGACGGAGCGAAGCGACGCCCGCCGAATCGGGAAACGAAATGGACTCGCACCATTCAGGGATTTCCGAGCCGGGCCGTGTCGGCCCGGCGGTGCGCTGCGAGTGAGAGATTGTGGGATACAAACCGGGCCGGTACGGCCCGGCTCGGAGTCTTCGATCTTTCCCAGGAATCGTGCCAGGATATTCAGTTCAACGCATCGTGGCGGGCCTCGCCGCGCTCGGTCCGCCCTACCCAACCCCCAACTCCCAACTCCTATCATGCTCGGTTGCCACGAGTTCTGCGGCTATTACGAGTGGACCTTTCATTACGTCCGTCGGCGCTGGGGGCAGGAGGGCGTCGCGCGGCTTTGGGCCGAGGCCATCGGCGGCGAGAGCCAGCGGCACTACACCGAGGCCGCCCAGCAGGCCGGATTGGCCGGTCTCTACCGCACCTGGGTCAAGACCGGCCAGGACGAGACCTGCGACTGGACCTTCACCCTCGACGAGGCCCGCAACGTGCTCCGCTGGGACATGCGCCAGTGCCCCAGCAAAGGATTCCTATTGGAGCACGATCTCAACGCCGACGAGGACTACTGCGATCACTGCACGGGCTGGATGGTTCCGCTTCTGGACCAGGTCGGGGTGGAGGTCTGGGAGCATGAGCACAATCACTGCGGCCAGTGTTGGGGAACGATGCGATTGAAGGATCGCCCTTCCCAGCCGCTGGAGGTTGAGGCCGACATCCGCCGCGACCCCCGCTGGAATTGCGGCTATCTCGATCGGTGGGAGCACAACCAGAAGCAGCCGCTAATGCCATGCGCGGGCAACGCCACGGATCCGTGTGACGTGCTGACTCGTTGGTTTGCCCGGGCGGATCGCCTCGTCGTGGTCGCCGAGGGAGAGGCCCTCGATCCCGTGCCCGACGGGCTCCGCGGCGCCGCTGGCCTGATGACCGACCGCACGTACGCTCGGTGCGGCGACCTCGGGCTGGAGCCGCTGGGCGTGCTCATCGGCTCCGACGGGCCCGACCTCGATGCCCTGTCAAGTCGATTCCTCGCCACGGCCGACGCTCGCCGCCCACTGCTCTTGCACGCGTATCTTCCCGGGGCGCCGCTCCTCGACTTTGTCAGCCAGGGGCTGCCCCGCCCGCTGCCGATCCTGCCGATGGTGATTCGCGCCGGGAAGTACGTCCACCAGCCCGGCGGGCCCGCTCCGACCCCGGCCGCTCTGCTCATGTCGCTCGCCGAGGCGCTCGGCAAGCCGACGACGGTCTTCTAGTAAGGGCCTGGCGAGCGATAGGGATTGCCGTCCAGGGTCAGTATCAACAGGTGGTAGGCAGCAACCCCAGCGCGTGCGTGGAGGCGGGTTCCAACGCTCCTGTGGAAAGCGTTTCCTGGAACGAGGCGAGCGAGTTCTGCCGCCAGTTGTCGGCCCTTCCCAAAAAGGGGGGCCTACCTATGTCAATCATCACGGTTTTTCTTGTTGCCCCCAACCCTCCTGCTTACCCAAACCCCTTGTTGCTGTCGTCGGACTTGCGGAATGGATACCTAGTTTCACGCCAGATCATCCGACGTGGCGTAACCGCCGTGCTCGATAATCCGAAAAGGCAAAGCCGATCGATGAAACGCGTCGAATCGGCCTTGCAGGAGAGAGTGAAATTTCAGAATATGCGTGTCGAGATTGACAATGGAAGTCTCTGAGTCGCTTGACGTCCGTCGCAAGTGTGTGGCCCCGCAGCAGGCGGTGCGTGCAGCGTTGCGGGGTTTGTGCTGACTCTAACCAACCGGACTCTATAACCTATGACGTTGCATCAGATCATTCTGGCGTACGTGGGCCCCGAAACCGTCGTGCCAATGGCTTCGGCCATCGCCACGCTGGTAGGATTTTGGCTTATGGTCGGTCGCAGAATCAAGACATGGGCCGCCGCTGCCTTGGTCTCCCCAGTGGGCCGATGGCGAGCGGGTAGGGCCGATAAGCCAACGGTAGCGGGATCGGTCAGACAGTCGGATTCCGACAGCGAACGAGGCGTTTTGACGGTTCTCCCGCTCCCCGCGCCGGAATCGGAGATTGTACGGTCGGCAACCTCTAAAGTGGTCGGCCAAGAATAGCTATTCAGACTTCCCCTCGATTTGGCATCCTTCGCCGGTTTCATGGCCGGGGAATTGCGGAGGTGCAACTCACCGAATCGTTGAGGAAGATGTTAGTTCATACCGGCAAGAGGATACTCAGGACCGACGCGATCTTCGAGCATCTGGCCGTACTCAACGCCGAAGTCGGCCGAGCAGAGCACGCACTGCGCATTTCCATGGACGCCAAGGCTGCCATGAAACGGGTCGCCTTTCCGAAGGTCAACACGTTGGTGTTCAACCAGGATAACGGCTCTGACACGCCCGTTCGCGCTGGGAAATGCAGAAGTTCAAGAAAACGATCGTCATTGGCTTGGACGGCCTTGAGCCTCGCATCGCGGAGTCAATGCTGGCTGCCGAGCAACTGCCTGGTATGGCTAGAGTTCGTGGCAGGGGTGGTTACGCGCGGGTGGCGACTACCTCCCCAGCGGTCACGCCAGTAGCCTGGTCGACCTTTGCCACCGGAGTGAACCCCGGGGCCCATGGTATCTTCGATTTTATAGGCCGCGATCCGCAATCGTATCTGCCGCAATTGGCCCTGAATCGTTACGAACAGAACAACTGCTTCTTGCCGCCGCGTGTGGTGAATCTCCGACGCGCCGAGGCCATCTGGCAGATGCTCTCCGGCGCGGGGGTGCCGTCGACCGTGTTGCGGTGTCCATGTACCTACCCCCCTGACCCAATCCAAGGACGCATGCTCTCCGGCATGGGAGTTCCCGACGTGCGCGGGTCGATCGGCACGTCGACCTACTACACCTCGTCGCCGGACGTGACGCAGCGGGAGGGCGAGAGGGTCGTCCATGTCACGTCGCAAGGGCCCGTGCACCGAATGTCACTCGGTGGGCCAATGAACCCCAAGACCCGCAGTTCAACCGAGTGGCAGTTCGTTATCGAGACCGCGCCCGGGAAAGTCGTGATT
>Ga0172371_10008782_pt1 | contig 14059 bp, 12 predicted proteins | sample Lak12m_FD_114543 | JGI IMG/M metagenome (GOLD analysis project Ga0172371, IMG submission 114543) | Freshwater microbial communities from Kabuno Bay, South-Kivu, Congo - kab_022012_12m | ecosystem: Environmental > Aquatic > Freshwater > Lake | place: Democratic Republic of the Congo: South-Kivu... | reverse complement strand
CGACCTCGGGCAGGAAACCTACGTAGAAGTGCTTGGCAACCTCATAGAGCCCGTGCCACCATGCGTAGTCAGGTCCCATCATGGACGCGCCGTGGCGGCCGCGGCGGCCTTCATGATGCCACAGCTCCCAATATACCCAGTCCAACTTGTCGTCAAAGTCGGCCTTTGTAATTTTGCCCATATCCATCAACTTCTGGCGAACGTTGGTGGCCGGAATAGCGAACTTGTTGTTGTAAAGCTCAACGTACTCATCAAACTGGGTGTAGAAACCGTCTATCATGAAGTCGCCGTGACACTGGCGGCAGACGTCTTTCATCCTGTCTCTGCGCTCTTTCCATTGGGTGAGCTTTTTGGAAATAGCCGGCCGCAAAGTCCAGGAAATGCGGGCGCCCACATCGTGGTTAGACACTTGATTGGGTGTGGCGCTGATATGACAGGTAGCGCAGGTGGCTGAATCCTGATAGTCGATTCCCACCACCCATTCGTTTTTGTCCATGTTCATCTTGTCTCGGTGCGCTTGATACAGGATGCCGTGTTTGGATTCGTTGTACACCTCTATCTGCGGGTGGTCGGGGCCGAGGTGACACTTGCCGCATGCGTCAGGCCTGCGGGCCTGCTCTTTGGAAAAGCCGTGTCTGGTGTGGCAAGCCGAGCAGCTCCCCTTGCTTCCATCCGGATTGATTCGGCCTATTCCCGTGTTAGGCCACGTGGTCGGATCGAGCCGCCCATTTGCCAGCACATTAATGTTGGAACCGTGACACTGGCGACAACCTGTGGACACTGCGGCGCCGCCACCGAGCACTGTGCCAAGGTAGTTGTCCGCAGAATTCAGAATATCCGCGCCCTTTGCATGATGCGACACCTGTTGCTGCTCAAAGTGCTCTTTGTGGCACCGTGAGCAGTCTTTCGGGCTCACAAGAGTAGCAATCCAAAAGCCCCTGTGATCGTATCCGTCCGTATCACCCGGCGCCTTGTCCGTTTTCTTTTCGGCCTTGTGGCAATCGTAGCAATTGACCCCAGCCTGTCCCATTTTTCCCGACCGCCACAATTTGTGTAGTCCCGGAGTCTTCAGTTCATGGCATTTGATGCAAACCTGCCCTTCGGGCGACCCGTAGAGTTTCGGGTCCACCTTGACCGCGGCGCCAGCCGAGTGAGAACAGACAAAAAGCCCCAGTGCGACCAGGATGAGAAGTTTTCTCATGGCATCCACTCCCTGTATCCGTCATTAGTGCTTTTGAAGACTTGGGTTATGCCGAATCAGGCGACGGCCACGACCAGGATCGTAATTCCGGCGATCCGCTTTTGGCCTGCCCTGTGCCCTCCGGCATGCTAAGCATTAACTGTCACCACGAATAAAATTCTCGCACGAAATGTTGTAAGTGTGCTGTAAATGTTTGTAAAGAAACCGTAAAATTCGCCAGCTTCTGTCCGTCGGCCCCTGTTGTTGACAGGATACTGAAACGACAATAAAATTTAGTAACTTGACCTTCTGTTCTGCTTCAGTTCAATTCTAAATCCGGATCCGGGTCACACATGTTCAGACGCTCACTATCTCTTGCCGATCACAAAATCTCGCTAAAATTCCTCCTGAGCAGCTCCGTGACCATAGCCGTGGTATCTGTATTGGTATTCTTATGGTTTTCACGGCAACAAGAAAATCATATTATGGAGCAGGTCAAGAAGCAAGCTATAATTCTCCACAAGCAAATTATTTTGACTCGTCAATGGGTTGCGGACCACAACACAGTTCTGGTTCCAAAAACGGACAGAGTGCATTCCAATCCGTTTCTTCAGGAGCCCGACCTGGTGGCTGCGGATGGGTCCGTGTACACGCGCCTGAGCCCGTCAGTGGTGACAAGACATTTATCCGACCGCGCCGCTAATACGGGAGCGTACTCCTTCAGGTTAGCAAACACCGATCGCCTTAATCCTGACAACGTGCCGGATGAACTCGAGACCGAAGCCCTCAAGCTTTTTCGATCCTCGCAGAGTAAAGGAATTTTTAGAAGCGAAAAGAGAAACGGCAAAAACATTCTTCGGTATGTCGCGCCAATCTACGTGAACCAGAATTGCGTACAGTGTCATGCTGCTCAGGGTTACCAACCAGGAGACGTGGGAGGGTGTCTCAGCATATTCGTTCCGATGGATGAGGCCAAACAGGCAATCAATGAGAACAAGGCCATTCTATTGGGAGGCGGTTTGGTTTTCGGCGGGTCCCTAGTCGTGCTGCTGTTCTTGGCAACCAGGACCCTGGTTTTCAAGCGCATAAGAGACATACGAGCCTCAATGAGTCGTCTCAGCTCAAGCGAAGTGGATCAGAAGCTCGGCGTAAAAGGTGATGAACTGAAAGAGATCGCGGATTTTTGCTATCTTATTGATGAGAAAATGAAAAACCAACACCAGGAATTGGAACGCAAGATTGCGGAGGCCACTAGGGATCTCTCAGAGACCAACAAACACCTAGCGTCGGCCAATAAAGAGTTGGAGGAGTTGAACAGAGCGAAGTCGGACTTTTTCTCAGATGTCTCCCACGAGCTGCGCACGCCCTTGACGAGTATCAAAGGCGCGGTGGATACCCTTGAAAGAAAATCTTCCTGCTCAGATCCCGTGTACTTGGATATTATAAAGAGAAATTCGGACCACTTGATCAAAATTGTCGTTGATTTTCTGGATTTTTCGAAATTGGAGGCCGGCCAACTTGACTTCAATTTCGAACAAAGGTCTCTGACGGACGTAGCAGAGGACGCCATGCTCTCGCAACATGCAGTCGCCCAGAAAAAGTCCGTAGACCTGATCCTTGACGTGGATGAAGACCTGGTGATTCGGGTCGACCATCAGCGAATTTACCAGGTGTTGATCAATCTGCTTTCCAATGCGATCAAGTTCTCCCCAGATCACGGGGCGGTTACCGTGAAGTTGGAGTCCATTGACCACAAGGTCAAGGTTTCCGTTCAGGATCAAGGACCCGGGATAGATCCAAAGTACCACGCCGCGGTTTTTGAAAAATTCTATCAGGTGCCGGAACACAACCGTGATAAGATCCTTCGAGGCTCGTCGGGCATTGGCCTGGCAATTTGCAAGGGGCTTGTCAAAGCCCACGGGGGAGATATCTGGGTGGAAAGTGAACCTGACAAAGGGAGCCGATTCATCTTTACCCTGCCGAGACAGTGATTATATGAAAGCCTGTCAGATACTGCTGGTTGATGACGATCCCGACATACTCAGGATCCTCAAGGACAACCTGGAGCTGGACGGGTACGGGGTTCGCACCGCAACGACAGGTCGCGGGGCGTTGCGGCTATTTGGGAGCGACAGGCCGGACCTGATAATATTGGATCTTTCTCTTCCCGACATTGACGGCATTCAGGTTTGTCGCTCTATAAGAGAGAAGTCGCCGACGCCTATTATCATGCTCACAGCCAGGGATCGCGTTCCGGACAAGGTCCTGGGTTTGGAGACCGGCGCGGACGATTATGTGGTAAAGCCTTTTGATTATCTGGAGCTGTCCGCAAGGGTGCGAGCCTGTCTTCGTAGGAAACCGATTCCCGTATGCGCTAATGAGGTTTTGGAAATTGGCGATCTAAAAATCGATGTAGCCAGGAACACTGTGTGGAAAGCACGCAAAAAGATCTCACTGACTCAGAGACAATTCCGTCTGCTACTTCTTTTGGCCAGGAACGCCGGGAAAGTCCTGGAAAGGAGGGCCATTCGAATGGCGCTCTGGCCCCAAGGGGAACTGTACAAAGACAGCCGGGCCATTGATGTTCACGTTCAGCATCTTAGATCCAAATTAGGAGACAAGCCTGCCAAACCCGAGTACATCAAGACTGTGCAAGGGGTCGGCTACATGTTGGCGGTCCCGGGGGAATAGGTGGTTTACACAGATTCCCAGAGAATGAATGGTTTACAACAAGGGGGTGTTTCATGAAGAAGTGGGTGGCCTTACTGTCGAGTCTGATCCTGGCCTGTTTTCTTTTCGGGAGCATTTCGTGTGCAAGCGATGAAGAAGTGGTTAATGCCATTATCGAAGCGCGCATAGCGGTGAAAGAATTCGCGCTCCCGTCGGCTAAAATCCCCGATCTCACTGTGGACAAGGCATATGCGCTGCAAAAGTCCCTGGCAAAGGCTATTCTGGCCAAAGGCGACACCATCGGCGGGTTCAAAGCCGGCCTTACCTCTGAGGCGGGCCAGAAGAAGTTCGGTGTGAATGCGGCGTTGCTCGGCCCGCTGTTCAAATCGGGCGAACTGGGCCCCAACGCGGTCGTGGACCAAAAGAATTTCGTTCGGCTGTTCCTGGAGAATGAAGTCGGCTATGTGGTCGGACAAAAGATCAGTGAGCCTGTGAAGGACGTGGATTCTTTGAAAAAGATGATCAAAGAGGTCTTTCCTGCGGTGGAACTGCCCGACCTGCGGTTTGCAGACATGAAGAACCTAAAGGGCCAGGATATAATCGTGGACGCGGTGGCATGCTCCAAGTACATCATCGGTCCAAGGGTGCCTGCGGACAAGGTTGATGTTTCAAAGGTCGAGGTCACCCTGACCTGTAATGGGGCGGTCGTGAACCAAGGCAAGGCCGCGGACACGCTGGGCGATCAGTGGAAAGCCCTGCTGTGGCTGGTAAATGGCGTTGTGGCACAGGGTTATACAATTGAGCCGGGGCAAATCTTGATCACCGGGGCGATGGGCAACATGATTCCAGGCAAGCCCGGAAAATACGATGGAGACTGGGGAGCGCTCGGCAAGGTGTCCTGGACGGTCAAATAGCACGGGTAGGATGCGGTTCACTTCGTTCACCGCATCCTACTCCGGGTCTTTGCTCAACCATGCCACGTTCTCGGTCATTTGGATTACTCTGAATGGTCTGCATCACAACAAGTTACGCGTCTTTATATCCAGATACTTTTCCAGAGCCTGCACGGATATTCGCTCCGGCGGAGTGTCCAGCACCAGGACTCCCGCCGATTTGAGACGAGAAAGGGCTCGCTCGCGGCGTTCGAGCATTTCTGCAGCAACTCCCTGGCGGTACAAATGCTGTTTATCTTTCGGGGTACTCTCCGCTACTCTGACTACTTCCGTGTCAGACATCGCCACCACAACGGGGAGATGACGCGGAAGAAGCCCCAAGCTGTACCGCAGCAGCCCTTCTGATGCTCGTTCGTCTATAAGATCAGTGAAAACGATTATCAGGGCTCTTCGTTTCAATTTCGACGAAAGATCGGATAGAGCGAGGTAGAACCTGGGCTCTTCCATCCGTGGCTCCAAATCATATGTGGAATCGAGGATGCGTCCGAACTGATCCGGAGTCCGTGCAGGCGGCACGAAACACAGGACGTCCTGTGCGATCATCATGGCGCCGACTTTGTCTCCAAGTTCCAGAGCTGCATAAGCCAGCAACAGGGCCGCATTGAGCGCATAGTCCAGTTTTGTTTTGTCGAGCACTCTGGCGGTCATCATCCGCCCCGCATCGAGAACAATAAAAACCGTCTGGCTCCGCTCGACGCGATTCTGTCGAACCACAGGCTTTCCTCTCCTGGCAGAGGTTCGCCAGTGAATGAACCTAAAGTCGTCGCCTGCCACGTAGTCTCGCAAGCTGTGGAACTCGGTCCCGTGACCCTTCCTCCAAATCGGTCGAGTTGCCTCCTGAGCCACACTTCGCCTCAATTCCAGCCTCTGGCGCTCAATTAGGGCTAGCCCGGGGTAGAGCTTTACGGTTCGAGCCGCGGCGATCTCTCCTCGTTTCCAAACGAGTCCCATCGGTCCCAATAACCAAAAGTGTACATTGCCAAACTGCCCGGTCCCGCGGTCTGTGGGGGTCGCCCGATAGATAAAACGAGCTTCATCGGCAGGGTGGACCAAGGCAGTCACCGGCAGATGCTCTGTACGGCACTGGAACGGCACATCGTCCTGAATAATCATGGATACGGTTCGTCCAGTCCTATTGGCTATCTCCAGAGTGACCGCATTCGGCCGGTCCACGGCAAGAGGATAAGGCAAAGGCCTCTGAATAACGACGTCTTGTGGAGATGGGCCGGCGACAAGGTCGATCAGGGCAGCGAGCAAGAGTAGCGCATCGGCGGCCAGTGGGATGACAAGGCTAGAGGGATAATAGAAGTAGGCAGAAACCAGGGCCGCGGAAGCACATCCGAAGATGAGGAAAAACCTTCTGGAAAAGAAGAACGGGAGCGCCCGTATCTTATCTTCGTTTCCTGCGCTGGTGGAAGTCATCGCGGAACCGGTATGCGTCGCAAGATGTTGTCAAGAAAGTAATCAGGAGTCAGCCCATCTATGAGGGCCTCTGGCCGCAAGATTACACGATGCCGGAGCACGGGCAAAGCCATGTCTTTGACCTCGTCCGGAGTGACGAATACCAGGCCTCTCAAAGAAGCAAGGGCCCTGGCCGCCTTAAGAAGAGCAACCGCGGCCCGGGTTGACGCGCCCAACTGAACGTACACCGCATCACGGGTCTCCGCGGTTATGCGCTGAATGTATCCCAGGACATCATCCTGGATCACCACCTTCGGCATGTCCCGTCGCAGTTCAAGGATGTCCTTTTTTCCAGTCAGTGGCGCGGGAATGAGCGAATCCACATTGTGCAAATCAACTCCGTTCGCGTAAGTCCGGACCACGGCCAGTTCAGCTTCGGCAGATGGATAGTCAATGATGATCTTCATCATGAATCGGTCCAGCTGGGTTTCAGGCAGGGGGTAGGTTCCTTCATATTCAATGGGGTTCTGTGTAGCCATTACGAAGAACAGGTCCGGGAGCAGGTTCCTCACTCCATCGATGGTGACTTGCTTTTCTTCCATAGCTTCCAGCAGTGCCGCCTGAGATTTGGGCGGGGTGCGGTTTATCTCGTCCGCAAGGAGTATTTCAGTGAAGATTGGCCCCTTATGAAGAGAGAACTGACCGATTTTGGCATTGAAGATGTGCGTTCCGACGATGTCGCTGGGGAGAAGGTCCGGGGTAAACTGGATGCGACGGAATTGTGCGTCGACAAGCCTGGCTAGGGTTTTGGCAAGCAGGGTTTTCCCCAGGCCGGGGACACCTTCGAGAAGCACGTGACCGCCCGCTACAAAACACGTGAGCGTCTGCTCCGTCACCTGCTTCTGTCCCAGGATAATACGATTCATCGCGTCCTGAACTCTTTTCATACTTGGTTGCATCGTTCCCGGACCTTCCATCATGCCTCCGACTACACATGAGTTTTGGGGCCGCGATCAACGAACGCGGCGCCAATCATCTAACACCAATGCGCTCTCTAAGAAGTAAAGCACGGGGGAAACTTCTTTGTGTAAAGAAGTTTCCCCCGTCTTACTTGCTTGAGAGCGCATTGGAGTGCAACTGGACCTCAGCAAGCCTGCGGGCCAGTTGCACCACACGGTTCGAATCGTCGTTCGCCCTGATCGCTTCGTTGCAGTCGTTCACAAGATCAGAGACTTTTTTAGCGACAGCCTTACCGAATAGCCTGTCATCTAGGCCAGCCTGCTCAAGACTCTTGACGGGAACCCCCGTCTTTTTCGCGAGCTTTGTCAAAAAGCGGCGCATGACGGCTTCCAGCGCCACTGATCCGGCCCTACACGATGCAAAGACACCGGCCATGGCATCAATATGCTCCAGGGAAGATCGTCCCACTCGGCGGCTGAGCGATCGGTACGTCCCTGTGCGGCCGGCTCTTTCGGAGTAGAAGAACAGAGCCGCAAACACAACGCCCTGAACCATTATCCACGCGAAAACCGACGATCCGAAATATTCCCACAGGCTGTCCGAGACCCTATAGCCGTGATGATATTCATCAAAAAGGATAGCCGCGGGCCTGCCTTTGCCAAGCAGCAGGGCAGGTACAAGCCTTACGTTCTGCGCTCGATCGATGAATCGGTTTTGAACTAGCGTAGGGTCGGATACCGCGATTATTTCCCCCTTTCCCATTGCCTTCGCGAGTACCACGGGGCCTGCCTCGTCACCCACCGGAATTGTCCATCCCTGAGGGGCAGATGCCCATCTCGCCTGCTTGGACACATCCAGTTCGGCTATTTCATCCAGTTGGCGGGAGGAGACATGGAGCGTGGAGCGGGAACTGTCGGGAAATGTCTTCACACTTAGACCGAACTTTCTTTCAAGAGCATGTCTGGCTGCAAAACGTGGCCGGGTGGCAGCCGGCTCTCGTCCTGGCTTGCCGGATTCTTTGCCGGTCACGCGAGAAAGACTGCCCTGAAAAAATACGAACCTGTTCCCACTTTTGACCCAGGCCTCAAGTTTAGCGAGTTCACGAGCGGTGAACGGGATCTTCCTCGCATCGACCACTATTAAAGCCCCGTGCTGCTGGCCCAGAAACTGGAAGGGTTTGCGAAACCGGCTGACTGGGAGTTGAAGCTCTTCCAAAACGACGTACAACGCTTTGCACCCCTGAGGCGCGGTGGAATAGGAGGAAGCCTGAGGGAGCCTCACCCTGTCAGTCGTGGGCTTCAGAAGAGCCGCCGAAATAAAAGCCGTGGCCAAAAAGCCCAGGAAGAGCAAAAAATTTTGGCGCACAGACATGCGGCTTAGACCCTCTCAGCGAGACGACGGCATAGCCCGAGAAAGTGTTCGTATTCTAACCGATCACAAAAGGCTTTACCGTACCGAACGCGGTTAAACCGCGGGATCATCTCTGCAACGATCTTACGGAGTGAATCGTTGTTGAGGCTTTCGAGAATTTCCCGATTGGTTTTGCCACGATGAAATAACAGAATGCCCGCTTCATCGAGCTTCAACAGCGCGAACCGGAACAGGTTGATGAGAGCTTGGGGGTAGTTCTCTTTTTCAGCCTGAATAAGGGCCTGATCCCAGGATTCACGACTCCCTGCAAGGCCAGCCGGCCCCACGTCGGGCTGAGGAGAATAGGTGGCTGAAACGGATCTCCTTTTGGCCACCAGTCTGAAAACACGAAATAAGACATAAATGGCCAGCAGCCCCGCTGCAACCAACAACATCATTCTTACAATTGTCCGGCCCAGTTGTTCGGCAATCATAGGACTGACGGCTGAGGGCATACGTTCCAAGATCCGAGCAAACAATCGCGCCAGTTCTTTGTAGAACCGCTCCCACAGTCCTTCAAGGAACGACTGTGTGACGTCTTCCCCAAACTCGGGCCTGGCAAGTATTTCCTTGAGTAAAGTTTCGGGAGCTTGGGGCAGATTGTACCTCTGTTGAAAGCTGTCAGCTGAAGCGCTCGCGGGACCGGCCAACAGGCACAAACACAATAGCAAGGCCAAAGTAAACCGAAATTCCGACATGACTTTGCTTATAAACGAGGATCTTTCAACAGAGCAATCGTCTCTGTGACCTCCGTGTTGGAGTTCAACTTGGCATGAAAGGTATCCGGCACGTTTTTGGAGGCCGCTCATAGCATGGCGCTCCCGAAATCTGGGCACAAAAAACCAAGCCTCATCGAATGGAAGGGAGCTCAATCGACTTGTTCCTTTTATACATATAGGGCGCTAAAATTTTTGTCCGATTGCAGACGTTCAGGGGGCTTGAGACGACTCTGCGCCCCGCCGACGACTGAGTTGAAGACGCATTTCCCCTTCCGTGCTTCCCCCATCGTCATTCCTGGGGCTTACGTTGGCCCCGGCGATCGCTTGCCTTACCCTACATCACCTTCCGGCGTGCCGAGAATCGGTTTTTTGGTTCGGTTCGTTCAGCGCTCTGATTGTCTTTTGGCGAAGGACCTTCCCCGCGTGCGCCTCATCAACACGATCCCGAGCCTGAACACGAGCCCTCGTCTGCGCAGGTTTCGCAGGAGACACCCATAACCCGCCGAGCCATCTGTTCATCAGCCTGGAAGGCTGGCCCAAGTTCGTCCAGGTTCGTCGCCCTGCACACCGGGCAGTCGCGCGGAGCATTTTCGGCCGTGAAGAAAATTTTCGAGAATTCTTTGCCGCATTCTCGACATTTGTATCTGTTAATCGGCATGATATCCTCCAAGAGAACCTGGTTAGGCGGGCTTTTTGTCGCCGTCATCGCCGAAAGACATATCGGTCCGGGAATCCTCAAGACCACTCTGTTTGCGGACTTCAGCCACTGCCAGTTCATGCCGCGCCGCAATCTTCAGGCGCTTCTTCCACTTCGGGTCTTCGTCAAAGATCTCCATATCGGCTGCAAACGCAAGGAGTGCCTCACGGTCCGGCTTTCCTAATTCCTGCCATAGCGCTAGATTGATCAGTTCCCAAAGCTTCATTCCGCGGTCGAGCGATTTTTCCGAGGCCATGGCGAGAAGATAAGCGTTCATTGTGAGCTTGACCGAAATGATTCCCTCCGGCCAACTCTGTGACGCTTCCGATTGGGTCAAAGAACACTGAGACATAGGCACCTCCCGTACTCGCGGCCTCGCTATGAGTCCTAACACTCAGATGCGTACTCTTCAAAAAGAATTCAAGAAGATGCTCGACAGATCCTTTGCTATCGGATGTGTGGTACGAAGCCCAAACCTCAAGGAATAAACTAAAGGGCACGATACGTCATGCCCTTTAGTCAATGATTCCAATCTGTTGATGATTTGCGGCGTTGTGTCACGATCTCGTTGGACTGAAATGCCGCCTTAGTTGCGACTAAGCCACTGGCGCCTTCCTTTTTGCCGAGGAAGAAACAAGTCAAAAAAAGGCCTTTTTCAATCAAGGAACGACTGAGTCCGCTGTCATCGTGGCCAAAGCGTGTTCACGTGGGGCCACGCCTGAACAATACCAGCGTACTCCAAACAATTCGCACGGACCCAGACTTCCACAAAGAGTTACTTCTTCTCGCCTTTCCCCCAGACCCCGGGACAATCTTTGCAGTCTGAAACCACTTTTCCTTTCTTCAAGGAGCAATTGTCCTCACGGGTTTTCAGGCATTGCCCGTCCTGAAAACAGCAGTTGATTTGAGGCGCCAGTTGCTTCTCCTGTGACGGGTCTCGGGCGAAAACTACCGTGGCTGTCGCTACAAAAACCAGCAGGGTCAACAAAACCAGGATTCTCTTCATCACAATTCCCCCTTTGCTTAGAAAGTTTGTCCCCGGGGTGCGAACCCCCCGTTTTCCGGGGCGCTTAATGTCAAAGCAACAATAATCTATACAATTTTATATCAGATCAGCATAACTGGGTCCAGCAGGAAAGATATGCGAAGCAATTAAAGAAAAAAACCGAGTTCACCTCAAAACCGATCAAGAACCGTACGACCGCCCCCGTCCCTTGGAACTCTTAAGTCACTCACGGGCAGGGCAATATACCCCCTGGATCTCTGGCCTGTCAGCGCTTACCGCTACCGCTTGCCGCGCCTGATCTCTGCCGCCCTGGCCGCGAGTTTCTTTTCCTCTTCGTGTCTTCCCATCTTCGCGTAAACGTCGGCCAAATCGGTCAAAACATTAGCGACCTTGGGGTGGTTGCTCCCGAGGTTCCTTTCAAAAAGCATCAGGGCCCTGCGATACAGAGGCTCTGCTTTGGCATACTGACCATCAGAGCAGTACAGAGCAGCAGATACGTACAAGTTTGCCGCGTGACCAAAGGACGCCTGCATCTCCCCGCCATGTTGGGAAATGTCCTGGAAGGCCAACACCACTCCGGTAAAACGTCCTGTGGAGTCGTGAACAGGCAAAACGTTGTGCTCAATATTTATCTCTGCCCGGTTTTTGGAAACCAGGATGTGTCTCGCGGTGCCTTGCACAGCGCCCGCTTTTAGAGTCGTCGGAACAGGATTCTTCAGTATCTTTCCTGTCTTCTGATCTCGCAAAACGTACACTTCTGTGAAATGCCTTCCGAGAGCCATTTCCTGACCCCATCCCGTGAGGGTCTCGGCAGAATAATTCATGTGTTTTATGACGCCGTCCTGGTCCGTGACTATGACTGCTTCCCCCAAAATGTTCAGAGTTGCGGACAACCAGGTCGCACTGTCCCTGATTTTTTTTTCCTGCTGGTGTCTGTACAGCGAGACTTCGATGGTGGTCCGTAATTCCCTTTCCGAAGTCGGTTTAATGAGATACCCAAATGGCTCCGTAACCTTGGCTCTATTCAAGGTGTGTTCGTCGGCATAGGCGGTAAGATAAATTACCGGAATATCGTGCCTCTCACGGATTCTCCCGGCAGTTTCGATTCCATCGAGTTCTCCATCCAGCTTAATATCCATCAGGATGAGGTCGGGCGGCATTATATCCACCTTCGATATGGCTTCCTCTCCCGAGGACACGATTGCGCTCACCCGGTAACCCATGGCTCTGAGAGCTTCCTGCAACTCCATGGCCACGACTACCTCGTCCTCGACGATCATTATTGCTGTGCTTGCCGCCATATGGACCCCACCCTAATCCACAGAGCCGTCCTCCAGGGCTTCGAAGTCTATTTTGAACTCCGTCCCGTGCTCGGTCCGTAGTTCCATTCTACCATGAAGTTGCAGCTCGGTAAGATTGCTTACCAACCTCAACCCTAGAGATTCCGAGTTTCGATAATCAAAATCCGGTGAAAAGCCCTGACCGCTGTCCGCCACAACCAGTCGATACTTGCCGTCCGTGAGCCGACGAAGCGAAATCTTTATATGCTTCGGCCCGTCGCCGCCGAAGGCATGCTTCAGGCAATTGGATACCAGCTCACTTATTATCAGACTGCACGGAAGAGCAGTTCGAATTCCCAGATAGATTTCGTCGATGTCCAATTCCAGCGATATGGAATCGGTGTCGGAGGCATAGGAGCGGAGCAGTCCCTCGGTGAGGTTGCGTACATAAGCCCGGTAGTCGATCCTGGAAAGCTCCCCGGAACGATAGAGTTGTTCATGTATAAGGGCCATGGACCTGACGCGACTTTGACTGTCCTGCAATGCTCCAGCGATTTTTTCATCCTTGACGGCCCTGCTCTGGAGCGCCAGAAGACTTATTATTACTTGGAGGTTGTTCTTTACACGGTGATGGATCTCGCCGAGCAAAACTTCCTTTTCTTTTAAGGAAGCCCGGAGTTGATCTTCCACCTTCATACGCTGAGCGACTTCAAGCTGGAGCAACCTATTCGTGGTCTCTCGCTCTGCGATTTCTTTCTGAAGGCGCTCATTAATAGTTTCGAGCTCAAGGGTCCGCTGTGTTACACGTTTCTCCAGCTCGTTTCTCGAATCGCTTAGCTCTTTCTCGTGCTTGTTTTTGAGGACCAGCTCTTTCTTTTCCGCTGTAATGTCCTCCACAATTACCAGAATGGCCCTCAGCAAGCCCAATCTCAGTGTGCGCAGGTGAATTCTACCCCAGACTTTACTCTTTCCTATCACCAAGATGCCTTCAGCCACCACCGCTTTTCTTGTGGCAAAGACCTGTTTCACCAGGTTTTGCGCCCTTTGTGACACTCCATCATTTGCAAAGAGGCTTGCGAAAGGGCTTCCTATGGTGGCCAAGTAGTCGCTGCTGATCTTGCCGCAGCAATGGTTTGCAAAGACAATGGAAAAGGACTGATCCACCAGCAAGGCGGGTACCGGCAAAGCGTGCAGAAGATTTCGGAAAGAGGAGGCCGCGGCTCCGCCAACCTTAAAGCTTCCGGACTGGGTCAGATTCTCTTTGAAGAGGGTGCCAACGTCAATCGTTTCCGTTGAAACATTCCCTGTCTTAAAGGCACTCGACGCGTCGTCAGTTTCCTCAACGAACCTGGAAGTTGGCAGTGTTTCTTCACGCATTAGGTTGTCCGAAAATCTCACCGAATGGATATCTGTTGCAACAACCCGCACCTTTGAACGGGCAGTTGCGGCAGCGCCCCGACGCTCAAGATTTTCTTTTACGCGGCAAAAGCACCATTCACGGGACAGAACAGCAACCTTAGGTCCTTTTAACAACTGCCGCCGACAGAATGAACAAAGAGAAATTGTTCTTCTCGTCGTGCCCAGGAGCCTTCGCGTTCCGGAATTGAAACAACTAACAGCTCACTACTCTAGCATTACACGCCGTTGATACGGATACAATTCTAGTGTTGCGTTCCTCAAGTAAGAGTGTTATAAGTTTGGTCATGGGGGTGTTCCATGGCCAGGAAATCGGTGAAATTTGAGTTGAGTGCTGAGCAAGAGGCTACGCTGAAAATGTGGGTTG
>Ga0172371_10008781_pt1 | contig 14059 bp, 11 predicted proteins | sample Lak12m_FD_114543 | JGI IMG/M metagenome (GOLD analysis project Ga0172371, IMG submission 114543) | Freshwater microbial communities from Kabuno Bay, South-Kivu, Congo - kab_022012_12m | ecosystem: Environmental > Aquatic > Freshwater > Lake | place: Democratic Republic of the Congo: South-Kivu... | reverse complement strand
ATACTCAGTCATGGTGACAAAAAATAAATTATTTATTTTTGGCCCACGCTCAAACGGCTCCGCGGCAGGGATTGGGTTATTGGCCAAATGACTTTTTTGATATTTCACAGAATAAGGATCAAATCCAACAGGGACATTTGCTTTTGTAAAATCATCAAATACAAATGCGCGGGAAAGTTGTCTGGGCCTATCAATTCTAAAGTTAAAGAAAATAACCGAATCATTTTCTTTAATTAAACCCGTAGGGTTTCCACTACTGTCGCAAATCAAACACGGGTCAATAAATTCGTCGGTTTTCCCCTGTCCGTAGGACATTTCAATTCCTTCTTCGGGAGTTTTAACCAAATTTCCCTCACCTTTAGTTAGGGCAAAATATGCTTTTGCGGTACGGTCCCACCTTAAATCCCGGTCCATTGCCCAATATCTACCCATAATCGAAGCTATTTTGCCTATTCCATGTTTGGACATTACACCTCGTAGTTGGGACAGATAAATTTTTGCGGCAGTAGGAGGTGAATCTCGGCCGTCTGTAAATAAATGCAAAAACACTCTGTCAAATTCATGTTTTTTGGCCAATTCGAGTAAAGCGTAAATATGTTCGATATTACTGTGTACTCCGCCTGCACCAATGAGTCCCATCAAATGGAGATTGCTATTATTTACCCGTGCGTGGTCAATTGCGCCAATTAATGTTTGATTATTAAAAAAACTTCCATCAGCAATACTCATGTTGATGCGCAATAAATCTTGATAAACAATCCTACCTGCTCCTAAATTAAGATGTCCGGTTTCTGTGTTTCCAGCCTCGCCTCTGGGGAGTCCAACCGATTCTCCGGAAGCTTCTAATTGAGTGTGTGGAAACGTAGACATAAAACGCCGCATATTTGGGAAGTCGGTCTGTGAAAGTGGATTACCCGGGCTTGGAGCGGCAATTCCCCAGCCATCCAATACCACCAGCATTACAAATTTTGAGGGATTTGGTTCCATTACTTAATTCGTGAAAGTTCAGCTTCAATTCCCATTAATCTATTATATTTTGCCACACGTTCACCCCTACATGGCGCGCCTGATTTTATAAAATCAGCCCCAACTCCTACTGCAAAATCTGCAATAAAAGTATCATTTGTTTCCCCTGACCTATGTGAAACCACTATTTTCCAACCTGCATCTTTGGCCAACTTGACTACATTTAAAGTTTCCGTAACCGTACCAATCTGGTTGGGTTTAATAACTGCTCCGTTACAGGCGCGTTCCGCAATCGCTTTTTGAACTCTTTTTGGATTTGTAGCCAATAAATCATCTCCAACTACTATTAGAGTTCCGGACATTTCTGAATATATTTTTTTCCAACTGTCCCATGAGTCTTCATAAAAAGCATCTTCTATAATTGCTAATTTGTATTGATCATACATTTGTTTGTAATAATCCAAAAACTGATTGTCATCCATTGGATTACTTTTATCTTTTATTAAATATTCCCCGTCTTTATAAAAAGAATTTGCAGCCACATCTAACCCCAAAAAAATATCTCGTCCTAATTGATATTTAGTTTGTTTGATTGAATCAATAAAAATTTCAAAAGCATCGGAATTTGTAAAAAGATTCGGGGCATATCCTCCTTCTTGACCAACCGAATGAATAGCCCCTCTATGGGCTAGGTTTTGGCCGATTAATTGGTAAATTTCCACTCCCATCTGCAATCCTTCTGTAAAAGATTTATTACTAGCAGGTACAACCCAAAATTCCTGAAAATCCAGGTTTCCCGCTCCATGTTTTCCACCATTAATCATATTAAATAATGGTGTGGGCATCTTAACTTTTTGAGTAATTCCGGTTTTTTGTGCCAAAGAAAAAATCCAGGCATAAAGTGGAATCGAAGAAGTAATAGCTCCACATTTGGTTATAACCTCAGAAACCGATAAAATCGCATTAGCACCGTATTTTGATTTGTTTTCCGTTCCATCAATCTCAATTAATTTTTTATCGATTGCATTTTGATCAGTGGGGTCCATGCCAACAATTGCAGGTCCCAAAACAGTATTTACATTATTAACTGCCTGCATTACTCCCATCCCTAAAAAGTCTGAGCTACCGGTATCGCGTAGTTCCAAAGCCTCATGAGTTCCGCTTGATGTACCAGCAGGAACCGAAGAAGACGCCACCTGGCCATCTTCCAACATACAGGCTGTCTCAACAGTAGGGAGACCTCGTGAATCTAATATTTGCCTTGACCAAACATATTTGACCTTACTCATATTTCTTTTTCTGCTGCAGCTACAACACCTCTTACCCTATCAACACTATCAGGATTAATTGACATAGATGTAATTCCCCATTTGACTAATTTTTTAACTAAATCTTCATATTCGCTTGGAGCTTGGCCACAAATTGAACAGGTAACGCCATTAGCCAGACATTTCCTAATAACCCGTCTTAAAGCCCATAAAACGGCAGGACTTCTTTCGTTAAATTCTCTGGCAACTTCCGAATTATCCCTGTCTGTGCCTTGAATTAACATTGTCAAATCATTGCTACCGATTGATACTCCATCAATACCGACCTTAATAAAATCTTCGATTTGAATAATGTTTACCGGAATTTCTGCCATCATCCAAAATTTAAAAGATGGCGCTTCAAAAAGCCCTTCACTAGCCACCAATCTTCTTACTTTCGCTAATTCCTCGGGTGACCTTACAAATGGAACCATTAGGTGCAGATTTTCGTATTTTTCTCTGACTTTTTTGATTGCTGTTAATTCCAAATTAAAAACTTCTGGAGAGGAAACATAACGATAAGCACCCCTAAAACCAAGCATTGGATTTGGTTCCACAGGCTCCCAATATTTACCTCCGTTTAAAGATCTGTATTCATTTGTTTTAAAATCGGTGGCACGGTAAATTACAGGTCTTGGATAAAAACTGCGGCAGAACGTAGTTAATCCATCTGCTAATTTTTCTATAAATTTGTCTTGTTCTTTTCGTTTAATTGCTTCTTTTGGATGGACTCCAATATTGGCTATCATAAATTCTGCGCGCAAAAGTCCCACTCCATCCACATTTAGTTTAGAAATTTCCCCGGCTCTGTCCGGCTCACCTAAATTAACATAGATTTTAGTAGCCGTTTTAACTTTTGAGTTTATCGGTTCCTTAGGTGTGGAAGATTCAAATTTTTGTGATTTTATATTTGTTCCTTTATAAATTTCTCCGGTTGCCCCATCTACTGTTATAATTTGGCCGTCTTTAAGAATTTTGGTAGCCGCTTTTGTACCTCCAACACACGGAACACCAAGTTCCCTTGAAACAATCGCCGCATGGGATGTTTGGCCCCCCTCATCTGTTACAACAGCGCTTGATTTTTTCATGGCTGGAACATAATCAGGAGAGGTCATGGAAGCAACTAAAATATCTCCTTTTGATATTTTTCCAATTTCTTTGGGGCTTTTTAATATTTTAACCGTACCTGTTCCAATTCCCGGGGAAGCTGGACTACCGATTAAAATCGGTATTTCGGCAATTTTGAGGTTATCATCTTTTTTAACAGGTGTTTGTTTTTTGGCGGTTACAGTAGTCACCGGTCTTGTTTGGACAATATAAAGTTTATTTTTTTCTTTAGCCCATTCAGTGTCTTGTGGAAAATAATAATGCTTTTGCAATTTGTCCGAAAGTCTGGCCAAAGTTATAATTTCTTCATTCGTAATTTTTTGCCTGTCCCGAACTCGTTCCGGGACCTTCGTCTCTTTATTTTTGCCGTTTTTAACTTTAACCAATTGAATTGATTGATCTGAAATTTCTTTTGAAAGAATTGCAAAAGTATCCTTTTGGACAACGTATTTATCAGGAACTACAGCTCCCTGGACAATCATTTCCCCCAAACCCCAAACAGATTCAATAATAATTCTATCTTTATCGTTAGTTACAGGGTCAACAGAAAACATAACTCCGGAAACTTCCGAAGCCACCATTTTTTGGACAGCAACAGAGATTTTGACGCTATCGTGAGGAATTTTATTTTCTACACGATAATAAATTGAACGTCCGGTAAAAAGCGATGCCCAACATTCTCTGACGGCATTTACCAAATTAGCCTCACCTTTGATATTTAATAAAGTTACTCCCATCCCTGCAAAAGAATTGTCGGGCATATCTTCGGCCGTGGCTGAAGTGCGAACCGCAACTAAAGCATTTTTGAATGTGCCTGAAAGTTTTTTGTATGAATTAATAATTTCTCTTGCCAATTCCGGTGAAACATGGCCATTAATTATCATCTTTTGAATTTTATTTGAAACATTATTTAGTTGAGATGGATCAGAAACATCTGTGGTTTTTAATATCGAGTAAATTTTATTAATCAAATCATTTTCTTTTAAGAAAAGATCATAAGCCTCAACAGTAACAGCAAATCCATTAGGAACCGGAAAACCGGCCTGTGTCATTTCACCCAAATTGGCACATTTGCCACCAACCAAAGGAGTATCGTGTTTATCCAAATCTTTGAAGAATTTAATTATGGGCAAGTTGGGCATATAAATCATTATATACTAATGCATAAACGATCACATCCGATATATATTATTTAAGTTGACTTTTGAAGTAATCAACCCAAGGAATTGATTTTGGGTCAACTCCATTAATTTTTGAAAGTTTAAGCGTTGTATACCCCGACAAACTAAAGGCTTCCAGAACTTGTTCTAATTTTGTTTTACCGGCTAATTTGTAGGTGTATGTAGCAACATTTTGTTTTTCTACAACTTCTTTGGTAATTGGAATTCTTTTAATAATTCCTGATGAATATAAATTTGAATCAATAAATATGAATAACCATTTTTTTTGTAATTCTTTGGGGAATGATAGCCCTTCCATTAAATGATGATTAAGTTCTGACAAGTACCGGAAGCTTGAAATTTGTTTACCGGACTCATTTATTTGATTTGCAAATCCATTTCCAAAACCTTTTAGATGCTCTGCAGTAACCACAAAAGCCTCTTTTCCACAAAGCGCTTGTGATAATTTACTAGAAACACTTTCCAAATCTATTGATCTCATAAATTCTATTGCACTTATAACCTCTGCCTCATTGATATCCAATATATTAAAGGATTTTAATATCCCAATATGCCCAAAAAGCATATAACCAACCCCAAGTCTGGGCTGTTCTGATGGGTTAAATTTTTCTTCAAAAATATATGCTGGTAAATTTTCATTTCTGGCAATTTCAGCCAATTTGCCTCCTTTTGTAATAACAGCAACTTTCGCTCCTTTTTTCTTGGCATCTTCATAACAAGCAAGTACCTCTTCGGTTGTCCCGGAATACGAAGACAAAATGACTAATGTATCCTGATCAACATAAGCAGGTAAGTTATAACCATCACAAATTTCATAAGGCTCTTTAATTCTGTCTTCAAAAAGATATTTGACAGTTAATGGAGTAAATCTGGACCCTCCCATACCGCAAACGACAATATTATAGATATTTCCAATAATGGAAGATGTGTCTATACTTTTTGCTTCATTCCATGCCTGTAAACATTGATCCGGAAATTGTTTAACTGAATTCAAAACTAGTTGATAATCGTCCATTTTATGATCTAATTATTTTCAAAACTTCATCTCTTTTTTCCTCCATAAGTTTTTCATTTTTTGCCTCAAGTGTAAGACGAAGAAGTGGCTCGGTGTTACTTGGACGTACACAAAAACGCCAATCAGAATATTCTATAGCAACACCATCCAGCTTTGAAATTTCGGCGTTATGGTATTTTTGAGCAATTTCCTCCATTTTAGCTTCTTTATCCGCAACATCACTATTAATTTCACCGGATATAAAATATTTCGACATTACGGGTTTAGTAGCCTCGGAAAGTGTAATATTATTCTCACTTAAAAATTCCAAAACCTGCATAGGAGGTATCATTCCACAATCCGAATACCAATAATCTCGATAGTAAGTATGTCCACTAGATTCAGCACCAAATAAACAATTTTCTTCTCGCAATTTTTCTTTAATATATGAATGTCCGACTCTTGAAATAACAGGTGTTCCACCATTTTCTTTAATAGCATCTATTAACGCCCAAGAATACCTTGGATCATAAACCATTTTTTCTTTTGGTTGCTTTAGAAGCATTTGTTTGATTAATATTGTATTTAAAAAATAAGGTTCTACAAAAAGCCCACCGTCTGCACAGAAAAAAACTCTATCTGAATCGGCATCCCAAGTTATACCCAAATCCGCCCCAGAACTTTTAACAAGCTCTGCAAATTCGATTCTGTTTTCCGGAATAAATGGATCGGGTCTCCCCTTGGGAAAAGTCCCGTCCGGTTCAAAATTTATTTTGATTAGCTCCAATGGCAATTTTCCCATTTGAACTATTTTTTCAAAGATTTTACCACCAAATCCAAAATTTGGGTTAACAACCACCTTCATCGGTTTTATTTTTTGAGGATTAACCCAACTTAAAATGTGTTTACAATAGTCTTCCCAAATATCCATTTGCCTGACAGTCCCTTTTTTGTCAACATTTAATGTTTTGCCGGAAATTGCAAAATCCCGCACTTGTCCAATTCCATGTTCTAACGTCATTGGTTTTGGCCCTTTTTCTACCATTTTAAATCCGTGCCATTCCGGTGGATTATGTGACGCGGTTGATTGCAATCCTCCCGCAAATGAATAATTCCCAACGCCAAAATAAAGCATGTCCGTAGACATAAAACCAACATCAACAACGTTGATGCCAGCATCTGTAATACCGCGTACTAATGCATCTTTAAGCTCTCCCGAATGAAGTCGAACGTCTTTTCCCACCATCACTTCACCTTGTGGTTTTGTAAAGTCGACATAACCTTGGCCAATTTTATAAGCAAGTTCATTATTCAGAGTATCGGGGTATATTCCTCGAATATCATAGGCTTTGAAGATTTCTTGATTAATTTGAGTCACCACGTTATTTTAACTGTTTGATTATAAATAAATCAAGTTCTGAAATTAAATCTGCTTTGGAAGTTTTGACCTTGATATCAATTTGGGCTAATTCTTCAATACATATTTTTAATTGATCAACAGAAAAACTTTCTAGTTGTTTTTTCATTTTGGAAATCTGCCAAGATTGAAATTGGGCAGTTTTGGGGTCTATTTTTATCCAATATAAATCACGAAGCCTTTTGGCAATTAATGTAAACACAAATTCCACGGGTTCCTTCTCAATGATTTTATGAAACGTCTGCAAAGTTTTTTGGGAATTTCCGATCTCCATCCCATCCAAAAAATTCCAAAGCAAAACCGGCAATTTGAATTCTTCAATTTTACTGTCTTTGGAAAAGCTTTTTATTGCTGTGACCGATAATACATTTTCGCTATATACGATCAATGTGCCCGAAAGATCGGCATATTTTTTACCCAGCCACTCAAAATCTTTTTTGGAAATTTTTTTTACGTCTCTGAGAATAAAAAACCTTTCATCACCAAACAATGAAGTGCTTTCCAAATTTTCAATAAAACTTAAACTTGATTCATCCAGGTAATTAATTTCATACGAACGGCTTTTTGCCACGTCAATGAATTTTTTAAGTCTTTCAAAACTTTTGACCGTATCATCCCCATGTAAAATTATGATTTTCACTATTTTAATTTGCTTAGATATTGTGCGACTACCTTGCAAGAAGAGAACTTTAAAGGTCCTCGTTGCTAAAATATTTGTCTATCAAATCATCAAGTTTTTTATGAAAACTACCCTTTTTTCGTCTGGTATGAGGCAAAAGCGCTCCCGAAAACGTTTTTGGAATATGTGTCATTTCGTGAATTAGGACTTTATCTTGTTCTCTTTTAGGAAGTTTATCAAAATAATTAGAAATTACCTCAATAATGTAAGCAGGTTCAACTTTTAAAGCATTCTGCCAAATTTTTGGTAAACCCCAAGTTCTGGCATAAGCTCTGGCTGTAGACCCGGTTGAACGATAAAAAAAGACTCTTTCCCCCAAAATATAATCCAAATGCAAGCTTTCCGTCAAAGCTAAAACTCTTTCCCTAATATCTATAGCTTCGCTCCACTCAAATTTTGGTGTCTTTCTCGTTTTTGATATTTTTTTCATTTGTGGTTCCTTCTCCAATTTTAAAGGCATGTGTTAGTGCAATTGCCAAAGCATCCGCCGCATTGTCAAAATGTGTTTTTTTATGAGCTTCGCTTTTTACCCTACTACCCAATATTTTTCTGACATGTTCTTGAACTTCTTTTTTATTTGCACGGCCATTCCCGGTAATCATTTTTTTAATAGTCCCCGGTGCATATTCCTCCACATGGACTTTGGATTTGCCGGCGGCCAAAAGCATTACTCCTTGTGCTTGACCGACAGCAATTACAGTCTTTGCGTTGCTGGCAAAAAATATTTTTTCAAAAACAAAAACGTCGGGTTTGTGTTTATTAATTAACCTAAGTGTTTCTTCAAATATAAAGTCCAATCGATGTTCTTTTTTTAATGATTTATCAGTTTCAACCAATCCCCAGGTTACGACTTCATTACCTTTTTTTGTGAAGTTTACCAATCCAAATCCGGTCGTTGCAGTTCCCGGGTCAATTCCTAAAATAAGCATTAGTCATTATATAACAATATTTTATAAGTTCTTAATCAACTGTGATTATTTTTGAGGATAATATATTATTGCCTTCCATCTCTAAGGCAACTACATCTATCCGAAGTTTTTTGGGTAAGTTGGGATTTAAAGAGGAATAATATTCCGCAGTTTTTTGTATTTTCCAAAGCTTAGAGGGGGTAACCGCTTCTTCGGGCGCTCCAAACATGTTACTCCATCTAGCCTTAACCTCAATAAATACTAGATAATCGTCCTTTGTTGCCACAATATCAATTTCACCAAACCTACTGTGAAAATTACGTTCTAATATTTTGTAGTTATTATGGGAAAGAAGATCAACCGCCAAATCCTCAGCTATTTTTCCCTGACTTGACGTTTTTTTTGGATAAGGCACTATTTATTCTAACAGCGGCCTTTTTAAAAATCATCTCGATTTCGGTCGGTGCTTTTTCTCTTGTATAGTAAAGTTTGGCGCGTCTGACTCCTTCAGTTCCTTTTTTGACAATAGTTATTTTTTCTATCGTAGGTAAGTTTAAAGGAAAAATACGCTCAATTCCAACACCTGCTTCACCAATTCTACGTACAATAAATGATTTTCCGGCATCTCGGCCTTTTATTCCCATAACCATTCCTTCAAACACAGCCTCACGGGATTTTCCGGCTTCTTTAATTCTTTGGGATACGCGAACCCTGTCTCCAACTCCAAATTCTGTTTCTTTGAATGTAACTTTTAGTGCCATAGAGAAGTATTTTACACAAAAACAGGTCAATCTTCAAGGATATTGTGAATTTTTAAAGCTAGTGCCTCATTCCAGTCAATTTTAAAGGGAACTTTAACCTTTTTACCTCCATCAAAAATTAGGCATACCGACCTATTCCCTGTATTTTCGGTCAAAAGTGTTTTTAAGTTTTTAAGTACATCCGTATTCGTATTTTTGGGAATTTTGATAAAAACTTCATCAATATTTTTCTCACTTAAGCTTTCCATTGTTTCTATTGACTCTACTAAAAGAGAGGGTGTTTCGTCCCGTGAATCCACTTTTCCAATAACCAATAAAGGTTTACCTATAAGCCAAAAATCTTTGGTCTCTTTGAAAATTTTTGGAAAAATTACCAATTCCAAAATTCCACTGCCGTCATCAATCTTTGCAAATGCCATTTCTGCACCTGTTTTTTTGGTGGTAATAACTTTTACTTCGGCAATAACTCCTGCCGCTTTAACCAAATTGGTATAAGTTTCGTCACTATTAATCTCTTGGATTTTGTGTGTAGCCTGAAAAGCTAAAGCACCAATAGCTTCGCTAACTGGTTTTGCAGATAGAGAAAAACCCAAAAGTTGTCTTTCCAGAGATTCAATTTCATCATCGGTTAATTCAGTTACATCTTCAATATTAATTACGACAGAACTTTCAGTTTTTTTTAAGTCACCTGTAGCAAAAAGTCCGCCCTGACCTTCATTGATTTTTGGCTTCACTTTATCTCTAATTGAGTCCAATGAGGCAAGCAAAGACGCCCTACCACCAAATTTTGACATAGCACCTACTTTAATTAAGCTTTCCAATACCTTTTTGTTGGCTTTTCTGCCATCAACTCTTCCTAAAAAATCGGCAAAAGATATAAAATGCCCCTCATCTCTGGCAGAAAGTATTGCCGTTATTGCAGCCTCACCGACATTTTTAATAGCAGAAAGTCCAAATCGGATAGCTTTTCCGTCTAAGGACTCTTTTTCAGGAATTATTGTAAAATCAACATGAGATTCGTTAATATCAGGCGGCAAAACTTTGATATTCATCCGACGACATTCGTTTACAGCCGCGGAAACCTTGTCTTTATCACCGCTTTCTGCAGAAAGTAAGGCTGTCATGTATTCAACAGAGAAATTTGCCTTCATGTAGGCGGTTTGATAGGCTACCATTCCATAACTTGCCGCATGTGCCTTGTTAAATCCATACGATTGAAACGGCTCAAATAATTTCCACAATCCTTCAGCAAATTCCTGTGTTTGACCATTGGCCTCAATACCTTTAATAAATTTTTCTTTTTGAGCAGCCATTTCTTCCGGAATTTTCTTTCCAACAGCTTTACGGAATTTATCTGCCTCTTCCCATGTGTAACCTGCCAAATCTAAAGCGCAAAAAAGAAGATCATCCTGATAAACAATCAGACCATGACTTTTACCCAAAAACTTTTCCATTCTGGGATCAAGGTATTTAACCAATTTTGGATTATGTTTTCTTTTAATATATTCGGGAATTTGTGAAATTGGTCCTGGACGGTATAAAGCAACCATTGCCATTAAGTCTTCAATTTGGGTGGGTTTCAAGTCCATTAAATACTTGGTCATTCCACCGCTGGCCAGCTGGAACACTCCCATTGTTTCGCCTTTTGTTAGCATTTCAAAAGTCTTTTTATCGTTTAGTGGGATTGTATGCAGATCTACATTCACTCCTAGCTGAGTTTTTACGATATCAACAGCAGCTCCAAGAATAGACAAGTTTCTAATTCCTAAGATATCAAATTTAATAAGTCCAACGTCTTCACAGGCATGCATTTCATACTGAGTAATAATTTTTTCTCCCGAGGGTTCTTTTTGAATTGGGGAAAAATCAGTTACTTCAGTTGGAGATACAACAACTCCTGCCGCGTGAACTGAAATATGCCTTGCGTTTCCTTCCAACTGAATAGCTGTATCCAATACTTTTTTTGTATCAGTATCTGTATCATAAAGAGTGCGTAATTCAGGAACTTCCTCGAGCGCTTTTGGAATTGTAATTGGAAACCCTTGTTTTGGCGGCGGAATTGTTTTGGCAATTTTATCTCCAACTGCGTATGGATAGCCCAATACACGCGCAACATCACGGACAGATGCGCGGGAAAGCATTCTTCCAAATGTACAGATCTGTGCAACCTTTTCTTTGCCATAAGTATCTGTAATATATCCAATAATGTCATCCCTTCTATTATCAGCTACATCAAAATCAATATCTGGCGGGGTAGGTCTAAATGGATTTAAAAACCTTTCAAATGGCAAATAATACGTTAGAGGATTAACTGTAGTAATTCCTAATACATAAGAAACCAAGCTTCCTGCAGCTGAACCTCTGGTATTTGTAATAATCCCTTTAGAATTAGACCAAGTAACCATATCTTTAACAATCAAAAAATATGGGGCATACCCTTTGGAACAAATAATTTCAAGTTCATGATCTAATCTATCATCAGATTCTTTTCCTCCGTCCGGAATTTTTTCTTTTAAACATTTTTTTGCCAATCTTTTTAGTTCATCATCAGCCGTAACATTATCAGGAAGATCATATTTTGGGAAAAACCATTTACCCAAAGCTATTTCTACATTACATTTATCTGCAATTTTAACTGTATTTTGAATTGCATCCGGAACTTCGGAGAACAAATCCTGCATTTCTTTTGGACTTTTAATGTAAAAAGTTTGAGCGTCAATATAACGCATCCTTTTTGTTTCATTTACTGTCTTGCCGGTTGCAATACAAACTAACACATCCTGCGCAAACGCATCTTCTTTTTTAATATAATGAGCGTCGTTTGTGGCTACCAATGGGATTCCCACTTCTCTACTAAGTTTTATAACCCCTTCGTTCCATTTATTTTCATTGGCTGAAAGTTCCAATAATGAAGACTTAATTTCCGGGTTTTCAGTTTTATCTGCCCATTTGTCAAATTCATGTCTTTGAATTTCCAAATAATAATCGTCGCCAAAAACATTTTGATACCATTCAACTATTTCTTTGGCGTTTTTTTCTTCATTTTTAATAATTGCCTGGCCGACTTCTCCCATTGGACAACTTGAAGTAACCACTAATCCTTTTGAGTATTTTTTTAAAAGTTCTCTGTCAAATCTGGGGCGGTAATAATAACCCTCAACATGAGCGATTGAGGCTATTTTCATTAAATTTTGGTATCCTTCAAGGTCTTTTGCCAACAACAGAAGATGATAATTTTGATTTTTAACTTTGTCTTTATCATGCAAGTCCCCATTTGTAATATATCCTTCCATTCCAATTATGGGTTTAACTTCTTGTTTAATTGCCTCTTTATAAAACTCGATTGCACCATACATATTGCCATGATCCGTAACCGCCACCGAGTCCATTTCATTTTCTTTTATGTATCCCAATAGCTTTTTAATTTTTGTTAAGCCATCAAGAAGTGAGTATTCTGTATGAACATGAAGGTGAACAAATTTAGACATTTTGCTTACATATACTCAGAAAATGTATTCCTAACTCTACCGATCTGTACGTTATTTTTTGAAGCGTATAAAGCTTTATCACATTGATTATCTATTGCTAAAAATATCTTTTCCAATTTTTCTTGAGTATTACTATCCGTTAAACCATCCTGAAAACATGTCCCCATCGAAACAGTTGGTTTTTTTGTAATCTTTAATGTTTCTAATTTTTCATCTAGCTGAAACAGTGCATTACTCAGATTATCTTGAAATTCCCTTACACCATCACGATAATTACCGTCACCAACTTCCAGCAACACCACTATCTCATCTCCTTCTTTGCCGCGAAAAGCTATACCGTTGCCATTCCATGCAATTCTATCAATCTCTGATGAAATTAGACCCAAATAAACATCTCCGGTTGGATGCCCATACTTATCGTTTACTTCCTTAAATTTATCTAAATCTATTAATAATATTGCATGAGGATTATCGATAATTTGAAGAAGATCTGTATCTTCATACTTAACTCTATTAATAAATCCCTCTTTTTTTAGTAATTTTGTGGTGACGTCAACGCTTAAGTCATGAATTTGTCTTTTTAGATTGTATTCCTTGCGTTGATTATGATTTATCGGTTCGCTCATTTTTGTAAAATTTCAAATAACTTTTGTTGAATGTTTTTTGGATTTCCTTTTCCGTTTAATTTCTTTTGTACCATTCCAATCAAAAATCCTACCACGTTTCCGTTTCCGTTTTTGTAATCAGCAACAGCTTTTGCATTTTCTCCTATTACGGCTTCAATTGCAAACACAGTATCGGAATCGGATGCAAAATCTACTTTTGAAACTTCAACCAATCTTTTGATTAAACCAGCCGGATCGGGAAACTGGCTATCAAGTTTTTTATTAATCATGGCGTCTGCAATAAACTTTGCTGACAAGGACGGACCTTGTCCGAGCCTGACTGCCTCTTCAAAATAATTCGCCCTTTCTAGATCTGTAACTAATATTTCGATATAGTCTTGCGGCAACTGATATTCTTTGGCAAACCTTTCTCTTTTTGTTCCAGGTAACTCTCCTAAATTATTACTTAATATTTTAATATCATCTTCATTTAACTTGATTGGAGGAAGATCTGCTTCCGGAAAATATCGATAATCATGGGCGTCGGCCTTGCTTCTTTGCGAAAAAGTGGACTGACTTATCTCGTCATACCCTCGTGTTTCCTGTTCCGGAATTTTTCCGGCTGATAGAATCTCTTCTTGACGTT
>Ga0172371_10008780_pt1 | contig 14059 bp, 14 predicted proteins | sample Lak12m_FD_114543 | JGI IMG/M metagenome (GOLD analysis project Ga0172371, IMG submission 114543) | Freshwater microbial communities from Kabuno Bay, South-Kivu, Congo - kab_022012_12m | ecosystem: Environmental > Aquatic > Freshwater > Lake | place: Democratic Republic of the Congo: South-Kivu... | reverse complement strand
GGATGACATCGAAAAGACGTGGTGGGTGGTCAACGCCGACGGGAAGATTTTGGGACGGCTGGCCAGCCAGGTGGCGGTATTGCTCCGGGGCAAGAATAAGCCGCAGTTCTCCAATTTCCTCGATACCGGAGACTTCGTCATCGTGATCAACGCCGAGAAAGTGGCCGTCTCCGGCCGGAAGCTCGCCAAGAAGGAATACTACTCGCACTCGCAGTTCCCGGGCGGATTGAAGACCGACGTCTTGGAAGACCTGCTGGCCAAGAAGCCCGAGGAAGCGATCAAGAGGGCCGTCTGGGGGATGATCCCCAAGAACAAGCTCGGCCGCGCGGTCTACAAGAAACTCAAGGTCTATCGCGGGCCGTCGCACCCCCACGAAGCCCAGAATCCGAAAGAATTCACGTTTTAGGAGGCCCCTTGAGTCTAATCCAATATTACGGCACGGGAAAACGGAAAACGTCCATCGCCCGGGTCTTCCTGCGCTCCGGCAAAGGCGAGATCACGCTTTTCGTCAATAAACGGATCCGGCCCTTCGAGGATTATTTCCATCTCGAATCCCATAAGCTGACGATCAAGCAGCCGTTCATGCTGACCGAAACGCAGGACAAGTTCGACATCTTCCTGCGCGTCGAGGGCGGCGGCGTGCGCGCCCAGTCCGAGGCCGTTCGCCTCGGCGTCTCGCGCGCCCTGATCGAGTTCAACCGGGAGCTCAAGCCGGCGCTCAAGGCGGCCGGCCTCCTGACCCGGGATTCGCGGATCAAGGAACGGAAAAAGTACGGATTGCTCGGCGCCCGCAAAGCTCCGCAGTATCACAAACGGTAAGGCGAACGGAGGAAGGTCATGGTTCAAGTTTCAATGAAGGAGCTGTTGGAAGCCGGCGTCCATTTCGGGCACCAGACGAAGCGCTGGAACCCCAAGATGAAGGAGTTCATCTACGGGCAGCGCAACGGCATTTACATCATCGACCTCCAGAAGACCATCAAGGTCTTCAAGGAGGCCCTCCAGTTCGTCCGGACCCTGTCCGAGAACGGGGAGACCATCCTCTTCGTCGGGACCAAGAAGCAAGCCCAGGACATCGTCCGCGACGCGGCCAGCCGGTGCGAGTCGAGCTACGTCAACCAGCGCTGGCTCGGCGGCCTGCTGACGAACTTCAAGGTCATACGGGGCAGCATCGACAAGCTCATCGAGCTCGAGGAGATGCGCGAGGACGGCCGCTGGGACCTGCTTTCCAAGAAGGACCAGTCCAAGCAGGACAAGGTCTACCGGAAGCTGTCCAAGAACCTGGGCGGCATCAAGACGATGATGGGCAAGCCGGGAGCGATGTTCATCATCGATTCCTCCAACGAGGAGATCGCCATCTCCGAAGCGCTGAAGATGGGCATCCCGATCATCGCCATCGTCGACACCAACGGCGATCCGGACAATCTGACGTATCCGATCCCCGGCAACGACGACGCGGTCCGGGCCATCGAGCTGTTCGCCAACAAGGTGGCGGACTCGATCCTCGAAGGGAAGAAGAGCCGCATCCAGAAAGGGATGGCCCAGGAAAAGAAGGCGGAGGGAGGGGCGGAGGGCGGAGAGCCCCAGGCCGAGCCGGACGCGAAGTGAGCGGTCCGCGCCGTCCCCCCGTCGAGACGAACCAAGGAGAATAAGATGGAAATCACGGCCGAACAAGTCAAAGAACTGCGCGAGCGCACGGGCATCGGCATGATGGAGTGCAAGCGGGCCCTCGAAGAGGCCGGCGGAGACCTCGAAAAGGCCATCGAGATCCTGCGGAAGAAAGGCTACGCCCGGGCCAAGGACAAGGCCGAACGGGCCACCTGCGAAGGCGCGATCGGCGCTTATATCCACAACAACGCCAAGATCGGGGTGCTTGTCGAAGTCAACTGCGAGACGGATTTCGTCGCCCGCAACGAAGAATTCCTGGCCCTGGTCAAGAATATCGCGATGCACATCGCGGCGGCCAATCCGATCTATATCGGCCCCGAGAACATCCCGGCCGACGTCCTCGACAAGGAAAAGGACATCATCCGCGAGCAGTTCAAGGACAGCAAGAAGCCCGCGGAGATCGTGGAAAAGATCGTCCAAGGCAAGCTGAGCAAGTTCTACGAGGAGGTCTGCCTCCTCGAGCAGCCGTATATCCGGGACGACAAGCAGAAGGTCAAGGACCTGATCACCGCCTTCATCGCCAAGTTCAAGGAGAACACGAGGGTCAGCCGTTTCACCCGCTACGAGATCACGAGGTAAACGCCGATGAGTGCGCCGCAACCAGCGTACCGCAGGATCCTCCTGAAGCTCTCCGGAGAATCGCTCCTCGGCCGGGAAGAGTACGGCATCGATTTCAAGACGACCCTCGCCATCGCCCAGGAGATCAAGGACGTCCACGCCCAAGGCGTCCAGATTGCGGTCATGATCGGCGGGGGGAACATCTTCCGCGGGGTCCACGGAACGTCCGAAGGCCTCGACCGGGTCTCGGCCGATCAGATGGGCCTGCTGGCGACGATCATGAACGGCATCGCCCTGCAGGACGCCCTGGAGAAGCTGGGCGTCTTCACCCGGCATCTCTCGGCGCTCGAGATCCGGGCCATGGCCGAGCCGTTCATCCGGCGGCGGGCCATCCGGCACCTGGAGAAGGGCCGCGTCGTCATCTTCAGCGCCGGCCTCGGAAGCCCCTATTTCACGACGGACACGGCAGCCGCCCTGCGGGCCCTGGAGATCAAGGCCGAGGTGATCCTCAAGGCGACCAAAGTGGACGGGGTCTACACCGCCGACCCGATGAAGGACAAGAAGGCGAAGCGGTTCGATACGATCCATTTCATGGACGTCCTCAAACGGGGGCTCCAGGTGATGGACGCCACGGCCATCTCATTGTGCAAGGACAACAATTTGCCGATCATCGTCTTCAACCTGAAGCGGCGCGGCAACATCAAGCGGGCCGTCTTCGGAGAGGATATCGGCACGAAGGTCTGTTGATACTTTTCGAAGGGGCGTTTCATGGTCAAAGACGTCTTGAAGGATCTCGAGAAGAAGTTTAAAACCTCCCTGGAGCACTTCCGGAAGGACCTCAGCAAGCAGCGAACGGGGCGGGCCAACCTGGCCATCTTCGAGGACATCCGGGTCGACTACTACGGCGTCGCCACGCCCGTCAACCAGATGGCCAAGATCGGCATCCCCGACCCCAGCCTGATCACCGTCCAGCCCTACGACGCCTCGTTGCTCGAAGCGATCGATAAGGCGGTCAAGGCGGCCGGCCTCGGCCTGAATCCGATCAACGACGGCAAGGTCCTCAAGATCCCCATCCCTCCCCTGGACGAGGAGCGGCGGCGCGAGATCGTCAAGGGCGTCAAGAAGATGCTCGAAGACGAGAAGACGACCCTTCGCAACCTGCGGCGCGAGACCAAGGAATTCATCGAAGAGCTGGAGAACGAGAAAGAGATCACCGAGGACGATAAGTTCAAAGGCCTCGAGGAGCTCCAGAAGCTCACCGACGACTACACCAAGAAGACCGAAGAGGTCGCCGCGGCCAAAGAAAAAGAGATCATGCAAATCTAAGGCGGGCTCGCTCGAATCGGGCGAACGCTCTTCTTATCCGGGTTTATCGACAAGATCGAAGAACGCCTTCGCTCCCAACTCGGGTTTTTCACGCCGTTTCCTCACCGTCCTTCTCGGCGGCTCAGAACTCCGTCCCGGCTTCTTAATTACGGGAGAAGGCCGGGACGTCAAACATGCTTCGCCGGCCGATCTCTTCCGGATCGGCTGCCCTCGAAGAACGGCTCGGAAAGGCTAAACCCTCCACGGTCGCGAAGTCGTACTCCGATCTTGTCTTCCGAGGTCGTTGGCAAGTCGCTTCTTCGTCCGCTTCTTCGCTCGCTTACGTAATTACGAGCTAAGGGATTTCCCCCGTATTGTGTTCGCCTTAGGGCCAACTCCGCCGTCGCGTCCCCCGAAAATAGCGCGAGGAGAGCGTTCGCCCGATTCTTTGCTCGCCGCTGGATAAAGAAGTTTAAAGAATTTCCTGCCGTTATCGTATTACGTAGGGTCTTCCCTTTTATTAGCTTGGGCGAGGGGTATGCCGACCGGAACCCGTCCGAGAGCGAGCGCGGGCATGGTTCGGAACAACGAAGTTGTTCTGAGAGCGCGAGAGCGAGGCCGAGCGGATTTTCCGCGCTGGGGAAAATCCGCGTGGTGACGGGCGGCAACCCCGAGCCCCCTTTTTGACTTCGCTCTCCCCCTGTGTTAATTTTTCCTTATCATTTATCATTCGTTCAGGGAGGGCGGCATGCTCAGCACCATCCAATTCCGGCTTAATGACAAGCCCGTCCGTCTGGAGGTGGACGGGGAGCGGATGCTCCTCTGGGTCCTCCGGACCGACCTGGGGCTGACGGGGACGAAATACGGCTGCGGCGAGGGATACTGCGGCTCGTGCACCGTCCTTGTCGACGGCGAGCCGACGCGCTCCTGCGGCACTCCGGTCAAGAGCGTCGCCGGGAAGTCCGTCGTCACGATCGAGGGCCTGGCCAAGGACGGCCGCCTCCACCCGGTTCAGGAGGCGTTCATCAAGCACGAGGCCATGCAATGCGGATTCTGTACGTCGGGCATGATCGTCGAAGCGGCCGGCTTCCTGCAGAAGAACCCGCGGCCGTCGCGGGCGGACATTCTAAAGGGCATGGACGACCATCTATGCCGCTGCGGGTCGCACAACCGCGTCGTCCGGGCGGTCGAAGAGGCGGCGACGAAGATGAAAGGAGCGGTGGTGAAATGAGCGACGAAAAAAGACCCGTTCCCGAGCCCGGCGACGGCGCCGCCTCCATCCCCCTCGGCCGCCGCGAATTCCTGAAGCTTTTCGGCGGCGGCATCGTCATCGCCTTTACCGCGGGCGAGGAGATCTTCGGCCAGGAACCGGTCCGGCTCCAGACGGGCCGAGGCCAGCTGCCGTCCGATTTCAACGCCTTTCTGCGGATCGGGGAGGACGGCCGGATCACCCTGTTCACGGGCAAGATCGAGCAAGGCCAGGGCGCCATGACCGTCCTGCCGCTTATGCTCGCCGAGGAGCTCGAGGTTCGGCCCGGGACAGTGGACATCGTTTTGGGCGACACGGACCTCTGCCCTTATGACGGTGGAACGTACGGTTCCTTGACCGTGCGGAGCTTCGGCCCGCTCCTGCGCGCCGCGGCGGCCGAAGCGCGCGTCGTCCTGATGGAGCTGGCGTCTGAAAAGCTCAACGTCCCTCTCGAAAAGCTCGAAGCGCGCGACGGCGCGGTCTTCGAGAAGGGAAGGCCGCAGACGAAGGTCACGTATGCCGAGCTCGCCCAGGGCAAGGCCATCGCCCGGAAGGCGGCCCTGAAGCCGGCTCTCAAAAAGCCGGCTGAGTTCAAGGTCATGGGCAGGCCGGCGGCGCGTCGCGACGCCCGCGACAAGGCCACCGGCAAGGCCCAATACGCCGGCGACATCCGGGTGCCCGGCATGCTCTACGGCAAGGTCCTCCGGCCCCCGGCCCACGGGGCGAAGCTGAAGACGATCGACGTCGGCGCCGCGGAAAAGGTCGCCGGAGCCCGGGTCATACAGGAAGGCGATTTCGTCGCCGTCGTCCACGAGCATCCCGATGCCGCCGAAGCGGCCCTGGCCAAGATCAAGGCAGATTATGACCTCCCGCCGGCCGACCTCGACGACAAAAACATTTACGAGCACCTCATCAAGGCGGCGCCGCCCGCGGGGAAGCCCGCGGCGCAGGGCGGCGACCTCGAGGAGGGAGCGAAGCTGGCCGCATTTACCGTCGATAAGCAGTATTTGAACGCATACGTCTCGCACGCGGCCATGGAAACGCATACGGCGCTGGTCAAGATCGACGGCGACAAGGCGACCGTCTGGTCCTCGACGCAAGGACCCTTCCCGACGCGCGACAGCGTGGCCCAAGCCCTCAAATTTCCGAGCCAGAATGTGCATGTGATCATGCCCTATGTCGGAGGGGGGTTCGGGGGCAAAACGGCTAGCCCCCAGGCTGTCCAGGCCGCCCGTCTGGCCCAAATCACGGGCAAGCCCGTCCAGGTCTCCTGGACCAGGGCCGATGAGTTCTTCTACGACACGTTCCGGCCGGCGGCCGTCGTCAACATCAAATCCGGCGTCTCGAGCGAAGGGAGGATCGTTCTCTGGGACTACGAGGTCCTCTGGGCCGGCGAGCGCAGTTCCCAGCAGTTCTATGATATCCCCCATCACCGGACCGTGGTCCGCGGCGAGTGGGGAGGCGGGAGGGGCGGGGCCGCTCAGGGCCTAAGCCATCCATTCAGCGTCGGTCCCTGGCGGGCGCCGGCGAGCAACACGAACGTCTTCGCCCGCGAATCGCACATCGACATTATGGCCGCCCAAGCCGGGAAAGACCCGGTCGAATTCCGCCTGGCCAACCTCAATAACGAACGAATGAAGCGCATCCTTAAAGCAGCGGCGGATAAATTCGGCTGGACGCCCGGAAAGGCGCCGAGCCGCCGCGGCGTCGGCGTCGCCTTGGCCGATTATTTGGGAACGAATTTAGCGACCATGGCCGAGGTCGAGGTCGACCGGTCGACGGGACATGTCCAAGTCAAGCGCGTCGTCTGCGCCCAGGACATGGGCGTGGCGGTCAATCCGCAGGGGGCGACGCTCCAAATCGAAGGCTGCATCATGATGGGCTTGGGCTATTGCCTGACCGAAGAGGTCCATTTCAAGGGGCGCAGCGTGCTCGAAGAGAATTTCGACACCTACGAGCTGCCCCGCTTTTCCTGGCTGCCGAAGATCGAGACCGTCCTCCTCGATTCCCCAGAGGTCCAGATTGCGGGCGGGGGCGAGCCGCCGATCATCACCATGGGTGCGGTCATCGCCAACGCGATCTTCGACGCGACGGGCGCCCGGTTGCTGCGGCTCCCGATGACGCCGGAGCGGATTAAAGCCGCCCTTAGCTAAAAGGGGACAGGTACTTTGGGGACACGTACCTAAGGGGCACCTCCATCCAAGGGCAAGGCTAATTAACTGATAATAAATAAATAAGAACCTGTCCCAACAGTACCTGTCCCCACAGTACCTGTCCCAAAAGTACCTGTCCCCGATTATTTCGGGGGAGCCGGAGGAGGCGGGGGCGGGGGGATAGGCATCGCCGGCGCGCCAGGAGCCGCCGGAGCCGTTTTTCTGAGCCAATTCGCGGTCGTGCCGAACTTCGTCCGAACGACCACTCCCCAACCGAGCAGGCTGACGACGGCGTTAAAGAGGAATCCGAAGAACGGGATGAATCCGATCACGCTGACGACCAGCAAGCCGAGGAGCGCCCCTCCCAGAGGAGTGATGGACGGCCGGTGCATCGAACGGGACAGGCTTTCCCCGAAGAAATAGAAGATCGCCACCTTTCCGAAGACCTTGATGACGATCCCGCCGATCGCCAGGGCCATCAGGATCGGGATCCCGATGAGGACGATGCAGAGGACGGCCGCGACGATGACGGCGAAGACGAAGAGGATGTAGGCGACGAGGCCCGTTCCGAGCGTGGGCCAGAACTCATTCCGGATCCTGGATGCGGCGAAGGTCATCTGCTTGGGGAAGAGGGAAGCGACGACGAGGGCCAGCAGGAACCAGACGAACATATTGACCAGCTTGAGGATGACGATGATCGGCAGGAGCGCGAAGGAGAAGAATCCGACGATCCCTTTTTCGAAGAGGCGCGACGAGATGTCCGGCCCCTTGAAATAGACCGTGTCGCCGTCGACTCGATAGCCGGGCTCTTTCTCGGCCGGCGGCGCGAAGAGCATGACCAGGTCGCGCTTGATGACGGCCGTGGATTTCAGCGTGATCCGGGCGCCGATGCCGACGACGGAATCGCCGACTTCGCCGCTGACCGTGATGGTCCCGCCAATGGCGACGACGCTCTTGCGGACCGTGCCCTCGACGATGACGTCGCTGCCGAACGTGACCACGTTTTCGCGCGTCTCCCCCGGGGAAACGACGATCGTATCGCGATAGCCGATCCGGTCCCCGATCGTCTGGGCTCCGGCGAGCGGCAGAAGAACGAAAATCGTAAAGGCGGCGATGAGGATCAGGGACTTATAGTTCTTCATGATTTCTCTCCGCTTGATAGCGTCGGCTCCAGAAGAAGCCGCAGCCGATGACGATGACCGCCGCGGCCACGGCGAGAACGACCTGCGCTTCGGGGCCGATGAACGACGTCAGGGACCTGAAGACTTCGAAAGCTTTTCCGGCGATCTGGAGGAGGACCTCGAACGTCAAGACGACGAATTTGGCGCCTTTGGCCAGAATGGAGGCGATGGCCTGGATGTTGCTCAAGAGGAAGCGGTTCAGGGCCGGAAGAAGCTGCGGCAGCGTGTGGCCGGTGAGCAGAGCCGTCCCGATGAGGGAGACGATAAAGGTGGCGAATCCGGACGCCAGGGCTACCCACCAGCCCCGGCTCTTCTTTTTGGCGAGTCCGGGCGCCTGCGCGGCCGGGATGCGTTCGAGAACGCCGCGGGCGAAGTCGGCGGGGACTTCGAAAGCGGGAAGCGTTTCCGCCGCCTCGGCGAGGCGCCGGCGCGCTTCGAGCGCGCAGCGGCAGGACGCGCAGGACGCGAGATGCTCGTCAACGGCCTTTTTGTCCCGGCCGGCGAGATCCCCGTCGAGATAGGCGTACAGCTTCTCTATCGTCAAGCAGCTCATGCCGGCTCCTCGAGCAGCTTTTTCATCAGCTCTTTGGCCTGGAAAACGCGGTTCTTGACCGTTCCCACAGGCAGGTCTTTGATCTCGGCCATCTCCTCGTAGCTGAATCCGTTGATATGGCGCCAAACGAACAGCTCCCGGAGCGGCGGGGGCAGTTTGGCGATGGCGGCGTCGATCTTCGCCCGCAGCTCCTTGAGCTCATACTGGCGGACGACGGACGGATTCTGGTCCGGGAGCTGGATCGGAGGGCAATCCTCCTCGCCTTCCGGCTGGGTGTCGATCGACACGGTCGAGACCTTCCTTTTTCGTCAGTGATCGATCATGTAGTTCGAGGCGATCTTGAACAGCCAGGTCGAGAATTTGAACTGGGACCGGTAGGACCGCAGTGATGCGTAGACCTTGAGGAAGATCTCCTGGCTGAAATCGAGGGCCATCTCCCGCTCGCGGACCATGCGTCCGATATAGTTGAGGACGGGCTGCTGGTAGCGGACGACAATCATTTCGAAGGCACCTCGATCGCCCCTGAGGGCGCGCTTGACAAGTTCTTGGTCATCATACATCGAGGACTCGCGGTCCTCACGGACTTTATACGGACGAGGGGCGGAAAGGTTTACTTTTTCCGGGTTCCCGCGTCCTCGATGATCTCGCAGTCCGGAGGGACTTTGATCTCGAAGAGGTCTTTGGCCAAGCCGGGGTTCGTCTTGATCCGGTTGAATGCGTATTCGATCTTGTTTCCGGCCCAATCGAAGACGACGGCCCGCCGGAGCAGCCCGCTCTTTTCGTCGATCTCGAGCAGGACATAGGAGGTGTCTTCCTGGTCGCGCGGAGTGAGCTTGACCTGGGCCGAGCCTTTCTCGCCGCCGGGGAAGGGGCTGAATTCGACGGTGTATTTTTCGGCCAGGCGCGCCTTCCCGAGGAGTATGCCCAGGATGCCGGTTTCGTATTCCTCGGCCGAGATCGTCTGCTTCCAGAGCTGGTTATCTTCCGGATAATAAGATAGATAGAGGCCTTCTTTGTAGACGTACGTCGAGGCCTCCGGAGGGCCGTATTCCCAGCGCATAAGCCCCGGTTTCTTGAAGTAGAGCTTGCCGGATTGCTTGAGGGGAGCGGAAACCGACGTCGATGAGGAAACCTGGCTGAAATCGGCCTGGAAGGTGTCGAGGGAGCGCATCTTGTTCTCGAGGCGGTTGAGGATTTCGGGGGGCGTCGTCTGAGCGGAGAGGAAGATAAAAAAGGCCGCGAAGGCCGTCGCGCCGAGCCAAAAACGCTTCATATCAGCCGGATTATAGCATAAAAACGCAGACACATACGGCGTATGTGTCTGCTGATATTCGTAATTGGGGTCGCGTCTATACTTTCCACTTATCAACGGTCGAACGGGAGGGCTTGGGCTTGTTTTGGGGAAAAAAGTGGAAAGTGGAGACGCGACCCCATATAATTCCCGCATGAGACCGGAGTTCTTCTTATTCCTGGCCGCCTATTTCGCCTTCGTCCTTCTGGCTGGGCTGGCCTTTTCGAGGAAAATGAAGAGCCTCGAGGACTTTTTCCTCGCCTCGCGCGGCCTATCCGCCGGCCTGGTCTTCCTCTCCCTGACCGCTTCCTGGTTCGGGGCGACCTCGATCCTTGTCTCGACCGACGAGGCCATGAAGGCCGGCCTCGGGGCTTTCTGGATCATGGGGGCGCCGGCCGTCCTGACGGTCCTCCTCCTCGCCGTTTTTCTCGCCCGGCCGCTGCAGCGGCTGCCCATCATGACCATTCCCGACCTCGTCGAGCTCCGCTACGGCCGGCCCGTCCGCCATCTCGCCTCGGGCCTCATCATCTGGTATATGGTCCTGCTCGCCGCGTCCCAAATGGTGGCATTGGGCCAATTTTTGCGATTATTCCTCGGCATTTCGTATGTCGCGGGTTTGGGATTAGCTACCGCCGTCGTCCTCGTCTATTCGATGACGGGCGGGCTTCGTTCGGTCGTCTTCACGGACATCGTCCAGTTCGTCCTGTTGGTCGCGGGGACCGGGGGGTTGGTCGTTTGGCTGGGTGGCGGCGGGAAGGCGGCCGCGGTCGCCGATATCGCCACGCGGGCCGGAAAGGAAGGGTATTTCGATCTATTTCATAACTTCGGAGAGAACGGGCTGATCGCGCTTTCCTTTATCCTGGCCTGGACCATTTCGCCGATTGCGCTCCAAAGAATCCAGGCGGCGCGCGGCGTCCGCGAGGCAAGAAAAGGCCTATTCGCGGCGGCCGGGATGCTGTTTCTGCTTTATGCGAGCGTGACCTTCGTCGGGATGGCCGCGCTTCCCCTCTTCTCCGGACAGCCGTTTGCCCATCCTCTCATTTCGGAGATCATCGTCTCGAAGGCCGGCCTCTGGTTCGGCGGCATTCTTTTCATGGCCGTCCTGGCCGCCGTCCTTTCCACCCTGGATACGGCCATTAATACGGGCGCCCTGTCCCTGAACAGGGATGTTTTCAACCAGCTGTTTCCGAGTTCCCGGCTGAGCCCCGTGGCCGCCGGCCGCCTTGCAACGCTCTTCGTGGGCTTGCTGGCCTTTTTCGTCGCTACTCGATTTCAGAGCATCCTTAAAACCCTCGGCCTGTCCTCCGAGATCATGGCCGAAGGACTGTTCGTGCCCGGCCTGGCCATGATCTTCTCGAAACGGCGCGCCCCGGCGGCCGGATTACTGAGCTTGAGCCTCGGCGGCGGCTATGCGCTCCTCAGCTTTCTCGGCGCCGTCGACGTCCTTCCCTTGGGCCTTCCCGTTTGGCCGCACTCCGTCCCCTACGGCCTGGCGCTGAGCCTGGCGGGGTATGTCGCCGGGCGCGCGTGGTCTTTTTATTCCCGCCGATTTCGGCTATGATGCGGCCGATGACATTTAAAGCGCGCCTGCGTTGGCTGGCCATCGATACGCTGGGCCGGCCGATCGTCTGGCTCTGGACCAAATCCTGCCGGATGACGCTCCTGGGGGAGAACGCATATAGGGATCTTCGTAGGGCGGGAAAGCCGGTCGTCCATATCATGTGGCACGGAAAGATCTTCCTCGTGCCCTATTTTTTCCGCAAACGGAACATCATGCCCCTGGTCAGTCCGTCTCGGGACGGCGAAATCGCCGCCCGCATCATGGACGGATGGGGATACAAGCTGCTGCGCGGCTCGGGCACGCACTTCATGAAGAACGCCTGGCTGGACATGAAGCACGAGCTTCAAGCCGGCGGCGAGGTCATCATCGTCCCCGACGGGCCGCGCGGACCCGACCGCAAGCTGAAACTGGGCTGCATCAAGCTGGCGACGGAGACGGGCGCCGTCCTCGTCCCGTTTTCCTTTTCAACGGCGCAAAAGAAATGCCTGCGCAGCTGGGATAAATTCCTGATTTTTTACCCCTTTTCCAAGGTCGTGGCTGCCTACGGCTCCCCCGTCGAGATCCCGCCCGGGCTGACCGCCGAGGGGATGGAGAGCGAGCGGAGGCGCGTCGAGCGGCTGATGGTTGATTTCGACGAGAAAACCGACCGCTACTTCGATTAGGTACACACACCGTGTGTGTACCTAATCTTGACAATTCGGCCGAAAACGAATAAAACGGAACAATCCGAACCGTGGAGGGAGATATGAAGAAGAGATTCTTTTACCTATCGGGCGCAATCGTTCTGCTCTTCGGCGCGGCGGCCTTCGCCCTTGCCCAGACGGCCGACGAGCATCTGAAGAAGGGCGACGAGTACTATGCCCAGCTCAACGACGCCAAAGCCCTCGAGGAATATCTGGCCGCCGCCCAGGCCGACCCCAACAATTTCGAGGCGGCGTGGAAGGCCAGCCGCTCGCTGGTCGACGTCGGCGACCTGGTCGATATCAAGGTCAAGGGCAACGAGGAGAAACAGAAGCAGTATTACAAGGATGCTGAGAAGTACGCCCGAAAGGCTGTAGCGCTTAATCCCGAGAACACCTGGAGCCAGTTCTACCTATCGGCGGCCCTGGGGAAATACGCCCTCCTCTTGGGGAAAAAGGACCAGATCAACATGTCCAAGGAGGTCCGGACGGCGATCGACAAGGCCATCGAGCTCGACGGGTCCAACGACCTGGCCTATCATGCGCTGGGCCGGTGGCACCGCCGCATGGCGGAGATCGGCGGAGCGACGCGGCTGGTCGGGGGGATCCTTTTCGGAAAGATCCCCAAGGGCTCCTTCGACGAAGCCGAAAAAGCGTTCATCAAAGCGATCGAGCTGAAGCCGGACTACATCAACCACCACCTGGAGCTCGCCCGGACCTACATGGCCGTCAAGAAATGGGCTTTGGCCGCGCAGGAATTCGAGAAATGCGAAGGCCTTCCCATCGCCCTGGCCAAGGATAACGCCTACAAAGAAGAAGCCAAACAGGAGCTCGTGACGGCCAAGAAGAAGATGAAGTGAGAATCTGGCGAAGAAGCGAATTCAGCCGACTCTCATAATCCCCCCACGCCCCCCTTTAGAAAAGGGGGGGAAGAGGGATTCCTTCGACTCTCATAATTTTTTACCTTATCTTTGATTGGGCGGCGGCGGGATAAGCCGCGGCCGCCGCGGCATTGACGACCCCCCAGCCATAATCGTTATCCGGCGTCGCGGCGTTGTTCGCCGTATTCATCAGCGCGGCCCGGACCTGGGCCGGCGTCCAGTCGCGATGGGCTTCGAGAAGCAGGGCGACGACCCCTCCGATGAGCGGCGTCGAGAACGACGTTCCCGAGCCTATGGTGTAGTAATCGCTTTCGTCGCTGAGGCGGTTCTGGGCGATCCAGTTGTTTACGCCCCGGGCGCAGACCTCGGGCTTGATCCGGCCGTCATACGTGGGGCCGGGCGAGCTGAAGGTGGCGATCTTGTTCGCCGAATCCACAGCGCCCGCGGCGATGACGCCGAAGCCGTCGGCCGGGGCGATGATGTGGCCCCAGGCATTGCGCCGCTCGTTGCCGGCGGCATTGACCACGACGACGCCGAGGCTCACGGCGCGGTTCGCGGCCCTGGTCGTGACCGCGGTCTTTCCGTCCATGTCTTTGAACGTATACCAGTCCGTATAGCCGAGCGACGAGGAGACGACCTCCGCGCCGAGGGATTCGGCCCATTCGATCCCGGCCGTCCAGTAATCTTCTTCGACCGGCGTTTCGGAGCGGTCGTCCTCGGTCCGGCCGAGGATGAAGTCGGCGCCGAAGGCGGGCCCGATCATCTTTCCGAATTTGAAGCCCCCCAGCAGCGACCATGTGGCCGTGCCGTGGCTGTCCGAATAATCCAACGGATTGGAGAGGTCCTGTTCGACGTTATCATCTTTCATGACGAAGTCCCACTCGGCGATGAGGCGGGACAGGCCGAAAACCTCGTGGCTTTTGCGGAAGCCGACGTCCAAGAGGCAGACGCGCACGCTGCGGCCGCTCAATCCCTGCTGATG
>Ga0172371_10008777_pt1 | contig 14062 bp, 3 predicted proteins | sample Lak12m_FD_114543 | JGI IMG/M metagenome (GOLD analysis project Ga0172371, IMG submission 114543) | Freshwater microbial communities from Kabuno Bay, South-Kivu, Congo - kab_022012_12m | ecosystem: Environmental > Aquatic > Freshwater > Lake | place: Democratic Republic of the Congo: South-Kivu... | reverse complement strand
TCGCTTGGCTGGCCATGGACAGTATATGGGCCGAAACACGCGGCCTGTACGAGCACCCCCTTGCGGTCAACCAGGCGATCGGAGAACTGCGAGCTGATGCCTTGGATATCTCGCGGAACATGCGGGGCTTGTGCCTGACGGAGGATCCCCAGCAACGGCTGGACCTCTGGCAGCGAATCGATGTCTGCGAGGCCGATGCCCATCAGCAGTTGGATTTGTTGCGCAACCGCTATCTGGGTCCGCCGAGCGACGTCGAGCACGTTGCCCAAGCGTTGGCGGAATGGAGAGTCATTCGCGACGATGCCCAGCGTTTGCTTCAGGCGGGCAACACGGCGGAGGCGGTGAAGATCTCCATGCCCGGCGGGAGAAGTGCTCGCCACGTCGAGAAGTTCTTGTCCGAGCTCGAGGACATTAACGATTTTGCCGACAACCGAGCCGACGCGTTCTACGCGACCGCAACGCTGCACCGGGACCGGGTGAGGCTGGCGTTGGGGGGGCTGCTTGGATTCGTGTTGTTGCTTTCGGCGGTCGTCGGATCCCTGCTCGTGATGGGCATCCGCCGACCGCTCCGCGAGCTGACGATCGCGACCGAGCGATTCCGTCAAGGCGAGTTGGATGCCCGCTGCGGCTACGTGTCTGCGAACGAGTTGGGCACCCTGGCTCGCGCGTTCAACACCCTGGCGGCGACCGTGGAAACGGAAATGCGGATCAACGAGCAGGCCGCTCAGTTGACCGGCGTCATGTTGCGCGAGTCGGACGCGCGGGCGTTCTGCCGCGGACTGCTCACGACGCTTGCCGAGCATACGGGTTCACAGATCGGCGCGATCTACCTGTTGAATGAAGCAAGGACCGAGTTCGAGCATTTCGAGTCCCTTGGCCTGACCGACGGGGGCCGCAGGTCGTTCTCGGCGACGGAGCGCGAGGGGGAGTTTGGCCGAGCCTTGGCCAGCGGCCGCATGCAACGCATCACCGACATCCCGCCGGACACGCCCTTTGCGTTCGTCACGGTGAGTGGCGATTTCCGGCCGCGCGAAGTCGTCATCCTGCCGTTGCTGCACGATTCGGACGTGATTGCCGTCCTTTCGCTGGCGAGCCTCCGAGCGTACGAAGATCGCGCGATCCGGCTGTTGGAGACGATTCACGGCTTGGTGACGGCCCGCATGAACGGCGTGCTGGCGTTTCGCAAAGTCCAGGATTTCGCCCTGCGGCTCGAAGATCAGAACCGTGAGCTGGAGGTCCAGAAGGAAGAGCTGTCCGTCCAAGCGGATGAACTCATTCAGATGAACGCCGAGTTGGAAATGCAGAAGCGGCAACTCGCGCAGGCCAGCCGGCTGAAGAGCGATTTCCTGTCGAAGATGAGCCACGAGCTGCGCACGCCGCTGAACTCGGTGATCGCCCTGTCGGGCGTCCTGGAACGTCGCTTGGCCGGCAAGCTTCCCGGCGAGGAACTCGGCTACCTGGAAGTCATCGGCCGTAGCGGCCGGCATCTGCTCGCCCTGATCAACGACATCCTCGACCTGTCGCGCATTGAAGCGGGCCGGGAGGAGATTACCCTTGTCCCCTTCTCCCTGCCATCGCTGGTCGCCGAGAATATGTCCGTCATTGAGCCCTTGGCCCGCGAGAAGAATCTCACCCTGGTGAACCGGGTGCAAGCGGACTTGCCGCCGCTGGTTTCCGATCCGGCGAAGGTCCGGCATATCCTGCAGAATCTGCTGGGCAACGCGGTCAAGTTCACAGAACGCGGCTCGGTCGAGATTTCCGTCCAGCAAACGGCCGACGAACTCCAGATCAACGTCCGGGATACGGGCATCGGAATTGCCCCGGACCAGATTCCACACATCTTTGAGGAGTTTCGCCAAGCCGACGATACGTCCGCCCGCAAATACGGCGGCACCGGTTTGGGGCTGGCCATCGCCAAGAAGTACGCGGCGATGCTGGGCGGCGACATCCGTGTGCAGAGCGTGCCCGGGCAGGGCTCGACATTCACCGTTCGGCTGCCGCTCGTTCCAGCCGGGAACGAGGTGGCGGATCAGGTACTGCCGTCCGCCCCTCCGCCTGGCGGCGGATTGGCCCAGGGCAATCCGGACATCCTCTTGGTCGAAGACAGCGAACCGGCGATCATCCAAATGACGGACATCCTCACCGAGCATGGCTATCGCGTACGAGCGGCACGCAGCGGCCCGGAGGCCCTGGCTCTCATCGAGAGATCGGCCCCGGATGCCGTCATCCTCGATCTGATGATGCCGGGGATGGATGGGTTTGCCGTACTCGAGGCCATTCGCAAAACGGAGTCAGGTGCGCATTTGCCCGTGCTCATCCTGACGGCGAAACACGTAACCAAGGGCGAGTTGGCGTGCTTGCGAGGCAACCACATCAGCCAACTGATTCAAAAGGGCGACATCAATAAAGGCGAACTGCTGGCCGCGGTTGCCGAAATGGTCGCCGCGACTCCGCCGGCTGTCGCGGCCGCTGCTCCGACCGCGTCGGGGCGCCGCCGGCCCCCGCACGCCGCTCGTCCCCTGATCCTCGTTGTGGAGGATAACCCGGACAACCTTCGCACCTTCCGGGCATTGCTGCAGGAGGATTATCGGCTCATCGAGGCAACCGACGGCGAGGCCGGCATCGAGCAGGCCAGGGGCCGCCGTCCCGACCTGATCCTGATGGACATCGGCCTCCCTGGAATCAGCGGCATCGAGGCGCTCCAGGAACTCCGCGCGGACCCCGCCTTGCGCCGCATTCCCGTGATCGCCGTCACCGTCAGCGCCATGCAGGGCGACCGGGAGACGATCCTGGCCTACGGCTTTGACGCCTATGTTACCAAGCCGATCAGTGATGAAGCGCTGCTCCGCGAGGTGATCCGCAAGGCATTGGATTGAGGCACCGCGAAAGCACGGCACGCCCGCTTACCGGACACCGGAGACCCACCATGCGACTGCTGGCCATCGACGACAACGCGGACAACCTCACCAGCCTCCGGGCGGTCCTCGCGGACTGCCTGCCGGGAGTCCATGTCTTGACGGCCACCAGCGGCCAGCGTGGCTTGGAACTGGCCCGCGCGCAGGACCCGGACGTGATCTTGCTCGACATCATCATGCCCGAGATGGATGGGTACAGCGTGTGCCGCAAACTGAAGGAAGACGAACTGACGCGGCAGACGCCCGTGCTGTTCCTGACGTCCATGCAAGCGGACCGAGGCAGCCGCGTCCAGGCCCTGGACGCCGGCGCGGAGGGTTTTCTTTCGAAACCGTTCGATGAAACAGAACTCGTCGCCCAGATCCGGGCCATGACCAAGGTCAAGGCCGCCAATCGGATACAACGGCTGGAACGTGAGCAGCTGGTCGCCATCGTCGCTGAACGCACCGCCGAGTTGGAACGCGAACTCGCCGAACGGAAGCGGCTGGAACAGGCCATCCGGATCGAAGCGAACCGCAACCGCGTCCTGTTCGAGCAGTCGCCCGACGGCATCGTCATTGTCGACCCCGAGACGACGCGGTTCGTTCAATTCAACACGGCCGCGCACCGGCAATTGGGCTACTCCCGCGACGAATTTGCACAACTCTGCCTGTTCGACGTGGACGCCCAGGAAACGGCCGCGGATACGCGGGGCCGGGTTGCAGGGGTCCTTCAACACGGCTCGGCCGATTTTGAAACGCAGCAACGCGCCCGGGACGGCGGTATCCGGCATGTCCACGTCACGGCGCAGGTTGTGACCATCGACGAGCAGTCCATCTACTACTGCGTGTGGCGCGACATCACGGCGCGCAAGCAGGTCGAAGCCAGGATCCGTCAGCAGGCCGCTCTCCTCGAAGCCTCGCATGACGCCATCTTGGTGTGGCACGCCGGCGAAGGCGTACAGTTCATGAACCCCGCGGCCGAGACACTGAGCGGACAGAAGTACTGCCAGGCCCGCTCCCAGCCGTTGGGCCAAGTGCTCCGCACCCGCTCGCCCCTCGATTTGCAGGCGGCCATCCGCGAAGTGTCCGCCCGCGGTTCGTGGACCGGAGAATTGACCCTGCTGACTTCGGAAGGAAGCCCGCGCCACGTGGCCAGCCGCTGGACGGCGCTGGGCGACGACTCCGCGGGCTCGAAGCCGATTCTGATCACCTGCAACGATATCACCGAACAAAAGCGACTGGAAAGCCAGTATCTTCGGGCCCAACGCCTGGAGAGCATCGGGACGCTGGCCAGTGGGGTGGCGCACGACCTGAACAACATCCTGTCGCCGATTCTCATGGGCACCGAGTTGCTGGACGTCCCCGACGTCGATCCGCAGACGCACGACGTTCTGGCGGTGATCCGGCAAAGCGCCGAGCGCGGCCGGGATATCGTCGGACAGCTGCTGACGTTCGCCCGCGGCGGCCCATCCCAAAAAGGGCCGGTCCAGCCCCGCCATGTGCTGAAGGAGATCGGCAACCTGGTCCGCGAGACATTCCCCAAGAACATTCAGATTTACGTCGATTACTCGGGCGAGCCGGCGACGGTCCTGGCGGATCCCTCACAACTGCACCAAGTGCTCATGAACCTGTGTGTCAATGCCCGGGATGCGATGCCCGAGGGCGGGGTCTTGTTCGTCAATCTGGAGAACCGCACGCTGGACGAGAAGGCGGCCCGGGTCCATCCGAAGGCGCGGCCGATTCCCTACGTCGTATTCCGGGTCGCGGACAATGGTCTGGGCATACCACCCGAGATGCTGGAGCATATCTTCGATCCGTTCTTTACCACCAAGCCTGCCGGAAAAGGGACGGGGTTGGGATTGGCCACGGTGCTCGGCATCGCGGAAAACCACGACGGTTTTGTGACCGTCGAGAGCCAAGTCGGGCAAGGCACGACGTTCGAGGTGTACCTGCCGGCCAGCGTCGCCCAGTTGGACCCCGGCACCGCTCGGCGGCCCGCGGCAGCTCCTCGGGGACGCGAGGAACTGGTGCTGATCGTGGATGACGAACCGGCGATTGTGCGTTTGGCCGAGACGATCCTGCGGAATCAAGGCTACCAGACGCTTGCGGCTACCAGCGCTGCAGGAGCGCTGGAACACCTTGATCGCCAAGCGGGGGAGATCCAGATTGTGCTGACGGACATGATGATGCCCTTTACCGACGGGAGTCAATTGATTGCGGCGATTCGTGGCTCGGGTTGCCAAGTGCCGATCGTGGCCATGAGCGGCGTGGCGACCGAGCAGTTCCAGCAAGAGACGATCGCGCAGGGCGTCAGCGGCTTTCTCCGCAAGCCGTTTTCCGCGGAGCAACTCTTTGCCGCCGTCGGTGCCGCGCTGGCGTCCGGGAACCTCGCCCCAAGCTCCGGTACACGGCCTGCAACCGGCACCCCGGAGGAAACATGACTGCCTGCCGGACCGCCGGAACGTCGCGCGGACAGTGCCGGCCCCCGTGCTGGTGGATGCCCACTCGAGTGTTCTGCCGTGCGAACTTTGCCCCGCCTCGTATGAAAGGACTTACGATGAACTCTACCTTGACGGGTTGCCACTCCGTGCTGGCTGCTGTCGTAGCGAGTTTCCTGGCTGCTGCTTCCGTTGCGAACGGTCAGGGCACTTCGCCGCACACCGCGGCGGAACGTGCCATCGCGCTGCCGGCCGGTTGGACGACGCAGTCGCCGCGCGAGGAAATCCGCCCCGTTTTTTCGTTCCAGCCGGATGGTGGGCCGAACCAGAGCGGCAGCCTGATGATCTCGCACGACGACCGCGCGGGATTGGACGGCTGGTTTGAAAAGACGTTTCCCGTGCAAGGCGGCGAGTTCTACCGGTTCCAGACGCTCCGGAAGGTGGACGGAGTCGCCGTGCCGCGGCGGAGCGCGCTGGTCCGCGTGGTGTGGCAAGGCGACAACGGCGGGTTGGTGCCCGCCTTGGTGCCGGAGCAGCAGGTCAAGGAACAGGGGCACGTCCCGACCGCCGAACCCGAGCATCCCGCGGACGGAGCGACGGACGTTCACGGCTGGACTGCAGTGGGCGGCGTCTATCGCGCCCCCCCGAAAGCTGTTCGGGCGGTGATCGAGTTGCACCTCCAGTGGGCCCCGCAGGGACGCGTCGAGTGGAGCGAAGTCGCTTTCGAGAAGACGGCTCCGCCGGCGCCGCGCAAGGTGCGTCTGGCGACGGTTCACTACCGGCCGACGGGCAAGTCGCCGCGAGCCAACTGCGAGGAGTTCGCGCCGTACATCGCAGAAGCCGCAAAGCAGAAAGCCGACTTGGTGGTCCTGGGCGAGACGATCCCCTCGGTGGGCGTGCGGCTCAAGCCGCAGGAAGTCGCCGAATCCGTGCCCGGACCCACGACGGACTACTTCGGCCAGCTCGCCCGCGAGCATGATCTGCACATCGTGTTGAGCTTGTACGAGCGCGAGGGACATCTGATCTACAACACGGCGGTGCTGCTCGGTCCCGACGGACGCTTGATCGGCAAGTACCGTAAGGTGTGCTTACCGCACGCCGAGGTTGACAAGGGCGTGGCGCCGGGGACGGACTACCCGGTCTTCGAGACCCGCTTTGGCAAAGTCGGCCTGATGATCTGCTACGACGGGTTCTTCCCCGAGGTGGCTCGGGAATTGTCCAATCGCGGCGCGGAGGTCATCGCCTGGCCGGTCTGGGGCTGCAACCCGCTGCTGGCCCGTGCTCGGGCGTGCGAGAACCATGTCTATCTGGTCAGCAGTACATTTTCGAGTCCGCAGGACGACTGGATGATCTCGGCGGTCTTCGATCACATGGGCAAGCCGCTGGCCCAGGCCGAAGCTTGGGGTACGGTTGCGGTCGCCGAAGTTGACCTGAGCCAGCCCTACCTTGGACCGTGGAACCTGGGCGACTTCCGCGCGATGCTGCCCCGGCACCGGCCGGTCGCCGTGCCGGAGTGACGGGGCGGGGTTCCGGGGATTATCGGTTCTGGCGTGACGCGAGCCATTGCTGCAGCGAGGCTTCGCTCTCACCGCTTCGGCGTCCCGCCAGCAGGCCTGCCACGCCGATGTGTTCGTCGAGTTCAGGCCACTCAATGGTCTCTGGCAATTCCCCACGGCATGCGGTACACATACACGAAACCGCACTTTCTCGGAGATGACTGAACATGATCATCCGACTGCTGTCTACTGCGATGACCGGCCGGAGCCAGCTGCACGGCCGCGCGGCCCTGGGCTCGGCGGGGTTCGTATTCTGGCTGGGGCTGCTCCTGGCCCCCAGCGTCCTGGGCGCCGACTGGCCCACGTACCGGCACGATGTGGCCCGCAGCGGGATCACGGACGAAACGCTCGCGCCGCCGCTGGCCCCGGTGTGGGTGTTTCACCCCCGGCAGGCTCCGCAGCCGGCCTGGGGCGATCCGAAGGCCGGTCCGGTCGAGGACATCCTGGAATTGCGGCGGCGGCACTTCGACGACGTGTTCCAGGTCACCGTCGCTGGCGACGCGGCATTTTTCGCCTCGTCGGCGAATCACAAAGTCTACTGCCTGGACGCCGCCACGGGTGCGATCCGTTGGACCAAGATCACGGCGGGGCCGATCCGGCTGGCGCCGACGTTGGTCGCGGGCCGCGTTTACGTGGCCTCGGATGACGGTTGGGCCTACTGCCTGGACGCTCGGCAAGGCGACGAGATCTGGAAGTTTCGTGCGGCACCCGAGGACCGCCGCGTCCTGGGACACGGCAAGATGATCTCGCTGTGGCCGTCCCGCACGGGCGTGCTGGTTGACAACGGTCTGGCGTACTTTGCTGCAGGCATTTTTCCGGCCGAACGCGTCTTTCTGTACGCGGTCAAAGCCGACGACGGCACGCTGGTCTGGAAAAACGACACCACCGGCGAACGGCCGCAAAGCCGCGTCTCGCCCCAAGGCTACATGCTGGCTTCGCCCAGCACGCTGTACGCGCCCATGGGCCGCGTCTCGCCGGCCGCGTTCGATCGCCGGGACGGGCGGCTGCTGTTCGAGACCTCGTTCGGCAAGAACGTCGGCGGCACGTACGCGCTGCTGGCCGGCGGGAAGGTCTATACCGGAACCGAGCAGATGGTCGCCTTTGACCAGCAGACCAAGGACCTGTTCGCCTCGTTCCCGGCCCGCAAGATGGTCGTGACCGAGCAGCGGTTCTACCTGGCCACCGACGCGCACCTGATCGCCATGGATCGGCAGACCAAGGCGACGCTGTGGAAGACGCCGTCGACATGCGCCGAGGAACTGATCCTGGCGGGCAACGTCCTGTTCGCGGGCGGAGTGGACCAAGTGCTGGCCGTCGAAGCCGAGACGGGCAAGACCGCCTGGTTCGAGACCGTAGACGGGGCTGCCAAAGGCCTCGCCGTCGCGGGCGGCCGGTTGCTGGTCAGTACGGACAAGGGCCGGATCTACAGTTTCGCCTCGGCGGCGTCGGCTGCGCCGCCGGCCGCGGCCGTCATCGACGAACCCGCGGTCGAGAACCCGTTCGCCGCCGCGCCGCACGGCGACCTGTTCGCGCGGGCGGCCGAGTCGATCCTCAAGCAGACGGGGATCCAGCGAGGCTTCTGCCTGGTGTACGGCTGCGAAACCGGCCAACTGGCGTGGGAACTGGCCAAACGCACCGAGCTGATGATCTACGCCGTCTCGCCGGATGCCCAGAAAGTTGCGGCCGCGCGGGCGGCCCTGGACGCCGCCGGACTGCACGGCAGCCGCGTGTGCGTCGAGCAGTGGCCGCTGGAACAGCTGCCGTATTCGGACTATTTCGCCAACCTGGTGGTGTCCGAAACGGCGTTGCTGACCGGCCAGTGGCCGGGCGACACGGCCCAGTTGGTGCGGATGGTCAAGCCGCTGGGCGGGACGATCCTGGTCGGCCAGCCGGAGGCGGCGCCCGCGGGGGTCGCGCCGCTGAGTGTCGAGACCGCTCAAGGCTGGCTCGCCCAGCCGGCCCTGGCAGGCGGCGAGCTGATCCAGGAAAGCGGGATCTGGACCAAGTTCGTCCGCGGGCCGCTGTCCGGCGCTGGCAATTGGACTCACTTGTACGCCAACCTGGGCAACACCGCCTGCGGCGACGACCAGATCGTCAAGCCGCCGTTCGGGCTGCTCTGGTTCGGCAATCCGGGGCCCGGCGACATGGCCAACCGGCACGTGCGGGCAGCCAGCCCCCTGGCCTTCGACGGCCGGCTGTTCATCCAAGGCGAGAACGTGGTCATGGCCTACGATATCTACAACGGCTTGCGGTTGTGGCGGCGCGAGATCCCGGGCGCGTATCGGCCCAACGCGTCGCACGACGGCAGCAACCTGGCCGTCTGCGGCAAGGGGCTGTTGGTGGGCACGGACGATCGCTGCCTGCTGTTGAATATGGAAACCGGCGAGACGGTCCGCGAGTTCCTCGCGCCGGCCCCCACCCCCGGCAACTTCCGCCGCTGGGGCTATGTGGCCGCCGACGGCCAGACGCTGTACGGCACGCGGGCGGCCGGAGCCGGCCAGAGCGACTCGCTGTTTGCGGTGGATCTCGACAGCGGGGCGCAACGTTGGAGTCTGGACGGCAAGAAACTGTTTCACAACACCATCGCGATGGGCGACGACCTGGTGTTCGTCGTCTCCAGCGATGTCACCGAAGAACAGCGCCAGCAGGCGCTCGCCGAACGGCGGGCGGCGATTGCCCAATTGCCCGAGGTCGACCGCCAGCGGGCCGAGGCGGCGCTGGCCAGCGCCAAGGTCCGCCTGGTGATGTGCTTGAACAAGAGCAATGGTCAACTCGTCTGGCAGAACCCCCTGGACTTGACGGAACTCGGCGATACCCCGGCGGCGATGTACCAGAACGGCGTGCTGGTGCTGTTCGGGGTGTACTTGGACGGCCACTATTGGCAGCAGTTTTTCGCCGGCGAGTTCGCCGGACGCCGCGTGACCGCCCTCGGCGGCAGCGACGGCAAGCTGCTGTGGTCGCAACCGGTCGGCTACCGCGTCCGGCCCCTGATCATCGGCGACACGCTGCATGCCGAACCGTGGGCCTTCGATTTGAAGACCGGCCAGGCCCAGCAGCGCGTCCATCCGGTGACCGGCCAGCAGGAACGGTGGCAGTTCGCGCGGCCCGGCCACCACTGCGGCGCGCCCAGCGCCTCGCCGCACACCATGTTCTTCCGCTCCTGGAACCTGGGCTTTTACGACCTGGACGGCGACTACGGCACGATGCACTTCGGCGGCCAGCGGCCCGGTTGCTGGATCAACTTCCTGCCCGTCGGAGGCTTGGCGCTGATGGCCGAAGCCAGCACCGGCTGCATGTGCGATTTTCCCAACCAGGGCACGGTCGCGTTTCAGCCTGTCAAAGAGAACAAGGCTTGGGCGTGGTTCAGCGCCCCCGGCTTGGCGACGCCGGTCAATGAACTGGCGTTGAACCTGGGCGCCCTGGGCGACCGCCGGGACCCGTCCGGCAAGCTGTGGCTGGCCTATCCCCGCCCCAGCGGCTCGTTAATCCTGCAACTGGAAGGCGAAGCCGCGTTCTACTCCGGCGGACGCTTTGTGCAAGGCGAATCCGTCTATGCCAAGACGGCGAATACCGACGCGCCGTGGCTGTTTTCCTCGGCGGCCCAGGGCTTGAAGAAACTGTCCCTGCGTCTGGTCCAGCCGGGCGACGGGACTGCGACCTATCGCGTCCGCCTGTCGTTCGCCGAGCCGGTGCACACGGCGCCCGGCCAGCGCGTGTTTGAGATCCGGATGCAGGGCCAAGTCGTCGCGGCGGAATACGATATCGCCGCGTCTGCCGGAGGGGGCCAGCGCGCGGTGACCGCCGACTTTGCCGGCATCCAGGTCGCGGACAACCTGGTCATCGAACTGGTCTCCAAGAATCCGCAGGCTCCGCTGGATGCCCAGCCTGTCCTGCAGGCGCTCGAGATCGCCCGCGAGCGGTTCACCAGCCCGGGCTGCACGCCACCGTCGTTCGTGGTGAATAATTTCGAGCGTCAAAAGACGGCGGCGATCAAGATCGTCAACATGTGCGAGACGCCCTTCGCCGGGTCGCTCAAGTTCGGGCAACTGCCCGGATTCACGGTCTCGATCCCGCCGGAGCCGATCCAGTTGGCCGCCGGGGCGCGGCTCGAAGTCCCCGTGACCATCGCTGCCGATGAAATGGCGGCGGGCGAATTTTCGTTGCCCGTCAGCCTGCTGCGTGCCGACGGCTCCGTCGAACTCGAGCGGACGATTCGCATCGAGCACCTGGGAAACCGGACGCGCATGGTCATCCCGGTCAGCGAGGACGCGCACGTCAACCAGCGCTATCCGACACGGAACTGGGCAGCCCAGAACGTAATGCTGGTCGACGGCGGAAACCAGGCAATGAACGACATCGATCACGCCTTGGCCTTGCTGAAGTTCCAGCTGGATATCCCGGGCACACCGTTGACCGCCAAGCTGCGGATCACCAATGCCGGGAACCCGACGGGCGATGCCGGGCGGATCTGCCTGGTCGAGGCACCTTGGCAAGAGAAGGAAGTGACCTACAACACCCGTCCGCCCCTGGGCCGCGAACTGGGGCGGCTGGGCACAATGGTCGAGAACCAAACCAGCGAACGCGCCTTGAGCATCGTACCCCCGGCGTCCGGCACGTTGAGCCTGGCGATCGATCCCACCAGCACCGACGGCGTGGACTTCCTGTCCCGCGAATCCGGCCGGCCTGCGGAACTGGTCATCGAGTACAACGCCGAGAAGAAGGAATAAGGATCGGCAATCTCGCGGCAAGGACTCAAGCGGTGCAGGACTTCGGAACGGTGTGCCCTCAACCCAAGCCACGGTTTCCTGCACGCCAGCGGCGAGTACAATGGAGCCCGCTGGTTCCTCGTTACTCAGGAGAAGCACAGATGGTGGGCAATCGCAAGATCTTGGCGGGGACATTCGGAGCGCTCGCGGTCGCGCACCTGCTCGCGTACAGCGCGGCACTCCTGGCTGCCGAGCCGGCCGTGACGCGGGCCCAACTGGAAGCCGATTGGTTGCGGCAACTGGAGTTGCGGTATCCGCGAGTCGCCTCGCCGGCAGCCAGCGTCACGCCCGAGGTGGACGCGGCCGGCGGAGTGGACGGAGTCAAGGACGGCAAGTGGGGCTTCCACACGGAGAACGAAGATCGACCGTGGTGGCAAGTCGATCTGGGACAACCGGCCTCGCTGGACCGGCTGGTGCTCTACAACCGCTGCGATGGCGGATACGACCAGCGGGCTGCTCGGATCCTGGTCCTGCTGTCGGCCGACGGCCAGCAGTTCCAACAGGCGTACCAGCATGACGGAACAGCGTTTCTAGGGCAGACGGACAACAAGCCCCTGGTGGTGCAACTGCAGGGCGCAGCGGCCCGCTTCGTGCGTCTGCAATTGCCCAGCCACAGCTACTTTCATCTGGACGAGGTCGAAATCTACGCCACGGGAGGCGGCGAGAACATGGCCTTGCACAAGCCGGCCACGCAGAGCAGCACCAGCCAGTGGTCGGTTCACCACGGGCCGGGCAAGACGCCTTCGGCAGCCCCGATCCTGGCCGAGATCGTGCAGCAGGGCCTGCAGCTGGCCGGCGAGTTGCAGCAGCGCGGCGTCGACACGGCGGCCGCGACCAGCACGCTGCAAGCGATTCGCTCGCGAGTTGAATCCCTGGCCGCCGACGCCAGCCCCGACGAGGCTCGGCAGTTGTACTTCCAAGCCCAGGAGCAGATCCGCACACTGGCATTGGCCAACCCGCTGTTGGATTTTGACTCGCTCCTGTTCGTCAAACGTGCCCCGACGCTGTTTCCGCACGTCTCCGATCAGCACTACGGCTGGTGGTCGCGTCCCGGGGGTGGCATCTACCTGCTGAAGGGGCTAAAAACCAGCGCGCCAACGATCGAGTGCTTGACGCCCGACTGGCCCGCCGGCAACTTCATCGGGCCCGACCTGTCATACGACGGCCGCAAGGTCTTGTTCGCCTATTGCCGGCACTATCCCGATCTGGCCGCCGTGCAGGACAAGACGAACAAAGAGCAACTGCCCGAGGACTCGTTCTACCACGTGTTCGAGATGAACGTCGACGGCAGCGGCGTGCGGCAGCTGACGCACGGCCGCTACGACGACTTTGACGCCCGTTACCTGCCCAACGGGCGGATCGTATTGATGTCCACGCGCAAAGGCACCTCGTTGCAGGCGGGAAAGCACAGCGCCGCGGCGACCGTCGGCCAGGCCTGCCCCGACAGCTATGTCCGCTGTGGCGGCGGCAACCACCGGCCGGTGGCCGTGTTCACGCTGCACACGATCGATGCCGACGGCGGTGACTGGTGTGCGATCTCGGCGTTCGAGAATTTCGAGTGGACTCCGGCGGTGGCCTGGGACGGCCGGATCCTGTACGCGCGGTGGGATTATATCGACCGCTTCAACGGGCCGTTCTTCAGCCTCTGGTCGACCAACCCGGACGGCACGAACCCGCAATTGGTCTACGGCAACTATACCGTCCGTCCCCAGTGCGTGTTTCAAGCTCGGCCCATTCCGGATTCGCAGAAACTGATCTTCACGGCCACCGCCCACCATTCGATCACGGGCGGGTCGCTGGTGTTGCTGGACCGGACGCGAGGCACGGAATTCGAGCGTCCGCTGACGCGGCTGACGCCGGAAGTCTGTTTCCCCGAGACGGAGGGCTGGCCCAAGTCGTACTACGTGGATCCCTGGCCGTTGTCCGAACAGTACTTCCTGGCCGCCTGGGGTGATCGCCCCTTGCCGCCCCACACGTTGATGCCGCCCGACGATCCCCGCAATCCGCCCAACGCGTGCGGGCTGTACCTCGTGGACGCTTTCGGCAATCTGACCCTGTTGCATCGCGATCCGGCCATTTCCAGCGTCGCGCCGATTCCGCTCGCCCCGCGGCCGATCCCGCCGGTGGTGCCCGATGCGGTGGACTGGGCGGGGCGGCAGGAAGGCGCGTTCCTGGTCCAGGACATCTTTCGCGGCATGGACGCGGCGCCGCGAGGCAGCATCCACAGCCTGCGGATCGTCGGCGTGCCGCCGAAAGTCCAACCGCAGATGAACAGCCCGATACTGGGCGTGTCGGCGGAGGATCCCGGCAAGTACGTGTTGGGCACCGCGCCCGTCGAAGCGGACGGTTCGGCCTTCTTCCGCCTGCCCTCGGGGGTTCCCGTGTTCTTTCAAGCCCTGGACGCGGAC
>Ga0172371_10008776_pt1 | contig 14064 bp, 18 predicted proteins | sample Lak12m_FD_114543 | JGI IMG/M metagenome (GOLD analysis project Ga0172371, IMG submission 114543) | Freshwater microbial communities from Kabuno Bay, South-Kivu, Congo - kab_022012_12m | ecosystem: Environmental > Aquatic > Freshwater > Lake | place: Democratic Republic of the Congo: South-Kivu... | reverse complement strand
CCTGCTCATCTTCAATCAGAAGTATTTTTTTAGCCATAGCGCTTGTTGTTTTAGTTTTTATGTATGTTTAATTAATATAGTAGCGTAATTTATGCTCATGTCAAAAGGCAAATATGTGATTGTCCATTACGGCGAGATAGGGCTTAAGGGCCAGAACCGCAGCTTTTTTGAGGGCAAGCTGATCAAGAGTCTCCGGACGGCGCTGGGCGGCAGCTCGGTGGTCCGTCGGCAATACGGCAAAATAACCGTCGAGTTGAAACCGCGGGCGGACCTCGATTCGATGAAAAGGATTCTCGAACGGATTCCCGGAATTGCTTCGTTTGCCTTCGCCGAAAAATGCAAATTGAGTTTGGCCGCTCTGAAAAAAACGGTATTAGTCTTGCTGTCGAAAGAAAATTTTAAGACTTTTGGAATTATCACCCGGCGCTCCAATAAAAATTTTCCCCGGACTTCGGGAGAAGTAAATGTTATTCTGGGAGATTATATTCGCACCCGGCTGCATAAAAAAGTGAATCTGACCCAACCGGACATCACTCTGCGCGTTGAAATTTCCGAAAAAGAAATTTTTATTTATTTAAATAAATTAAAAGGAATCGGCGGGCTGCCGGTGGGCTCGTCCGGCCGGGCGGTGGTGCTGCTCTCCGGCGGGATCGACAGTCCGGTGGCCGCGTTTATGGCGGCCAAAAGAGGCTTGAAAGTGGTTTTTTGCCATATCCTGAACAAGACAATGGCCGGAGGGCGCGTCGGGGAGGTAAAAATTACCAATTTAGTTAAGAAGCTAGCCGAAATCCAAGGGAGCTCGATGCTCTACACCGCGCCCTTCGCGGAAATTCAAAAAGCGATTATCGCCCATATCCCGGCCGAATCGCGGATGATTGTCTATCGCCGTTTTATGATGAAAATCGCCGAGCAGATCGCCGCGAAAGAAAACGCCGGCGCCATCATCACCGGCGACAGCGTGGGCCAAGTGGCTTCCCAGACCCTGGAAAATCTGAATTGTGTTTACGGCGCCGCCAGCCTACCGGTCTTGCCGCCGCTTATCGGTATGAACAAAGAAGAAATCATTGGTATCGCAAAACAAATCGGCACCTATGAGTTATCTATCCTTCCCTACCCCGACTGCTGCTCGTTCCTAATCGCCAAACATCCCGAAACCAGAGGAGATCTCGCCACCATAGAAAAAATTGAAGGCACTATCCCCAATGCGGAAAAGCTGGTTGAAGAAAGCGTGGAAAAAGCAAAGATGATGTTAATAAAATAATTCTTGACAACGCTCTAACGCCATAATAAATTTTAGGCAAATAATAAAAAAATTTTCACAAAAAATAAATGACAAAAAAATCAGCAGTTGCTCTCGTTCCGGTAATATTGTCTGCAGCCTTTTTTCTTTCCGGGTGCGATGCGGGAAGCAGCATCGACAATATCAAATCCTCCGTTCAAAGAGTTATCGGTGGTAATAAAGGGGCGATTGAGCAAGCGGAAGAGACGAAAATTGCGGTGGAGAACCTCAATCCGGTTTTCGAATCGGAAGATGAAACAGCTTTGTCGGATCCGGTCGCCCAACAGGTGGACGAGCTGTTTAAAAAAAGCCTTGGGGGCGTTTTTGCCGACTCGAAGCTGGTTTCTGTCCAAAATGAAGGCAAAACTCCTTTTATGATGAAATACGTGGTCAAAAGAAGAATCGGCCAAGCGGACGGCGAGACACTGTACAAGAATTTAATTGACTCGGGCTGCCGGGGAAAAACTGACGCTAATCCTACCTTTTTCCCCGGTCGAAATACGGATGAATTCTCTGTTTACCATGATTTCGGCGGCCGCAGCTATATTCTGGCCGTTGTTTTAGACCTGGCCGACCAATCAATCTGGGTAAGCGTATATTGAGTAATAAGGGTTGTATAATAATAATTTTTTTGTATTGAGCGAAGCGAAGCCCTACAAAAAAATTATTATTATACAACCAATTACTTATTTCCCGATTAAAAACTCAACTACGTCGCCTTCCTGCATAACATACTCCTTGCCTTCGCGGCGGATCTGGCCCAGCTCGCGGGCTTTTTTCCAGGATCCGGCTTCCAGCAGTTTCTCCCAGCTGATGACGTTAGCCGAGATGAAATTTTTTTCGAAATCGGAATGAATCACTCCAGCCGCTTGAGGCGCCGGGGCGCCCCTTTTGGTTTCCCAGGCCCGGGTTTCCTTGTCGCCGGAAGTGAAAAAAGTCAAAAGGCCGAGTAAGTCGTATGAGTGTCGCACTAGATTGTCCAGTTGGCTTTTCAACTCCAGCTCGTCCCGCTCTTCGGAACTGATATCGTTCATTTCTTTCTCCAGCTTCGCGTCGACTATCACGTAATTGGCTTCTTCCAACCCCAGGGCGGCCGCTTCTTCAGGGCCGGCGCCGTTGAGGACGTACAAGATCGGTTTAGTGGTGAGCAGGGAAAAATTTTTGATAATATCGCGGGCGTAAGGCACCAATTTATCCGGCAATCCAGGCAAAGGACAAAGCCATTCCTCATTGTTGAGTTTATTCTCGAAAACCTCTAAAATGTCCCATTCAATTTCGGCCGCTTCTTTTTCCTTGCCCAAGCCGCGTTTTTCCTTGGCCACTCTTTCTTTCCTTTTTCTTATCAGTTCCAGGTCGGAGAGGATGAGCTCGGAACGAATGATACCGATGTCTCTTTTCGGATCAACGCTTTTCTCCACGTGTTCGATATCCGTGTTGCGAAACACTCTTACCACCTCCAAAATGACGTCCACGTTGCGCACGTTCGACAAAAATTGGTTGCCCAAACCCTCTCCCTTGTGGGCGTTTTTGACCAGGCCGGCGATGTCGACAAACTCAACAATCGCGGTAATTTTTTTGCTTTCGGGGTACAACGCGTGCAGTTTATCCAAGCGTTCGTCCGCCACGGGGGCAATTCCCACATTCGGCTGGATGGTGCAGAAGGGGTAATTGTTGATATCGACCTCATTTTTTGTGAGGGCCGAAAATAAAGTGGACTTCCCCACGTTGGGAAGGCCGACGATGCCGACCTTCAGGGAGGAACTTGACATTTAAGGGTATGTTACCGATTATTTGTAATTGTGATTGGGTGCCGATAACCCTATCGACTGTATTCAGGATTATGGCACGTTTAGTCTCAAATTTCAAGTTCTGAAGCATTTTCCGGGCTTTTTCGGCAAAGGTTTTCATTTCAGTTCCACCCGGCATTTCAAATCGCTTTTGGTTGGATTCACTGGCGGCATTGGCAATTTGCCGCTTTAACTGACCTATTTTCTCCCGAAGCGGATCGGTATAATCTTTTAATTGTTCAAGAGTGAATACCCCCGCCCCGTAACCTTTATTGTATCGTTCAAGCTGTTCGTTCAGCTTATCAACCTCTTTTCTTAGGGCTTCGGTATCAACCAGAGCCGACTTTGCTTTGGTTTGCCTGCTTTTGAACCAGCGGCTGACTTGGGCGGCTAGCAATTCCGGGGAGCTCATCAATCCCGCAATCTTTTTCCAAACAAGCTCATCGGCTATCCTAGCGTTAATGCCTTTTTCCTCGCATTTTGGCGGCAAGGGAAAGCTCAATACCCTATCGCTGCACCGGTAATAAAGGTGAGGCTTATTGTAATAACCCTCTCCGGCCCGCTTTCTTCCACAAGTACATTCAATTTTACCGGCCAGAAGGTATTGGTTCTTTCTGTTGCGTTGGCATAAAGCGAAATTCGCTTTCAATTGCCTGCCCGCTTTCTCGAATAGCTCCGGTTCAATAATTGCCGGTATCGGTATTGTTATCCATTCCTCCCTGGGTTTTATTTTACGGCTGGTTTTCTTTACCTTCTTGTAGCCCTCTTTTTTAAGGGGTTTTTCGGGAACTACAGCATAAGAGCTGCCCCAGTGGGCCTCGCCGATATATCCTTTGTGCCTAAGCATTGTTGAGAGTGTGCTGGTGCTCCATACGCCCCTTTTGCTTTCACGCGGCTTTATTCCCAACTGCTGGAGCTTTTTCACAATGGCCCTCAAAGTCATTTTATCATTGGCCACCCAGGAGAATATCATCCTGACGATTCGCGTCTCCTCTGGGTTTATCTCGTAATAACCGTGCGTTTTGTCCTGCTTTGGAATATAATTATAGCCGTATAAAGGCTTGGTGGTGAGAATATGGCCGTCTTTAGCTTTGCGGAGTTTGCCCAAGCGAAATCGTTCGGCTATTTTGGCTCTTTCGTATTCCGCAAACAATCCCCTCACGCCATGCAGAATTTTCTCCTCACTGTTTTTGGGAGCGGGAACCGTCACGAACATTATTTCGATTCCGGCTTCACGCAATTCGTCCATAACCAACTCTTGATACGAATAGCGGCGGGCCAGGCGGTCAGGGTCATAAATAAGCACGGCTTCCCAAACTTTGTTTTTCGCGTCCTGACGCAGCTTATCAAGAGCAGGCCTTGCCAGAATATCGCCGCTCCAGCCATTATCAACATAATTCTCGACTATTGTGTAATTTTTTTCCTTGGCGAAATCCTGCAATGAATTTAATTGGTTTTGAATGGTTTGCTGCTCCTCCTGGTGGGAGGTAGAGACGCGGGAGTAAGTTGCGGTCAGTAATGTTGGCTTTTCGCTTGGGTCAGTCATTTGATTTTATGTTTTTCTAAAAATTTTTTGACTTCGGATTTGGGAATGCGAAGCAAAGCAGTTTTGCCCTCACCTAGTTTGTAACCTTTAAGACTGCCGTTTTTGAGCCAGCGTACGATGGTGCGGGGGTGAACGCCGAAATATTTTGCCGTTTGCTCCAATGTAAGAAGTTCCATAAATTCATTATACCTAATTGTCTTGAATTGTCAAATAACCATATTCCTTCAAAGTTTCTTCAAATAAAATGTCGAAAGCATCGTCAATTGAGCCGCTGTTGCCTTCCGCGAGCTTATAAGATACCGAAGGCTGGCCCCGTTTAACCCTAGCCAAAGCCACCCTTTCCCGGATTCTTCCCCCGGCTTCCCTATCCTTAATAACCTGAAATTGTTGAGTTTGGGATTGAATAAACATATTTACTGGTTGGCTCTTGTCAATTAGTCGATTTATCGAAAAAACTCTGAACTACTGCTAAATCAATTTTCGGCTCTTCCGACTTTTCGGGTAAAGTGTCGTTTGTGCTCTTATTAATGCTATTTTGCAGCATTGACGGATGTGCTTTCTCAAGCAACTTCATGGTGTATTTTTTTACGCTCCACCTGTCAGCACTGCCTTGGCCCTCGTGTTGCCTGTTAGCAAGTCCAAGTCCGTGTAAATCTTCCAATATTCGCCTGGTAGTGTTGGTTGGATAGCCAATGGCTGTTGCAACAGTTGCTGTCTCTAATTCTCCCCCATTGATTCTCACAAGCTCGTCAAGAGCCTTCTTACGCTTTTTTGGCAACAAATCCATGCCAATCTTATAAATGAGTTCAAAATTATCTTCGGTTGAGTTTCCTTCTATGAGGGATAGGGCAACAAACATGCGGTTTAGCACTTTCGCCAGTCTTGTGGGAAGCTCTGAATCGGGTATTAAATCAATCTCTCTCGACGAATAACCTTCTCTGATAACCCCGCTCCTCGCTTTTACGCAAAGAGTGGCAAGGTGGGCGATCCTGTTGGTTATCTCATCTGATAATCGCACCTGCCCTTCCGGCATTTGCACTCCTGCGATAAAATCGGCGAAAGCGTTCTCGATTTCCTCTCTCATTTGTTTCTCGCCTCCGCTATTGGCCATGGCTTTTTTTGCAAGAGCGATACAATTCGGCTGTTTAGGCCGGTATTGGATAAATCTTTCCCCCAGGACTTGAAAAACTGACTGGTGGGTATCAATTATCGAAGTTACTCCGGCAATAAATCCTAACTTACCTTCCCAGGCCTTAGTTTCGCCGGTTCCAAACTCTTTGCTGTAAGAGCCGTCATAAATTTCTCTCAATTGCGATAGAATGGCATGGCGTTTGTCGCGGTGCATCGTGAGAACCGTTGTGAAGTCCTTATAAGTCAATATTGTGTTGTCTTTTGGCAACCTGAATAGCAAACTGGCTTTTTTGTTGCCTTTCTCGCCACTTAGGAAAGTTTGAGGCGTAAGGTCGGATATGGGATAAATTCCATCTATTTTACCCAAGCCTCTGATGAGCTCGGTTTTGGTGCCGCCGGGGGCGGCTATAATGAAAATCCATACTGGGTCGCCTTCGAGCCTATTGGCTATCACCGCGGCTGTCAGGACTCTGATGAGCCCCCTGTCCTTGATTAAAAGCCATTTGTGGATTATTTCTTCAAGTTTTTGAAAGCCGATTGGCGTTCTATCTTCAGGAATTGTTGCTTCAATCTCTTGAATCTTTTGCTCCAACGCTGCATCTGTTTTGTTAGTGGTAATGCTCATTTTCATTGTTTAATCAAAAATAAAACGGCTTCTTTGAATGAAAAGCCGTAAAGTAAGCGGGCATAGTTTATTACATTGCCGCCCTCCTGGCACCCAAAGCACCAAAAGCTATTAGTTTCGGGGTAAATATTGAAAGAGGGGTGTTTTTCCTTATGAAATGGGCATAATCCTACCATAGTTCTTCCCGATCCCCTCAATGGAAAGTCAATCAGGTTTTGTATCGGAACGGCCAAAGCTCTTTGGATGTGCTCGTCGTTTATTCCCCTTTTGTTTTTTGGGCCTTTTGTGATTGATTGCAGCATCCTTAGTCTTGCTAGTTGTCTGTCTATTTCCATAAGCTTGGGCCCCTCGGCATATTTCACCCAGGTTCTCCAAAACCAGCGAGAAGTTTCATTGCCTGTTTCCCGATTAATAAGCAGCAATTTCTCTTTTATAGAATCAAAAAGTTCTTCCCGGGCTTGCTCCCATTCAGAAATTTTTAATGAAATAATACCACCCACCCCCGGGAATATACCCAGCAGTTCCACTCCGGTGGGTTTATATATAGACAGGTCTCTCTGTCTTTTCAATTCGCGAAAGAACTCTCTAGAATTTTCGTATTCTTCCTCGTCTTTCGGCAGAAAAGGAAATCTTTCGCGTATTTTTCCCAAGGAGTTTCTTATGTTGTTTAGGTTCCCCATCTTAATCAAATCTTAATAATAAGTAGTTATTGGTTATAAATCCTGCCCTTTATCTCTTTCTGAACAGCACAAAAACGTTTCGGTTCAACCAGCACAAGCCCTTTATGGAAATTCTCGATTATTTCATCAGTTGTTTCATTTCTCTCAATTATAAAAACACACCGGGAAGGGTCAGATTTGTCGATAGCCTCCAATATGTGTCCGAAGTAAACCATAGTGCTGCATAAATTTAGGTCTGTGTTTCTATAGAAGTCATTTAATTTTAATTTTTGGCTCATCTTAGTAGTTAAAATTTCTTACCTCTAACCTATAGTGATGAAATTTCATCAAACGAAAAAAGACACCTATTTGTAGGTATCTTTCCAATGAAAAAGGTCGATGAAATTTCTTTGATTTTTATTAAGTGGTCATATCTTTGTAACAGTCCTCTAAATCTTCATAGGGATTTTTGTTATTCTCATAAATATTTCTATCTTCGTAGGTATTTGTGTTCAAATCTCTCGGTGGTTCTAGCTTAAAATTTGTTTCATACTGTTTTTTTTCTCTATTGTAGTGAATGAACTCATAACCTTTTAACCCAAAAATGTCATGAAAAATTTTTTCAAGTTCTTGTTTTCTCTTTATTATTTGGTTTTTCTCTGTCCTAGGGAGACTATCAATCTTAAACCTACCATTATTTGCAGATAATAATATAAGGAAATCCCAACATTTTTTTCCTATTAATTTATTTTCTTTAGTTTTAGTAAATCCTAAATCCGAATAGTGGTGCTCCTCCCTTTTAGATAGCGTTGAGATTTTGACTTTATCATCTGCGATTATTTTTATTTCAATATCCTTCATCGAGGCTTTATCTGGAAGACAATATATAGGAGAATAGATCTTCATGTTTTTGTTTGTTGCTGTTTTTTCAGCTTTGGCTAAGTTTTTAATTTCTTTTTCTTCTGCTCCGATTAAATTCAAAAATTTATCCTCAAAATTTTTGGGTAGCAACAGTTCAAATTTATATACCTCAGTGCCATCCCCACGCCCTCTAAAAATAAATTGTTTTAAAAATCTTTTTTGTTTGAGCACGCCTAAAATACGTCTAATATCATCTAGGTTAGGTTTATTGCGTTCAGCAAAATCGCTTTGGAGCAGGTCAACTCTCTTGCCGATATGATATGGGAATAAACTATTCTCCTCTCTCTGTGTTGACTCCACTAATCCTTTCCTGTTTTGCATCAATCTCTTTATTGCTTCTTTCTGAATCATTAAATCATAGGATGTTGGATTAGGTGTTAGGTCGGATTTGTATTTTATTACTTTGAGAACACCGAATAGCACCTTTTTTGCTTCTTCTTCCATAATAATTTTCATAATAATTTGCTATATTCTACCTTTAACAAAGGGTTTTAGCAACCTTACCCGAAATGTCAGTAGGGTCTTTCTTTTTCAAACACTTGTGCTAAATTATGTTTAAACACCTAAACTCCGCAAGGGGCATGGTGCCAAACCCTATGTAACAGAAACGGTCTTCCGACCGGCATCTAGTTACATAGGTCAGCTTCCGAAAGGTTGCTGGGCGGTCAGAAATGGCCGTTGCTGGTTCGGGAGACCCTTTTTGTCTATGTTGAAAAGCAACTATTTAAATTAAAATTACCATTAAAATCAATAAAAATGAGTAAAAAAATGGCTGTTCTAGTTTTAGCAATCGCTCTTCTGGTGGTAGTTGCTCTACCACTAAGCGAAATTTTACCGGGTAGTTTGAGTCAAAAGGTTTTCAATTCAGAAGCTTTCGCCAAGAAAAAGAAAAAAACTAAGAAAAACTACAAAAAGGTTTATAATTTCACAGTCACGGGTGATTGTACTAATCCTGACGCTCAAATAGTGTGGGACAGCAGAGACCCCGACGAATACAGTTTTTACAGGAAAGTCGCAATTCCCGAAATAAAACCTACTAATATGCCGGAAGTAAAACTTTATCACAAGGAAGACGCTCCTTTTAGCAGTAATGTTTCAGACGAGCTTTGGACTCCGGCGGAAGTTGACCATGTAACACAAGGTTACATTTGGATTTCCTACGGAGGTAGGGACGATAATGGAGAAACTGCTGTCAATTGTTCAACGAGTTGGTATTCTGGGCTGGGAGATTATAGACTCTTTATTTACGAATAATAAAAATCGAAAAATGAGTTGGTCTGATTGGTTCAAAATTTTCAAATATGGTGTTCTTTGGTTTATTGTTTCATACTCATTTTTCTTTTTCCTAAAGGGAATATTGCCAGAATATGATTTTTTCTTCGGAATCGATGAAGATGGAGAAGCGTTTGATCGCAGAGAAATACTTTCTTCCCTAATAGGATTACCCATTACCTATTTTATAGTAATTGGTTATAGGTCGTGGAAAAATTTTAAATGGGATGAGAATAATGATCGGGTTTTAAGAGACATTGAGCATAGGTTTAAAATTACAGAAAAGCTGAAAAAAAGTATTGACGATAAAGACGATTCTTTTGAATCTCATTCTGCTAAGTCAGAGGAAGAAGAGTTACTAGATAAAATTGAAAAAGCCATAGAGCGATCACAAATAAAGCAATCGAAATGTTATGGTTATGGAGCAAACGCATATTGTGGCGGTGATAATAGTAATTTTTGGAAAAACGATAGATTAGTTCAGATTTTCGGTGTGTTAATGATAGTTATACTAGTTGTCGGCATAGTTTGGGGTGTATATTCCTTATCTTCCGAAATATTCGACCATTTATTTTAAAACGCAAATGAAGAAATATTTAGGAGAAGTACAAGGCTGGGGATATATAAACCCGCCTGTTCCACCCCGGCCTATTGTGGAAATAGTTGTATTAAGCAATGATTGAACGAAAGGGGATTAATAAGTTAACCCTAGAAAATGGCGACAGCTAAACAAAAGGGGGTCTTTAAAAAAATGGTGGAAAATGGTGGAAATATGGGTAAAGCAATGAGGGAAGCCGGTTATAGTGAATCTATGGCTAAAAACCCTCAAAAACTTACTCGTAGCAAGGGTTTTCAGGAGTTAATGGATAAAAATGGCCTAGACGACCTAGCCCTCGTTAAAAAACATAAGGAATTGCTGGAAGCAAAGAAAATAATCCGCACTTTTAAAAAAGATGGTAAAAAAACTGAAATTGAGGAACCCAATCAGATAGCGGTAAGAGCTTTAGACATAGCTTATAAAGTAAAGGGTTTATACGCTCCTCAAAAAGTTGAAGCAGATATCAGAGGAGGGATGGGGCAGCTTTTACTGGAGATAGAGGAACAGGCGAAAAGGGAAAGAGAAGAAAACTTGGCACGCTAATAAACAATTGGGTCATGAAAAATTTTCTCAAAAAAAACTGGTTTAAAATTACTTTTTCGAGTCTTTGTGTGTTGGCAGTAATTCTTTGGGGATATGCTTTGTATTTAACCTATCTTCAGCCAATTTTGGAGCGGGGAGACATAAATCAATCGGAAAATATTAAATCCACCCAAGATATTCTCGATGAAAAAAAGAAGGAACTTTCTGATGTCCAATCACAAATAGATGCACAAAACGAAGAGAATCGTTATCAAGAGTTACTCAAAGAAGTTGAAGATAGTAAAGAAGCACTAAACCAACAAATTGATAACGATAAAATTGAAAAACAAAAAAATGAATTATTAAATTTCGAAGATTCTTATACTAAAGACGCTTCAAGTTATTTACCGCAGCCACAAACTCAAGAAGAAGAACGAAGGGATGACCCTCAAATAACGATAGAAAAGTGTAAAATTACCGCCAAGAAACAAGCCGGAGAAAAAATTGGCAAATATAAGGCAAAAAATAAAATGCCTACCACTGGAGACTATGCAAATTGTCTCTATAGAGTTAATCCTAGGGATCCTTCTTTAAGTGAAAAAGCTAAATACCAACCTCAAGCGTGTGCAGAAGAATTTGAAATGATGATGGATCAGTTCAACCAAGAAGTAGAAATTGTTTATAGCCAATATTACGATAAATACTACAGCGATTGTTTGTCTAAATAATTAAGAAACAAAATTTAATGAATAAACTGCTGAAAGATAAATGGTTTAAAGTAGTAATATTGTTAGTATTAGTGATAATCGCTTCTCTGCTTATTTATTATTCTAAAACAACTCCTGAAAGAATAAACACTATAGATTCAAAAAAAGCTGAAAATAAAACTGACAACCAAGATAAAGCTGGCAATCATCCTCCTTTGGCTGAAATACTTGGCGATAACGAGGTAACTTACTCGTTTGATAAAAAGCCGAAGGATATTCCTGAAGCGGTTGGTTTGAATTTTGAATTACCCGATAATTATGAAATTGCAATTAGCAAACCTTACCCCTCAAATTATCCAGGAAACTTCAGAATTTTAGGTTTGAGACAAATAAAATCTGATACTCTTAGAGACTATTATCCAGTGGAAATTGAAGGAAAAGATGCTTACATACCAGTAAAACCCATTATGGTTGCAATTGTCGATGAAAACAATATTATTAGGCACTTAGTTATTCTGTCGGATTACCCCTTCTTTCAAGGGAATGAAACGTTTGATAATTACAATGTAGAATCGATCAATAAATCTATAGAACTTAAAGACCTAGACGCTGACGGAACCCAAGAAATCTTGATTTATGCATTCAAACCATACACAGCAGATTCCCTGGACTCCTTACTGGTCATCTCGTTGAACAAAAGCAATAACCAAAAAGAACTTTTTAAATCACAAAAGTATTTTAAAGAAACTTACAAGGAAGGTTTCAGGCTGGTAGAAAGAAAAGGTAAATATTTTATTATCGAAGCAGAGTCCGGCGTGGGGGATTGCCGCCTTTGCAATACGGTTTATACAATACATATACAGGAGTTCGCTAATTTTCAAAGCCCTGACGTAGATGATGATTTTCTTGAAATAGGTACCTTGGTGTCTGAAAAAGAAATTGAATCCGGGGAGAAAGCAATCAATTACAAAATGCAAGAAATAAATAATAAACTTGATAGGCTTTTGAAATAATTAATTAAAAGCTATGAAAATTATCAGTATAAGAAACTTTTTGCTTTTTATCGCAGTATTTGCTGTTCTAGACTTAATTTATCCCGGAGGATCAGATTTTATAAATCTGTTTCAGGATATTAATAGTAGTTTTAAAGCTCGAGATTTTTTTATTCAGAATGATATTGAGGGTATAATTGGCAAAGTCGCCCTCTCTGGACTAATAATTTTCGCTTGGTTTATTATTGAGAAACGTTTTTTTATCAAAGAGAGTCAGAATAATAATTCGAAATGAATGTTTCAAGCTAAACCATTAAAATCTTATATGGAAGAAAAAATCGAGAAGGGTAACAACTCTAAAATAACAAAAAGAGATAATTTTAAATGGTTTGTCGCGGTACTAATATTCTCGCTACTTGCTATTTTAATAGTGGTGATAGGGCTTAAGCCAAAAAATATTTTCGATTCATGTTACGAAACATGTATATCTATAGCGGGGATTGAGCCTAATACAGATGGGTCATGTAATAATTTATTTCATAAAAATAGAAATAATCTTTGTGTTTCTGATAATCTGGAGGGAAGATGCCTCACAAGGTGCATAGAGAATAAGTAAAAAATGTGTGAGCAAGAGTGGTCAGAATTCAAAATAATTACTATTAAAATTAAAAAAATGAGAAAAGCGTTCAAAACATGCTTGCTGGTGCCAATCGTGCTGGTTGGAGCTATGCTCTTATCAAAAGATGTTAAGGCGGCGGGATGCAATGCTTCAACTCCCTGTGGAAACACTTGTACTTACGGCGGAGTTACCTATAAAACAGTTATTATAGGTACCCAGTGCTGGTTTAAGGAAAATCTTAATGTCGGTGCTATGATAGGAAATTTGGAAACTCCTGATAATATAGCTCCAACGCTCAATAATCCGAGTACAGCCCAAAAATGGTGCTATGACGATTCTTTGACGAACTGTACAAATGAAGGGGGGCTATACACTTGGGCTGAAGTTAATGCTCTGCCTAATTCGTGTAATTCAGCTTCCTGCAGTGTTCCAACAGCCAATCAAGGCATCTGTCCTCCTGGTTGGCATATCCCATCTGATGCTGAATTCTACACATTGGAAAATTATTTAACTACTCCGGGAGAAACTTGCGATCCAGCAAGAATTGAATGGGGTTGTCCTGGTGCTGGAGCTAAACTTGTTCTCGGTGGAGATTCTGGCTTCGATGCAGTAAGAGCGGGCAACCATGAAACGAATGGGGAGCTAAGTATTTTTGACAAGAGAGAGCCGTCAGTACACATTTGGTCGTCTTCAATATTCGGCGGTAACTACGGGCATAATCGCACCATGATTTATCAATTAACGCCGGACAGTATGGTCTCCCGCAATATGTCAAAGATGACACAAGGTTTTTCCGCTCGGTGTCTTGCTAACAAAACTGTCATTGGCCCACCGACAAAAATAAGCCAGTGCAAGAAAAAAGGGTGGAAGACTTTTAATAATCCAACATTCAAAAACCAGGGTAGTTGTATTATCTACGTATTGAAACAAAAATTCTTAGACAAGCTCAAAAAACATAGGTAATAGTCTGCTTTTCTGTTAGCAGAACCTATTGATTAAACTGGAACAGACTCCAGTATTCTCCCCTGTGAATTGCGGGCCGTGATTATCCTCTCGTAGCGTGGAGGAGGTAGCTTTATGGTGAAAGTGAAAGGTATTGTTTTATCGAAATTGTTGTTTTCAAGATGTCTGATTGCGTTCACCCTATGCCAACCTTGAGAGACATTGGACGCGATGGTTAGGGTTCTGAATATAGATTTAAGAACAAAAAAATGGAGAAGTAAAATATCCCCTTCTTTGAATCTGATTTAGCGTGGATCTAATCTTCAAACTTATACCATCCAGCGAGCCAATACCCGTAGAGTGCTTATTGACAGAAAAGCACTCTACGGGTAAAATAGCCGCATGAAGATATTTTTATCGAATCAGGGTAATTTACGTAATTTTAAAAGCTTTACGAAATCGCT
>Ga0172371_10008775_pt1 | contig 14066 bp, 11 predicted proteins | sample Lak12m_FD_114543 | JGI IMG/M metagenome (GOLD analysis project Ga0172371, IMG submission 114543) | Freshwater microbial communities from Kabuno Bay, South-Kivu, Congo - kab_022012_12m | ecosystem: Environmental > Aquatic > Freshwater > Lake | place: Democratic Republic of the Congo: South-Kivu... | reverse complement strand
TGACCAGATCCAGATTGCCGACTCAATATCGAGTCCGCGAGTTGGATGTTCCATAAGGATTAACCGTAATTTCCTTCGAAGCAACGCTAACAAAGCCCGTTGCTGGTTACCACCGGATAATTGCTCGATCTGACTTGATGGTGTCCCTTTGATGTAGAAGCCTTTAATTCGCTCCTCAGTTAATTCCATAGCAGTTTTTTGGTTAACAAATAATTCATTATGCACTTCTGACAAGACAAAATGCTCGGTTAACGACATCCCCGAAATCAGTCCCTCTTCCAATCTGGAAGCAGGTAAATAGGCAACACCAACTTTCTGAAAAACCGGATACGATTTGCCAGCAAAGTCCAGTTCGTTAAAAAGAATCTTTCCACTTACAGGTCTAATAAGACCAGCCAACATGCGAAGAAATAGCCGTTGGCCAGAACCTTCCATTCCCGCCAGTCCGATAATCTCACCATTGTTGATATCCAATGTTATGTCTTTTAATCTTAGGCGGTAATCCTCTAAACCAATTTGCTGTAATCTTATAAATGGATCATTTGTACAATAAGTTTCCTTTTTCCCAACCTCAACCGATTTTCCAAACATCATTAAAACAAACTGGGGAGTGCTGTAAGGTGGCTCAACCACACCGACAACCTGGCCTTGTCGAAAAACAGCCACTTTATTGCAGAGCAATTCTACTTCTTCGAGTTTATGAGAGACAAAAATAACCGTAAGACCTTGCGTTGCCAATTTTAGGAGAGTGGCAAATAATTTTTCTTTTTGGTTTGCACTAATTCCAGTAGTCGGTTCATCAAGGATTAAAACCTTTACCCCCATCCACAACAGCCTCAGGATTTCAAGCTGTTGCCTTTCACCAACCGTCATAGACTCGATGTAGGCGTCTGGGTTTATTTGGAAATCAAATTCTGTAGATAGTTTAGTGATTTCCTTAGCAACTTCAGTTTTATTCGGAAATACTCCTGTCTTGCTGCCCACCAAAAAGTTATCAATTACTCTCATTGGTGGAAAATCAAGCGGATCCTGGTGAAGCATTCCAACCCCCAGGCTTACCGCATCCTCTGGAGAAGAAATTTTTACCACCTTATCATTTAAAAGGATTTCGCCTGAATCCGCCTGATAATATCCGGTAAAAATTTTCATCAAGGTACTTTTACCGGCTCCATTTTCTCCCAGGATTCCCATGATAGTTCCAGAAGGGATCGTCAGGCAGATATTATTATTGGCATGTACTTTACCGAAATGCTTATTAATATTCTGGAAGGTAATTTTCAAGTGATATTCCTCAATGTAAAAAACGCGGGGGAAGGTTTACCCTCCCCCCATGCTTTTAGTAATAAATTACTCGCTTTGTCCTTCCATTCCTTCAAGCAACTGCGGCAGATACCAGATCTGTAAATCAGTGGCGACGACACCATCCGCCAGGTAAACACTCCCATCCTGCAATTTAATGGGACCTGTCCAGAGATTCAAACCGCCACCAAGTGCCTTGATGAATTTATCAAGTGTGGCAGAATTCTCTGAGGATAATGCTCCACCTTTATTGAAACCAACTGCTGATGTGTCTTTATTATTGATATCCTTCCAATCAGGGCCAACCAATTCAAAGGAAGATTTCCAGGTTCCATCCTGGGCTGATTTGATGGCACTCACATAGGCAGGACCCCAGTTGAAGTACTCAACACCAAGGCAGACATCATCTGCACCCTGGCAAGCTCCACTGTAATCATAGGGGATAGCCCAGACTTTTTTGCCGTCAGCGGTAAGTTTCTTGGCTTCAGTTAAGGCTTCAGTCGTATCGATGGAACTGAGTACAACATCATATCCGGTGTTATAGAAATCATCGGCAACCTGTGTTGGATCGAGGGTTACACCTGGAATATTAAACCAGAAACCGATCCAAGTTACTTTGAATTCAAGAGCTGCTGGATCTTTCTTCAGGTATTCAGTCCAGCAATATTTTGCACCAAGATAGGCGGAAGCAGCAAAACGGCGGGTCTCATCATTGATCAATGGACCCAGAAAGCCAATTTTGCCAGTCTGTGTGGTTAAAGCAGCCGCACAACCCGCAATCATCTTGCCATATTCCATCCGGCCCATGATATTTTTCAAGTTAGGAAGGTCGACGTAATTCTTACCATCTTTCCATGCGGTATCACCAGAGGCATGGATAACAAACACATCCGGATGTTCCTGGGCAAATTTTACAGCATTATCTTTTTGATCATCGGAATTAAAGATAACTACCTTTGCCCCTTTAGTTGCCATATCTGCAGCTAATTCTGCTGGTGTCTGGCTATGGGCAGTTGAACCGGTGTAGACATTCTCAAGATATAGCAGTTCAGTTCCAGGTAGTTTTTCTTTCACATATGACATTGCATCATAATGCGCCTGACTCCAACCAGCATCGTTCGCAGGTCCAACAAGCAGCAAACCGACGGTCAGCGGTTTTGCAGGGGTTTCAGTTGGTTTCGCGCATGCTGATAGAATCAGCATTGAAACCAACAATATGCTTACGATCAACCACAAACGTCTTGATAACATAGATTCTCCTCCTTGGGAATGAAAAACAAACTCTTAACTAACGCGACAATTCATGGAAGTAAAAGACCTGTAGTGGAACTTTTCACCTCCTTTCTGAAAACGCTAGTTCTATTCGTTTATGGATAATAACGATCAAAAAAACGGATTATTTAACATTAATATTGTACAACAATCAAATTTTTTATTGCATATAAAAAAACCGAATTTACCTTAAAAAATCGGGGGCTTTCGCTTTTTTCAAAGTAAAGCCCCCGAAAAACTACTCTCTTACAACCCGGGTTCCGGTCTCACCCTTTAAGGCTCTACCGATATTCTCAGGACTCGTAATCAAGGCTTCCTTGCCGCCATTCTCCAGGTACATGATGATCGCCTGGATCTTGGGAGCCATCGAACCCTTGGCAAAGTGAATTCCTTCGGCCAGGTAAGCTTTGGCTTCAGCTAAGGTCATTTTATCTAGCCATTTTTCATTCGGTTTCCCATAGTTAATGGCAACTTTTTCAACTGCGGTGGAAATCACGAACAGGTCAGCATTGATCAAACGGGCTAGCAAACTGCTGGCAAAATCCTTATCTATAACCGCTGCTGTACCTACACAACCGCCCTTCCCATCATCAATAACTGGGATCCCACCACCACCAACAGTCACGACCACTGTGCCAGCGTTCAGCAAAGTTCTAACTGAATCGATCTCAACAACTTCTATTGGGAGTGGGGAAGCAACGACCCGGCGCCATCCGCGGCCGGCATCTTCAACTACATTCCATCCAAGGTCTGCCTGGCGGTGTTTTGCTTCTTTTTCATCCATGAAACCACCAATTGGTTTGGTGGGATTCTGGAAGGCTTTGTCATTCTTATCAACCTTAACCTGTGTTACCACTGTGGCTACTGGTTTTTTAATCCCGCGGCGAATTAATTCGTTTTGCAATGTTTGTTGAAGTGCATAACCAATAGCACCCTGGCTGTCTGCACCGCATACATCTAATGGGACTTCGTGCATTCCTTCATATTTCGCTGAGATCTCAGAACGGCGGAGGATAAAACCTACCTGCGGTCCATTACCATGACCAATTGCAACATCCCAGCCGGCTTCGATCATATCCGCGATGTGTTTTGAGGTTTCTGCCGCCGCGGTATATTGATCTTCAACTGTTACCTTTTTTGGATCAAGTATTAAAGAGTTACCACCTACTGCTACAACTGCTAATTTCTTTACCATGCCTTTTCTTCCTTCTCCTAATAAAATTTTTTTTAGTTACATTGTCAAAGCCATAACCGCTTCCTGGACGTGCATGCGGTTTTCAGCTTCATCGTAAACAACGGATTGAGGTCCGTCCATTACTGTATCAGTTACTTCAATGTTTCGATCAGCAGGGAGCGGGTGCATATAAATTGCATCCGGCTTCGCCAGTTTCATGCGGCGCTCATCAGTGATCCAGCTTTCATATTTTTTGATGATTCTTGCGCCTTCTTCAACATCCGACGTATGGACCAATGCACCCCAGGATTTGGCATAAACCACATCCGCATCCTTGAATCCTTCATCCATATCTTCCACAACATCAAACCCGACGCCAAACTTACGAGCTTGTTCATAAGCAGCGTCCATGATCTCAGGCATCAATTTGAATTCAGGCGGATGAGCTAATACGATATCCATACCAAATCGCGGCATTTGCAGTACCAGCGATTGAGGAACGGAAATCGGTTTTTGATAGGACGCAGCATAAGCCCAGGAGACCACCATTTTTTTCTTGCGCAGATCTCTCCCTTTTTTCTCCATAATGGTCATCAAATCAGCCAGACACTGGAAAGGATGGTAAACATCACATTGCATATTGAGAACAGGTACGCGGGAAGCCTTGGCAACCTCATTCATATACTTGTTGCCGATTTGCCAATCTACATGGCGGATGGCAATCCCATCAAAATAACGCCCGAAGATCTCACCGATTTCCTTAGGGGTATCTCCATGAGAGATCTGGGTTGTGCGTGATTCAATAAACGCTGCATGTCCGCCCAAATGTGCCATCCCGGCTTCAAAGGAGCCGCGAGTTCGCGTGCTGCTGAAAAAGAACAACATAGCGAGCACCTTGTCCCGCAGATATGGAGTAAGTTCGTTTAATGCGCGTTTTCGTTTCAGATCAAACGCGACATCAAGAACGGTTTCTACTTCCTCCTTGGAGAAATCCAGATCTCCAATCAAATCACGACCATGTAAAAACGTTTGCATATTTTCTCCTTATGATTTATTCCATTTTCCCAAGTACCAACGCCAGTAACGCCATTCGCATCACAACTCCATTGAAAGCTTCTTGCCAGTACCGGGACCAATGGGTAATATCTACATCTGTTGGGATTTCATCCATCCTTGGAAGCGAGTGAAGCAGGATCGCATCCGATTTTGCCTTTTTCATGAGCAATTCCCGCGTTATCTTGTAATTTGCTGGTGTCAGCCCATGATCTCCGGCTTCCTGCCGCGACTTAGTATAATCCGGTTGCACCACAGGTTCAACAAGGATCACATCAGCCTTGCTAATTGCCTGTTCCACATGTTCAGCTTCCGAAAAATTCACTCCAAATTGTTTCAGTTCTGCCTTGAATTCTTCGGTTGGGGACATTTCAGGTGGTGATACAAACGTTACGGGACAATCAAATTGAGATAATGCATATCCCAGTGAATGCATTGTGCGCATCCGCATGTCACCGACTGCCAACCAGGTCAATCCATCGATTGTACCTTTTTCGGTCAACACAGTATAGAGGTCTGTCAGAATTTGGGTTGGATGTTCGCCCCATCCATCACCTCCGTTGATTATAGGAATACTTGCCCATTTGGCGGCTTCGTGAGGAGCACCCTGCTGAAAGTGACGCATTACAATCACGTCGCCGTAATATTCCAGCATTTTTACGGTATCTTTGATGGATTCCTGATAGAAATCACCAGCCCGCGTCATCTTGGCATCGGAAAATCCAGTTACATGCCCTCCCAACCTGTGCATCGCAGCTTCATGCGCAAGCCTCGTACGCGTGCTCGGCTGGTAAAAGGCTGTTACCAGCGTTTTCTCGGCGAGTAGATCAGAATTCCTCCTGCTTTTGGCAATCGGGGCCATTTCATCTGCCACATCAAAAACGTGAAAAAACTCTTCCCTTTCAAACTCTTTGAGCGATAGAATGTCACGTCCAGCAAAACTGCGCATGTAAACCTCCTTGGGTTATCTGAAAAATTTTATCTGGACCAACTAATCGAACAAAAGCAACTCCACTCAATTGGCAATTTGCCAATTTAATGTTCAAAGTTTATCACGCGCCGGACTACGTGAAATCGAAAATACCCAGGCAGGAAATAGCTATTGGAGAAATCTACAATCTGCCCTTCTTCACTATACAGCCTGGCAGCAAAGAACAAGAGCACATCGCCTCGTTGAATCTCAAGTTTTTTGGAAATTTGGGATGGTGCAGCGACAGCCTGGATATCCGTAAATGAGCGATCCAATTTCATTTTATTTGCGGTCAATAGGTAATCAAGGACTGACCCGGTAAACCCTGTCTTCAGATCCGATTCAGTTAGTATTCCCGGCGGAAGAATATCAGTCAGGAATGCGACTGGTCTGTTGTCCGCGTATATCACCCTGGAAACGCTTGTAAGTCGTGTGCCTTCATCCACCTGAAGCTTCTCAGCCTCATCTACTTTGGCAATAATTTCTTTTATTTCCAGTTCTCCCATCGAAACCGTAAGTCCAATCCGATGAGCTTTTCTCTCAATACTCTCCAAAACTTCAAGTCCACTCTCAATCACCTTTGCCTGGGGGACTACAAATGTACCAATCCCCTGTCTTCTACGAATCAACCCCTGCCCTTCGAATGAGCGCATTCCTTCACGCAACGTTGCCCGCGATACACCAAGTATTTTTGCCAGTTCCGGTTCCGGCGGCAATCGACCGCCGTCTGGTGTTTTGGCAATCAATTTTGCCAACTCACTCTGAAGCATCATATAAGGATGCCGCACAGTTTTTTTGTTATTAGCGGAAGAATCTTTCATGGTTTCCTAATTTGCTTCATTTATCGGTTCAGTTACCGGTACAAAATCAAATTTCGTTACATCAACCAATCCCAAATCAGAAATCCGCAGTTCAGGAATGACGACAAGGGCTAACAGACTTAGCTGCATATTTGGATTGTTAATCGTACAACCGCATTTCTTGAATCCTGCAAGTACACTTCTTGCCTGTTCTGCAACCTTTTCAGCTGGTTCATTAGACATTAACCCTGCCACAGGCAAAGAGATTTTCCCGAGGATTTTTCCCTCACTTACGATGATTTGCCCACCTCCAATTTTCGCCAATTCGTTAACTGCAAAAACCATATCCGCATCCGTTGTTCCTACCACAATTAATTGATGGCTGTCATGAGCGACGGTTGTGGCAACAGCACAAGGGATTTTTAGTCCAAAGCCGTTCACCATTCCAGTCTGCACCCGCCCGGTGGCATGATGTCTTTCGATAATTGCGATCTTCGCCAAATCCTGTGATAGATCCTGCTGCACTTGCCCATTAATAGCATTAACTTTAAACCGAAGGTGCCGGGTAGGTGCCTGGTTTTCAACTATCCCAATTACATTAACCATGACTGTCTTGTCTTTACCAGTTGCAATGGAAAAATCATTTTCTGTTAAAGGTTGGCGAAGATGAATGGACTGGCGTGACCATTCCGGATATTCAATTCGAGGTAGCTCGATCATCCAGTTCCCATCTTGAGCGATTTCTTTACCATGTGAATATACAGAATGGATCGTGAACTTTTCAAGATCTTCCACCAGTACAATATCTGCATGTCTTCCAGGGGCAATCATGCCAATTTCGCGGGAAACCCCGAAATATTCAGCAGTATTAATGGTAGCCATTTGGATTGCGGTCATTGGGTCCAATCCCTGCCCAATCGCATGACGGATCACCCGGTCCATGTGGCCCTCACGGAAAATCGTCTCAGCCTGGGAGTCATCTGTACATAGGACGAAACTTCGTGAGGATAATCCAAGTTCAGTAACCGCTTTAACCTGTGTCGCGACATCCTGCCAGGCAGAACCATAACGCAGCATCACTTTCATCCCCTGTCTGGCTCTTGCTACTGCGTCCTCAAGTCTGGTACCCTCATGGTCATCCTGCGCACCACCTGCCACATAACCCGCGAACATCTTGCCGAGATCTGGGGAAGCATAATGCCCGCCAATGATCTTGTGAGAATTGCGGGTTGCGGTCATCTCAGCATGCGCCTTATCATCCCCACTGGCTACACCCGGAAAATTCATCATCTCACCCAACCCAATGATCCCTGGCCAGGTCATCGCTTCTGCGATTTCTGTTGGCCCGATCACAGCCCCCGGCGTTTCCAGACCCGGAGCCGATGGCACACAAGACGGCATCTGTACAAAAACGTGAATGGGCTGAACTGAGGCGTCATCCACCATCAACCTGACTCCACGAAGGCCAAAGACATTGGCAATTTCATGGGGATCGATGAACATCCCGGTGGTACCATGCGGAACTACTGCGCGCACAAACTCTGTTACCGTGACCATGCCGGATTCCACATGCATGTGCGCGTCCAGCAATCCTGGAACAAGGTATTTTCCGGCCGCATCAACAACTTTAGTCTGTCCCCCGATTGCAAAATCGACATTTTCACCTACGTAGGCTACTCTGCCGCTGCGAATGGCAACATCAGTATTGGGGATGATCTCGCCTGTTTGCACACAAACCCATTTCCCGTTTTTGATGACCAGGTAAGCGGGAATCCTGCCCATGGCACAATCCACCAATTCTCGTGAACTTTGCAGCCAGAACGAGTCCATGCCCATAATATGCCCGATTCTCCGTTACTCTCCCGACAATAAACGCCTGGCGGATTGATTATGTTTCTGAATATGGGTTCTCATATCCAATCCAAGCAACTGACCATCCTTCGCAACTGCTTTCCCATGAACATAATTGAAGTCAATACCAGTCGGTTGGCAAAATACAAGTGCTGCCAAAGGATCGTGAAGCGCCCCTGCAAATTCGAGGCGGTTGAGATCAAAACCAACAAAATCAGCGCATTTACCAACCTCGAGAGAACCAATATCCTTCCGACCTAAGACGGATGCTCCTCCACGAGTGGCAAGTTCAAGTGACTGTCGAGCAGTTAGAATTTCTCCTCCAGTTGAGGATAGTGAGGCGCCGTCCAACCCGGCTTTTAAACGAGCAAGCAGTAATGCCTGCCGTGCCTCTGCCAGCATGTGGGAACCATCGTTACTCGCTGATCCATCGACCCCCAGTCCTACTTTTACACCTGCCTTTATGAATTGTCTCAACGGGGCAATTCCTGATGCAAGGCGCATATTGGAAGACGGGCAGTGAGCCACACCGCAACCCTCATGCGAATACACGTTGATCTCTTCCTGTGAAACATGAACTGAATGGGCAAACCAGACGTCGTTGCCAACCCAATCCACCGATTGCATGTATGCGACAGGGCGATATCCGAAGCGCTGCAAGCAGAATTCCTGTTCATCTTCGGTTTCTGCCAGGTGCGTGTGTAAATGAACCCCATACTTGCGTGCCAGGATTGCGCTTTCCTTCATTAACTCACCAGTTACGCTAAATGGCGAACATGGCGCCAGGACAATTTGGATCATCGCGCCGGGTTCTGATTGGTGATATCTTTTGATCAATCGTTCACTGTCTGCAAGGATTTTTTCCTCGCTGTCGACAACACTGTCTGGAGGCAGCCCCCCCCTTGACTCTCCCAGGCTCATCGAACCTCTTGAGGCATGTAAACGAATGCCAATTTCGTGGGAAGCGTCAATTTCATCATCCAAACTCGACCCATTCGGGAAAAGATATAAATGGTCCGAAGCTGTTGTACAGCCGGATAATGCCAATTCTGCCAGTGCAGTCTTGGTCGATACCCGGATATCTTCCGGCGTCATCCGTGCCCAAATCGGATAAAGAGTCTTTAACCAATTGAAAAGATTGGCATTTTGCGCAGCAGGAACTGCCCTGGTGAGCGTTTGGTAAAAGTGGTGATGCGTATTGATTAAACCTGGCAAAACAATATGACCAGTTCCGTCAATAACCTCATCAGCGGAAGATGGTAGTTCATTTGTCATCCCCACTTTTGTGATGAAACCATCTTCTACAAAAAAACCGCCATCAGGAATTTCCCGACGGTGGTCATCCATTGTTACCAAGAGATCAGCATGTTTCAGAAGTAACGTTTTCATTTTTCACCGCGTAAAAAATCCATGGTAGATTTGTCAGACAAACCTACTATAATAGTTTAACGAATTTTTAGATAAAAGTCAAATTGTCTGACAAATCTATTTATCGTGCATTTCGGCTGCTATCAACGTACTGCGAAGTAACATTGCAATCGTCATAGGACCTACCCCACCCGGTACCGGTGTGATCGCTCCCGCCACCTGAAATGCTTCATCATATGCAACATCTCCAACGAGACGATATCCCTTCGGTTTGCTTGGATCATCTTTATGGTTTATTCCCACATCGATCACCACAGCACCAGGCTTGATCCAATCCCCTTTCACCATTTCTGCTTTACCCACCGCGGCAACCAGAATGTCGGCTTGCCGAACGATCCCCGGTAAATCCCGCGAACGTGAATGGCAGATTGTAACCGTGGCATTTGCCCTTACCAGTAAAAGGGCGACCGGCATGCCAACAATATTGGACCGGCCCAAAACTACCGCGTTAGCTCCTTCCAGGCTGCCCACTTCCTTTTCCAATAAATAAATGCAGCCGGCTGGAGTACATGGGACAAACAAGGGGTCTCGTCCTTTTTGCGCCAATCTGCCAATATTGATGGGATGAAAACCATCCACATCCTTTTCAATCGAAACCTCGGCAAGGATTCGCTGTTCATCCAACCCTGAGGGGAGCGGGAGCTGAACCAGGATACCGTTGACACGAGGATCAGCATTGAGTTTCTTGATCAGTTTTTCGGCTTCATCCTGGGGTGTGTTTGCGGGCAATTCATAGCCAAATGACTCAATCCCGACTTCTGCGCAGGCTTTTTGTTTTGAGTGAACGTAGGTTTGAGATGCCGGATTGTCACCGATCAGCACGGTAGCCAGGCCAGGTTTACTATGGCCAGCATTGATACGTACTCTGACCGCGTCCGCTACCTCGCTTCTGATCTTCTCAGCTGCAGCTTTTCCATCTATTATCCTGGCTGTCATTTTTCCTCCGGCAATATTTTATTCTTCATTATACATTTTACATAAAACTCGGGTACTGCCACATGGTAAAATCAATCTTGAATTGACACCAGCATAGGGAGACAAAAATGAGTAAAATTTGCGTGATCGGAACAGGTTATGTGGGTTTGGTCACCGGCACATGCTTTGCTGACTTGGGGAATAATGTCACTTGCCTGGACGTTGACCCTCACCGGATCAATAATCTAAAAGACGGTGTAATGCCTATCTATGAACCGGGGCTTGAACAACTTGTAAAACAAAATGTCCTGGCAGGCAGGCTTACATTCACCATGAGCTATGAAGATGCACTCAAGGATGCGGAATATGCCTTTATTGCCGTTGGCACTCCCTCCGGGAATGACGGCGAGGCAGACCTGCAATATGTTCGCCAGGTAGCTGAAAAAATTGCCGACCTGGTAGACCATCCGATCCTGGTGATCAACAAATCCACCGTTCCTGTTGGAACTGGAGATTGGGTTGCCGAAGTGATCAACAAACATCGTTCTGGTCAACCACTTGATTTCTCCGTAGTCTCCAATCCGGAATTTCTGCGCGAAGGTTCCGCAATCAATGATTTCATGAATCCTGATCGCGTTGTACTCGGCTCTGAAAATCGCAACGCAGCGAATCAGGTTGCCTCTTTGTACCAACCTCTCCGCTGCACGATAATGGTCACAGATCTTCGTACGGCAGAAATGATCAAATACGCCAGCAATGCATTCCTTGCCACGCGAATCTCGTTCATTAACGAGATTGGAAATATGTGTGAAGAGCTTGGCGCGGATGTTAAAGAAGTCGCACTTGGTATGGGATATGACAAACGCATTGGTCATGCTTTCCTCGATGCAGGGTTGGGCTGGGGCGGTTCCTGTTTCCCCAAGGATGTTAAAGCCCTGGAGCACATGGCCGTGCTGCATGGCACACAACCCCAAATGCTTCAGGCAGTGATGGAAATCAACCGAAATCAACGCCGTCACGCCGTTATGAAATTAAGGAAAGCTCTGCGCTCGCTGAATGATAAAACCATTGGAATTCTGGGCATCTCTTTCAAGCCCAATACTGATGATATTCGCGATGCAGCAGCCATTGAGATCATCCACCTCCTGCAAAATGAAGGAGCGCGTATCCAGGCTTACGATCCCCAAGCGATGGAAAACGCCTCCAAAGCATTAAAAAATGTCAAGTTATGCGAAAATCCTTACCAGGTTGCAGAAAACGCTGACGCATTGGTGTTAGCCACCGAATGGAATGAATTCAAACAACTTGACTTTGCCAGGGTAAAAGAGTTGATGCGTCAACCAGTCATCCTGGATGGCAGGAATCTTTGGGATGCTGAAAATATGGCAAAGTTCGGTTTCCTCTATATGGGGGTAGGTCGCGGAAACCTCAAAGGAAATTAGCGTTAACCATTGCTTTTAACGTGAATTTGACGATGGGCGATAATGAGGTTGTTTTTGCAACATTGGTAACTGATGAAGAGGATTTCCAGGCAGCATTTATGCTTGTCAGAAGTTTACGGCAATTTGGTGGCGCGTTGAAAAACGCGCCATTTTTAATCTTCACTCAAAACAACCCTACTGACATATCCAGGCTCAAGAGATTGGAGACTGTTGAATTACTTTCGGTAACTGATAATACACCTCAGGTTGGATATTTTTTTCGAGCCAAAATATGTGCATGGGCGCAGGCCGAGGAATTATCAACCCAATCCCGGTCCCTCGTCTGGATCGACCCATGCTGCCTGGTGCTTCGGGAGCCTGAACTACTCAACTGTGGCAATGGAATAGCTGCGGCATTACGTCCTGTACATATCCGGAATATCGGTCAGCCGATTAGTGGCGAAATAGATGGCTTCTGGAAAGACATTTATAACCAATGTAACACTTCCATCTGGAAAGATGGAATTGAATCATTTGTTGACGAACAAAAACTCCTGCCCTATTTCAATAGCCACTGCTTTAGTTTGGATCCCCGTATGAAGATATTAACCAAAACAAAGCAAAACATAGAATCCCTCGTAAACAATTCACTTTTCATGGGATCTTATTGTAATGACCAGCTACACAAAATTTTTCTTTTTCAATCTGTGTTATCTGCAACTATTTCATCGCTGCTTGGGGAAAAATCCATACGAATTCTGCCACCTGATTATGGATATCCGTTCCATTTGCAAGACAAAATTAATGCCGAAAAGCAATTTACGAAGATGGAAGACATGACCATCATGGTTTATGAGGAAGAGCAGCATCTGATGTTGGCTTTCCAGCAACTCCAGCTCAATCAAAAATTTCAGGATTTTAGTAAATACAAGTAATTTTTTTCCCTTGACATTAACGTAACGTCATAGTTTATACTGCTGGTATGGTTAACCAACAGGATCTTTCAATACATCAATTGGCAAAATTAGCCAGGGTAAGTGTGCGCACACTTCACTTTTATGATCAAATTGGACTTTTGATACCACCAAGAAAGGAAGAGAATGCCTACCGTTTTTACAATTCAGCATCTTTGATCCGTTTACAACAAATTCTTTTCTATAAAGAATTAGGCTTTGCGCTAAAAGACATCAAATCCATTCTGGATCAACCTGGTTTTGATTATTTATCGGCTCTCGAAAACCATAAACAAGTGCTTCTTACCAGGATAGACCAGACATACCGGTTGATCGAGACCGTAGAAAAGACAATGAAACAATTGAAAGGACAAATTTCTATGAGTAACAATGAATACTTCACAGGGTTCTCAGAGGTACAACAGGCAAAATACGAAAAAGAAGCCGCCGAAAAATGGGGACCGGGAATCGTTCATGAATCCAATAAAAAATGGGGATCGCTTTCGCGACAGGAGAAGGAAAAATTCTTTAAAAATGGAGAGCGGATCATACTTTCTCTTCGGGATGCCCTGGATGAAAACCCTTCTTCTGCCCGTGTTCAGGCGCTGGTAAAAGAGTGGCGGGAATATATCAATTTCTTTTATGATTGCACCCCCCAAATCCTGCTGGAATTGGGAAGAATGTACACAGAGGACTCTCGTTTTCGGGCTTTTTATGAAAAAGTTGACCCCAGATTGCCAGATTTCTTCTTTAAGGCAATCAAGGCATATTGCAGCCAATTCGGAGTTGAAGGATAAGGCAAAAATGGGGGCTGTCCAAAAAGTAGTAAAGGGCAGCCCTTTATATTTTTAAGAAAGTTTAATAGAATAGGGGAATGAAAAGAAAAGAAGCCGCTCCCGTATTCAAACCGTATATAATGCACCAAATCAG
>Ga0172371_10008774_pt1 | contig 14066 bp, 14 predicted proteins | sample Lak12m_FD_114543 | JGI IMG/M metagenome (GOLD analysis project Ga0172371, IMG submission 114543) | Freshwater microbial communities from Kabuno Bay, South-Kivu, Congo - kab_022012_12m | ecosystem: Environmental > Aquatic > Freshwater > Lake | place: Democratic Republic of the Congo: South-Kivu... | reverse complement strand
GGCGACGGGCGAAGGGACTGGCCCCGTCGAGGTATTCCAGGGACTGCCCATCACTGTTTCGTGCGAGGTCGTGCCGCTCACCGAAGAATCGGAAAAGCCGGCCTACGCTCTGACCGGGCTGGGAGCGGAACGCTCTCTGCCGGAGTGCAGAGCCGATGTCACGTTCGACAGCCCCTTGCGCGAGCAGATTGATCTGGCAATCGAATACCGCGCCGTCTTTCCAGACGGATCGACGCGGCTCGTCGACAAGAAGGGATTCACGGTGCGGTCCGTCCCTCATGAGGAGTTCCTCAGAATCCGCTCTCTGGAAACCGCCTCTCAAGCGCCTGTCACCACTTTGACGGTGCCGCAGCTAGTGATCCCCTACGTGGATGCCGCCCTCGAGCTGAAAGGAAAGGGGAAAGACTACGCTGTCGTCTTCTTCGTGCGCAGGCTGGGTGCTCCGGAGCTTGTCCTCCAGATTCATGTTCCCGGCGACGACCCCGCTCAATACCAGGTTGTCACCGCGCCGTTGAAACGATTCCGGGAATGGGGCGGCGGCATAGGCGGATTTGCTGCCTGGCCCGGAGGGCATGAGCCGGGCAGCGGAGAGATTCCTCCCCCGATCCGAATAGGCAGCGACGAGGACATGCGGCAGGTTTTCGAGATCTTCGCGGTTGTGATCCGAGCCTCGGATATGGCCACGGTAAGAGACAAGGCGATTGCTGTCGAGCCCGCAGGAGCCGATCGCCTCGAGGTAACCGTCGCCAACCTCACTTTGGATGACCTGCGAAGCATGGCCTACAAGGGATGGGTTTCTCCTCCTTTGAGGGTCGTGAGGGCCGAACATTCCCCTGGCGAAAGCCGTGCAATCTGGTCGGTCAAGCCGTGATGCTGGGAACTCCTGGCTGTACCGGGTGTCTGCGTGCTCCGGTTTTTCCGCCCTCTCCCGGCGCCGCTTTCCAAGCCGTTGGGAAGGGGCGGATAAGCTTGACACCTTTGAAAACCGTGCCCTATAATGCGGCCCGTCGGTCCGCTAGGGCCCTTTGGACGGCGGGGGATTGAAACAGATGAAGATCGGACAAGTCGTAATTGCTTTCGGAGCACTCCTGGTTCTCGTCGGCGCCTTTCTGCCCCTCTACGATGTCGTCTACGAAGGCAAGGTGATCCTGCTTCACGAGTCGATGTGGGGCGTCGCCGTCATGGCCCTGGCCTTCGCCGTCTTGCCCGTCGTCGGCTACGGCTTCTACTTCCGGAAGGTGCAGCGTGCCGCGTTGCTCAACGTGGCCATGGGCTCCGTGGTCATGGGCATGATCGTCTTCATCACTGCCAAGGCCCCTTACGTGTTCGGCGAAGTCCACTCCCTCCCGTTCGATGAGCAGGGCGTGTTCACCGGGTTCATGGCCGGCGCTGCCGGCCTCTATCTCGTCTGGTTGGGCGGTCTGGCAGTGCTCTTCGGCTCCCTGAAGACCGTCGGAAGCCACCAAACCTTCCCCAAGGACGCTCAGTTCCTTCGTGTTGCACTCAACTGGAATGACAGCCTGCTGAAGGAAGTCGTGCTGTTCGAAGGCCGCGACATCTCGGTCGGATCGGAGCTCAACTGCACCTTCAGCGTGCCCACCAGCATCAAGAAGATGAACTTCATCAAGTATTCCGCGGGGCCCCATCCCAAGTTCTTCCTGGGGCTTGCCAAGGGGCTCGACGGGGATGTGAAGATAGGTGGGAAGACCGACAGTGCGCAGGCGTACAAGAAGGAGAATACCGCCAACACCAGCGGAGTGGACTACGTCAAGCTGAAGCCCGGTGACGAAGGGAAGTTCAAGATCGGAGACCTCGTCCTTTCGTTTGCCTTCATCTGTCCCGGCCTGACGGGCGCTCGCCGCTCGCTGGTCTTCGACCGCGACCTCCCCGCATCGGTGATCTTTTCCCTTGCCACTCAAGCAGCATTTCTGCTCATCCCGGTGATGACCCTCCAGCCGCTCAACCTGGCAGCACGCCAGAAGGAGCAGGCCAAGCGCTTCATCAAGATCGACCTGAAGAAGGACATGAAGATGAAGGAGCGCGAGAAGAAGGAGGAAGAGAAGAAGGAGCTTGCGGAGAAGAAAGAGGAAGAGGTCGTCAAGGAGGAGGAGGAGAAGCTGGAAGAAGAGGTGGAAACCCCCACCATCGAGCAGAAGGCCCAATCGGCGGGAGACCCGCTGAAGAAGGAAGCCGAAGTTGACCGCAAGGATGAGGAATTCAAGCCGATGAAGGAAGGAAGCATCGGCAAGGATGCGAAGAGGGACTCGGAGCTGGCCAAAGCGATGAAGAAGAAGGGTGTGATCGCGGTGCTGGACAGCAAGATGACGCGTAACACGTCGCTCTCCAAGCTGCTCGGCAAGGAGAGGAACCTGACGATGAAGAATCTGGTCTGGGCGGAGGATGGAGAGTACGAGCTCACGAACGAAGGGGACTCTGACCTTTCGTACATGGGAAGCACGGGCGGAACGGGCGACTTCGGCGGCGGCGGCGGGTTCGGCGGCGCCGGCGGGTTCGGCGGCGGCGGCGGCGGGTTCGGCGGCGGCGGCGCTTTCGGCCTGGGCGGAATGGGCGGCCTCGGCGGCGGCCTCCCCGGCGGGATCGGCGGCGCTGACGCCAATCGCAGCGGCCGGATGGCCATGGCAAGCCTCAAGGACCGCGAAAGAAAGAGAGCCTCACGCGTGAAGATGGACCAGGGCTCGATGGGCCAGTTCTGCAAGAAGGCAGACGTTCAGCGCAAGGTCCAGGGCCGCGCTGCTGCCATCAGGGCCTGCTACGAAATGCAGCTCCAGATGAAGCCCGACCTGGCCGGAAAGGTCACGCTCCAGTGGATCATCGACCTCACCGGCCGAGTCAAGGGCGTCAAGGTGGTGGACAACTCCACGGGCAACGGCAAGCTCGACGCCTGCATCTCCAAGATCATCGGCAAGATCCACTTCCAGCCTCCCCAGGGCGGTATGTGCATTATCCGTTGGCCCTTCGTATTTTCCCCGGGGGGTTGATCGAAGTTTCCACGGCTGAAGCCGTTCGCTACCATCTGGCGCCCCTTACTGGGCTACATCTGATCGGGTGTTTTCAAGGACTTGCGGCGATCGAGTTGATACGCTGCGATCTTACGGATAAGATTCCTTCTTGAGATGCCCAGCAGGCGAGCGGTTCGGCTGCGGTTCCAGCGCGTCGAGTTGAGTGCGTTCATCAACATCGTTCGCTCCAGGCTCTCGACCGCCTCGGGAAGGCTGAGTCGCACATCGCCGGAATCACGGGATGCGGCCGCGACTTTTCCACCGCCGGCCGCCAGCCGCGGGCTCACATCCTGCATGACGATCGCTGACTTTCCCCTGGCTCGAATCGCCATCTGGCGGATCTCTCCCTTCAGCTCCCAGAGGTTGCCCGGCCAGTCATGCGCCTGCAGCAACCGCAGGACTTCCTTGGAAATTTCCGATGGAAAGTCTCCTCCCGAGGTACGCAGTCGAAGCAGCATCTCCTGACTCAACGCGGGGATATCCTCACGGTGAGCGCGCAACGGCGGAAGCTCCAAGTCGCTCGCCCTCAGCAGGTAGAGCAGCTCAGGCCGCAGCGCGTCCAGCTTCTCGATCCCGTCGGGAGTCCGGCTGCTCGTTGCGATCACGCGCACCACGGTCCCGCCGGTATCCCATCCGTCGCAGTATCGCAAGACCACCTGCTGGAGCAAAGTGGGCAGGAACGCTATCTCGTTGAAAACCACCGTACCGCCGGCACCCACCTTCTCAAGCTCGGTCACGGTTCCCGGAGTCCATCCCTTACCCAGAACGCCGGCCACGAGGTCGGACACCGGAGTCACCTGGCAATCCACAGACACGAAGGGATGCGCCCTGCGCTGGCTGAACTCGTGCATCAGCCGGGAAATCGTCCGCTTTCCCGACCCCATCTCGCCCCACACGAGTACTGGAGAGTCATCCTGAGCCAGCGATTTGGCTCGCTTGCGGACCTCCTCCATCACAGCGCTGGCTCCTGCGACTCCGGCGTACACATCAACCCGTCGCGGCGCATCACCGGCTCGCCGGCCAGTCCGCGACATCAGCGCATCCACCTCCCGGCACAGCGTGGACATGTGAGTCTGCAGCTTCCGCCTTTCCGCACCCTCCAGGCTGGGCGCCATGTCCGCCAAGCCACCGCCTCCGGGTTTCTTCAGGAGACGTTCGAGCTGCACCAGGGCTTCGTGGTCCTGCTTCTCGCTTTCGGAGAAAAGGACGAATGGAACGCACACGAGAGCCGAGACCCCCAGCGCTCCTCCGACCGGTGCCACCAGGGCTCGAACTCCCTCCCCTATCTGGAACCAGCGTGGACCCGTCCAGTCCGGGGTGCCGACAAACATCGATTCAAGGCTGCGGGCCTGCTGCCCGTGCCTCTTGTCCATCAGAAGCGCAGAGAAAGTCTCCGCAACAGGAAGCGGCGTCACCGCGGGGAAGTACGCCCGAAGCGCTCCGTCGATGATGCAGACCGACGCACCCCACAACGTCGAGGCCAACTCCATCGAGTGCCGAACCAGACTGTGGGCGAACAGCTCCCCGTAATCCCTGATCTCACTCATCTCTCAAGCGGCTCCCTGACAACGACTCCACCCTCGCACAGGAGCAAATCGGAAGTCGAAAACCGAAAATCGGACATAGTGTCACCGTTCCAGACAATACACAGCCACCGGCACGACCTGGCCCGCCTGGCCTGCGGGACAAAGGGCCGTGGTCTTCCACACCCAGTCTTGCGACCGGATCACGACCTGACGCGTCTGCCCCTTGGGGATCGTGGCGCACGCGACGAATCTTCCTCCCGGCGTGAGCTCGTCGGGTTGGACGCACTGGTCCACGGCCACCTCAGCGCTTTCCAGCTTGCCCTCGCAATCGAGTGCCATGATCAGCTCCAACCCGCAACGATCCGGAGGACAGATTCCGTCGGGCCCGCAGAGATCGCAGTCCTCCAGGCAGAGGGGGCCGTTCTCCTGAAAGGAACAGCCCGTCATCAGCACAACGCTTGCTGCAAAACACCGTTCCGCCGTTCCCGCGCCCAAAGTATCCTCCAATTTCCTTGCCTGCCGGACCGGGCGGGGTTAAAATGCCACATCAGGGCTGCTTGTACAAGGAGGATCAAGCATGCAACCGTTCATTCCCATTCCAGCCACGCTCTTCGGGCTGGGCACAGGCGAACTCGTCGTCATCTTCCTCATCGTTCTGCTCTTGTTCGGCGGAGCCAAACTGCCGCAGCTCACTCGTTCCCTCGGCAAGTCCATCAAGGAATTCAAGCGTGCGATCAACGACGAGGACAAGACCGAGGAAACCGCGGGCAAGACTGAAGACAAGGCACCGGACAAGACGCAGCAAACTTGAGAGGTCGCTGAGATGTCGAGAACCCTGGTCATTGCGCTGGTGGCGGTACTGCTTGCGGCATGCTCAGACAAGCACGCAGGTCAAGTCCAGATAACGACCGTGGATGCCGCATCGGCCAAAGCCCCATCGCCCACACAGGGTATCGTGATCAAGGATGGTGAAGACGTCCTGGCACTTACCGCCAGCGGCGAAGAGGACGTGTCGGTGGAGAAGCTTGCTCTCCAGGTGAAGCAGGAGCGCTTTCTCATCTCCCGGCCCGGCGAGACCATCCGCCTCTACTCCGACTGGAGCGGCATCCCCGTCGAGGAGCTCAAGCTGGTCAACGACGACAAGCTTCCGGCCTTCGGGCAGAAGTACATCCTGTCGCTCACCGCTGCCGAGTTCTCGGACTTCGAGCGAAAACGGGAGGACTACTGGACCGGAAAGAAGAAGGAGATGTACGACCGGTACGACATCAAGCCTGCGGAGTACATCGTCAAGAAGAACGACACCCTCGACGGCATTGCCCGCAAGTTCGAGGTACCCCTCTGGTTCCTGGTCATGCACAACGAGGCGTGCGACCCGTACAAACTCTCGCCGGGGACCCGCTTGGTCATCCCCAAGCTGGAAGAGAAGAAGTCGGCGGCTCAGGCGGCTCCAACGGACGGGCAGATCACCGAGGAAGACGCACGGGAAGTCTTCCCCGTCATCGTCAAGAAGGGCGAGACCGTGGGCGAATACGCCAAATGGGGTCAGGTCAGCGTCGAAGACATCAGGCGTGCCAACAGGAACCTCAAGGATTTCGACCACATCCGCGTCGGCGATACCATCAACCTTCCTCTCACCGCCAAGCAGTTCCGCCGCTTTCAGGAGCTCCGAAAGGCAGGGGAAACCCACTAGCTCCCCGGGAGCGGCGCCATTGTGGGGCCAATCCAAAATGCACTGGGCGCCGCACCCGGGGCTAAGACGAGGGAGCGCTCAGCGCGCTTTGCTAAAGACAGACCGTGCAATGTTGAGCAGCTTCGTGTCGTCGCACACCTGGGTGTGGCACGAGACGGCCAGCACCATGGAACGATCCGGTTCCAGGAAGACCAGGCTCGAGACCTGATTGCGGTACGAGAAGAACGTCAGCTTCGTGAACAGCTTGTCCTGCTCTTTGGCGTTGGGCCAGGTGGCGTAGAGCTCGTTCCATCTTTCCAGCGCCTGTGCGTACTGCTCGAAGTCCCATGCGAGCAATGACACGAACGCGCTTTCCCCCGGCTTCCTGTAAATGACACTGTTGAAGCCTTCCGAAGGGACCATGCCCGGCACGGCCCCGTAGGAAATCCATCCCTTCACTTCCAGATACTCGTTCAGGTCTGCCACCGAGAGGAGTCTTGTGATGGGGATCTGGACGGGCGGCGGGGGAAGAGGGGGAGCGGGAAGGGGAGCCGGGGAGCTTGGAGGAGTGGGAGCTTGGGGGAGTGGGGAGGCGGGGGCTTGAGGCAGAGGTTGGGGGCTTGGGGGAGTGGGGGGGGTAGCAGGGGCTTGGGGCGGGGCGGTTTCCTTCTTATTGCCTTTCTTTGCGCGCTTGGATGCCTTCTTGCCCTTCTTCTTGCTCTTGGGGGCCTGGACGTCCTGTTCGCCCTTCTCGGACTTGACGTCTCCCTCGGACGCGACGTCTGCTGCCTGCTCGGCAGTCTTCTTCCTGCAACCCGGGGTCGAAGCGACGAGCGCACAAAGCAGGACGGCCAGTATCTTCCAATGCATCATTTCACCAAACGCATTCCTGAGGGCGCCCACAAGGGCGTCCCTACGGGCATCTTCTCACCACACGAAGTCCGCAAAATCCAGGGCCGGATTCTGGATGATCTCGGTTCGGGTCAACTGTCCATCAGAGAGGATTCGTGCCCCTGCTTCCACCGCTGCCTCGACATCGTGCAGGCGACCTGTGACGATGTAGTAGGCCTTGCCGCCCAGGCCGGAAGCAAGTCTCAGCTCCAGCAGGCCCACTTCCGCTGCCTTGAGCGCCGCGTCCGACGACAGCAGCGTCGCAGACACCGTGAATGTCTCCACGATGCCGATCGAGTCCACGTTTGCAGGCTTCGACACTTTCAGCAGGGCCTCCAGGAGCCCCTCGGCCGCCCCCGGCAGAAACAAGGTATCGACCACCGTGTCCCCGCCCGTCTCCACCCCTGCGCGAAAAGCCTCATCGACAGCGGCCACGTCCCCCCAGAACACCGTGATGTACTTGCCCGGTGATATCGGCTGCGACGCGAGCAGTGTCACCGGTGCCTTCTTCACGCACGCATCCGTCACCACCATTCCCCGGGCGATGCTCGATACTTCTATGAGGGCCAGAGCCGGGTGCATTGACTACTCCCAGCCCTGAAGGGCTTCGCTACCAACTGGCACCCCTTTCGGGGCTACACCGGATGATTGATGTTCCACGACCACCTGTCTAAACGATGCGGAAGTAGTCCTTCAGCACGCATCTTCGTTCTCGGCTGAAATGCCTGGCGTAGGTCAACCCCTCCCCCGTCGGGCTCGCTATCGTGAACGAGGGATACCCCTCTCCCCCCATGCCCAGCCCGGCCCACGACGGCGCGTTCTTGACGAAGATCGAGCAGTCCATGACCCGGGCCATCCGATGCATGTTGTCGATGTTGGTCGAGTGGATCACCGCAGTGTGGCGGAAGTTGTGCTCCACTCGCCTGGCCATGTCGATTCCTTCGTCAGCACACGACACCCTGACCAGTGGAATCACCGGCATGAGCAGCTCGTGCTGCACGAACGGGTGCTTCTCGTCCGTCTCGCACACGATGATGCGGGGGTCGCCCGACACGTCCACGCCGATCTGCTTGAGGATGAAGGAGGCGTCTTTCCCGACGAAATTCTTGTTCGCACCGTTCCCTTCGACGACGAGCTTCTCCAGCCGGCCGATCAGCGACTCCCGAAGCAGGAACGCCCCGTTGTCCGCAAGCGACTGCTTCAGCTTGTCTGCTATGGTCTTGACAGCGATGATCTCCTTCTCCACCACGCAGACGATGTTGTTGTCGAGTGAGGCACCCATGACGATGGACCGTCCGGCCCTGTCCATGTGCGCTGTTTCGTCCACCACCGCCGGAGGATTCCCCGGGCCGGCCGCAATCACCTTCTTCTTCTTGCTCATGGCCACATCGACCACGCCCGGGCCTCCGGTCACCACCAGCAGGTTGATTCCCGGGTGCTCCATGAGCTGATTCGCAGACTGAATGGTCGGGTCGGCCACCACACTGAGAAGATTCTCGGGCCCGCCGACGGACAGGATTGCCTGGTTCATCATCCGGATCAGGAAGTTCGAGATGTTCTTGGCCGTCGGGTGCGTGTTGAACACCACCGCGTTTCCGGCCGCAATCATCCCGATCGCATTGCAGATGATGGTCTCCGTCGCATTCGTGCAAGGGGTAATCGACCCTATGACGCCGTAGGGCGCTCGCTCCATCAGCGTCAGCCCGTCGTCGCCGCTCCACGCGGTCGGACTGAGGCTGTCCACCCCGGGCGTGCGATTCGACGCGAGGAGGTTCTTGTTGATCTTGTCCTCCACGCGGCCCATCTTGGTCTCTTCCACGGTCTTTCGCGACAGCTCGGCGACGTTGCGCCGTGTGACCTCCCTGATCGACTCGATTACTTTGTTTCTCAAGTCCAGGCTCTGGCACTGAAGCTGCTCGAACGCGACCCGCGCTGCCTTGACCGCGGAATCCACGTCGGGAAATACACCATAGCGCCCAGACGTCGGCACCACGACTGACGGCGCCTGGCGCGGCACGCTCCCCTGCGCAGGGGCAGCGCTTCCGGCAGACGCCGGCTGCTGCAGCGCCTTGAGAACCTTCTCCACTATCTCCTGAAGCTTCGGCTCGTCGAGCTGCATCTGCCGACCTCTCACTCAACCGGGTCGTATTTCCCCGACCGGTCCTCCTCGAACTTGCTGTACACCAGCTTGCCCATCACGTCGTAGGAGTCCACTATTGCCATAATGGTCGCATCCACCGGCCGGTCCTTGGTCTGGACCGTCTGGCGTGCAGAGCTGCCCGACGCATACAACACCACTTCCCCCATCCCTGCACCAACCGCGTCCGCTGCAACGACGAACTTGTCCAACTCGTTGAGCTCGACGTCCAACTGCTTCACCAGCAGGAACTTCAACCCGACGAGTTCCTCGTCTTTACGGGTGGACACCACCGTTCCGACGACTCTGCCCATCAGCATGTCTTCCCCTCGCGCTGTAAGCTCGCTCCGGGCGAATGGCTACTTCTTGACCTTCGCAACATCCTCGGGCTTGCGGCCGAGCGGAAGAACCGCATCGATGTTGGCGTGGGGCCGGGGAATCACGTGCACCGATACAAGCTCGCCGACTCGCTCCGCCTGCCGCGCTCCGGCTTCCACTGCGGCCTTCACCGCAGCCACGTCCCCCCTCACGATTGCAGTGGTGTACCCACCGCCGATCTTCTCGTAGTGTACAAGCTCGACCTTAGCCGCCTTGACCATCGCGTCGGACGCTTCAACCATCGCGACAAAGCCTTTCGTTTCAATCATCCCGAGGGCGTCAGCCATTACCAAACCTCCTTGCTCGATGCTACCTGGTGACCTGGCACCAGCGAATGGCAGTTGCCCGGAATCTAGCACGCACCCTCGGGCATTGCAAGCCTTTTTGCGCCCTGATGAGGCGTCAGTCGTCGTCCATCTGTCGGGTCAGCGCGCCGTAGAGCTGCATGAGGCCGGTGTGGATCTCCTTGTCGGCAATCGGCTTCTCGAGAGCACGGGCCGCCCACGACATCAGCTCCCTGTTCCCGGCTCCTATGTCCGCCAGCAGGTTCAGCAGAAGCCATCTGAGCTTCTGTTCCTTCACGAACACCACGGGCGGCCCTGCAGGCTCCTTCACCTCGAGCCTCGGGCAGCTCACCGCTGCCCGGTCCGAGTCGAAAAGGGCGGTGAGCTTTCCGGTCAGGCCGGCGTGCTGGAATCCCCCAACCGCGGTGACGGCCGCGCACAGACCTGCATCGTCGAAGCCCTGCACGAGCTCAAGCACGTGCTCCAGCGTGGATAGAAGCTGTGCGTCTCTCGTCTCGTCCTCCCCTTCCACCTCCAGGGACTGTCCGAGACGCTGGAGAGCGCGCAGCAGCCGGATAAGAGTCTCTCCCTTGTGACCAGGAATGGCCTTCACCAGCGGGGCAACCCCTTCTATCTTTCCGATGTTCCCGATTCCCGTAGCTGCCTCGACCAGAACGGCGTCGGGGGTCCTGGGGTTCTCAACCAGAGCCATGAGCCACGAGAGCGCCTCGGGCTCGATGATCCAGGCGAGCGCTTTGATTATCGCCGGCGCAGGAGTCACGCCCCTCTCATAAAGCTCGGCCAGTTTCCCGGCCACGTCGCTGCACATCCACTCCACGACCTCGGGTTCCCACCTGTCCTCGAACAGCCTCCCCTCCTTGACCAGGACGTAAACGCTCAGGTTCATCCGGTGAGCCATCACCGCCATCGTGTGGAACGATGCTGCCCTCACCCGCTCGTCCCGGTGCTCGAAGAACATCGGCAACTTCTGGACGAATCGGGTCACTTCCTCCGGCTTCTGCATGTTCTCGATGCCGGAAAACAGGGCCAGAAGCTCCTCCGGGTCCCTTGACCGGGACATGGCCTCGAGCTGCACAGCCTTGTACTCGAACAGCGCCCCTCCGGAAAGCTTCTGGGCAGCGAGCATCTCCAAGACGCAGAGCCCGACCACCAGAGCTGACCGGTAAAGCTCTGACCGCCTGAATATCCTGGCGGCTGGTTTATCTTCGTCTTCCCGGGAGTCCGTTTCCGGGTAGCGCAGGGCTACGACAATGCCCGCAACAACCCACGCAAACGCCAGCAGCACCGCCAGCCATCCCAGGTACACCATCCCGGCAACGGCTCGGCTCTCCACACCGAACCATAGGTAGTCTCCCAGATACCACGACCCGGCACAGAACAGCGCCAGCAGACCGACCGCTACGAAGAACCGCGCCCGAGAAAAGCTCTTCCCCATCCAGTTGCCTCCTCTACGGTCTACCTGCCATCTTGAATGGCGGCAGTGGAACTGGGCAGGCAGCCAACACACCGGAACAAATCGAAAATCGAAAATCGAAAATCGAAAATCGCCTCACTTCACGACGATCGGAAGCGCCCTTGCCTGGTGTATCCAGTCGTTGAGCGTCTCTTCCTGGGGCAGGATTTCTGAAATTCCGTGCTTGTCGTTGGCGCCTTTGAGCTTGGGAAGCAGCTCAGCGGGCTTTTCGGCCCGAAGTGCTTCGATGCCGTCTATGCCGGAAAGCATCATCAGCCTTGCCATCTTGGGTCCCAGACCGCGCACACGCAGCAGGTCGCACAGGTGCGCATACTCCTCGAGCTTCTCCACCTCGATCCCGGTCTTTTTTGAGACCGCACGCCTGGCGTCAGAGGTCAGCAACGCGTCAAGAAGATCCTTTGTCTCGGTCAGCTTCTGCGCTGCCAGCGAAGACTTGTGCGCCTCGTCTATGAACGGCACAACCTCGATGGGATAGTGGCTTCCCCATGCCGTCGCCCCCGCCAGCACCACCACCAGCGTTCCCAATCCGACCAGCAATCTTCTTCCCATGACTTCACCCGCTCAAATTCGTCTCACCCCTGACCCCTCTGACCCCTATTCCTCATAGGTCGTCTCGGTAGGCATCATGATGCTGAAGCTCAGCATCGCCATGACGTTGTGGGCCAACGGGGCGTCGTTGGCGTCCGGAATGGTGTACTCGCGATTGTCGGCGCTGACGTCCGCGGCGGAATACATGAAAGCCATGTGGTCAACCACATCCAGGGTGATCGCCACTCCCCGGTCCACGAAGAATCGCATGCCCAGGCCTACGACCGGCGAAGGCTTGATCCCAGCCATCGGCTGCTTGTCCTCGTTCTTCAGCCTGCTCGCGGCCGCCGAGTTCCATCTCTCCTGGACTGCCCCGAAACCCAGAATGGCGTGCATGTCGTAGGCCACAGTGGTCCGGCCCATCAACATCGTCTTGCCGAACATCCCTCCAAGCTCCACACGGGCGTCGGCTACCAGACCCAGGTGACTCGCGGGGATCGGGAAGCTCATCCCCTTTTCGACGTCGGCTTTTTCCTTCTCGATGTTCTCGGCCAGCCCGGTCTTGATGGGAAAAGCCCAGCCCACGTTGGCACCCAGAGCCAGCCAGTTCAGCAGATGGTAGTTGTACCCCATAGAGACGAGGAAGTTGTGGAAGTACCGGTCGTTGATCGTCCACCCGAACGAGGGCTTGAGCTCGGAGCGGCCGGCTCGCCAGGTTATCTGCCGGCGCACCATGGGCGCCTTCTCCATGTCCTGACTCCACCCGACGGACGGGGCCAGCAACGCGGCAAGAAGCACCAGCGCAGCGACTCTTCTCATTGCTCAACCTCGCTGTAGGAGAAGGAATAGGGGATGTAGAGCGAGAGGCCTAACCGAACCATCCAGTTCTGCATAAATTGTGACTCGTCTTTTGTTCCAAAAGCGAAGTTTTCCCTATACACCATATCCGACAGCTCCGTAGTGAGGGCCAATCCCTTTGTGAGGTAGAACCTCAGTCCGACGCCGGCCTCCCCCGCAGCAGTGAAATCCGACGCTTTTGACCTCACCATCCCCCCGCCGACGAATACCGAAGCATCCCAGTACGGCAGAAACGAAACGCCGAACTTCCCGAAAAGAGGGGTGAACCAGAACCGTGCCGACCCCGCGTAGCCCAACTCCGTCCGTTCCGGGAAGACCCCGAACGTCCCTTCGACCTCATCCTTGAGGTCGGTCGGGAACATCATGAACTGGGTAAATTGCAGCCCCACCGCCAGCAGCTCGCTGATGTGATAGTCCACCTCGCCACCGAACCCGGCGTGCCCCATCATGCCGGGATTGGTGGACGCGGCTCCGAATACCCCGAGCTGCACCCGTTCCTTCTTGAGAATCGGCTTGGCCTGGAATACCTTGATGTTCTTGTGGTACTCCTCTTCCAGCCCCTCCTGCGCGGACAAAGCGGCCGGCAGGAATATCACGGAAGCCAGAAACGCCGTCACAAACCTCATGCTCATCGCATCCCCCACACACCGATGGGCGCATTGTAGTGCATCGTCCCTCTCCGCGCAAGCGTTTTCTCCCCCGGGCGCCAAACATCGGGTCACGAGTTTCCGAACAGGCCTTCCATGAACGCTTCAACCGAAAAAGGTTGCAGGTCTTCCACCTTCTCTCCCACTCCGACGAACTTCACAGGGATCTTCAGCATGTCGCAGATTCCGATCACCACCCCCCCCTTCGCTGTTCCGTCCAGCTTGGTGAGCACAATGCCGTGGACCCCGACCTCTCCTCGGAATATGCTGGCCTGCTGAATGGCGTTCTGCCCGGTCGTGGCGTCGAGCACGAGCAGGACCTCGTGGGGAGCGCCTTCCAGGGCCTTGCCGCACACCTTGACGATCTTCTTCAACTCTTCCACGAGGTTCTTCTGGGTATGCAGCCTCCCGGCAGTGTCGATGATCACCAGGTCCGCGCCTTCCTCGATCCCGTGCTTGACTCCGTCGAACGCAACCGAGGCCGGGTCCTGTCTCTCCCGCCCGGCGAAGAAGCCTGCTCCTGCGCGTTGCGCCCAGACTCCGAGTTGTTCCACCGCGGCAGCTCTGAAGGTGTCGGCAGCGACCAGCAGCACTTTGCTCCCTTCCCTGGCGTGGCGAGCGGCAAGCTTGCCG
>Ga0172371_10008772_pt1 | contig 14067 bp, 11 predicted proteins | sample Lak12m_FD_114543 | JGI IMG/M metagenome (GOLD analysis project Ga0172371, IMG submission 114543) | Freshwater microbial communities from Kabuno Bay, South-Kivu, Congo - kab_022012_12m | ecosystem: Environmental > Aquatic > Freshwater > Lake | place: Democratic Republic of the Congo: South-Kivu... | reverse complement strand
GGATTTAGGGAGGGTTTTCTGCGCCCATCTTGATATCACTCCAAAAATCCTGCGGATTTAGGGAGGGTTTTCTGCGCCCATCTTGATATCACTCCAAAAATCCTGCGGATTTAGGGAGGGTTTCTGCGCCCATCTTGATATCACTCCAAAAATCCTGCGGATTTAGGGAGGGTTTCTACGCCCATCTTGATATCACTCCAAAAATCCTTCGGATTTAGGGAGAGTTTTCTGCGCCCATCTTGATATCACTCCAAAAATCCTGCGGATTTAGGGAGGGTTTTCTGCGCCCATCTTGATATCACTCCAAAAATCCTGCGGATCTGGGGAGGGTTTCTGCGCCCATCTTGATATCACTCCAAAAATCCTGCGGATCTGGGGAGGGTTTCTACGCCCATCTTGAAATCAGTGCACATTCGTGCTAGACTGGTTGTAACCTCTCTACACATCTGCCCCGCTCACCATGGAGGGAAAATGAAAAGATTCTTACCGGGTCTCATCCTTTCTATCAGCCTGCTGGTCGCCACCCTGGCCTGCGGAATCCCCACCCCTACCCCCACTCCTCCTCCGACAGCCACCGAAATCGTCTATTTTTCCAAACCTGCCCGTCCTTATGAAAACGAGAGTTTCAGCTTCACCATCCCTGCGGACTGGGGTACGATGGAGGAAGTCTGGGAGTACGTTTCAACCCCTGGCGCAGATTATTATGGCCTGGGCGTGGGAGAGATCATCAGCATCCAGTATCCCGCCTACCAGGGGCAGGGTGACGCTTTTTTTGGAGTGGCAAGCTCCCCGCTTGCAGATGGCGAGACCCTTGAGTCCCGTTTCAAGCAAGCCTACGAAAACCCTTTGCCCGAGATCAAGGGTGTCATCCAGCAGACCTTTGAACTGGGGGCGTTATCCGGCCTGGAGATCAGCTATGATCGTCCGTGGGGTGAACCCTGGTGGCATTTTCGCGACCTCTGGCTGGAGAAGGATGGTTCGGTCTATGTCCTTTCCTGCCAGACCTATTACACCAGATTTGATAACTACAAAACCACCTTCGATACGATACTGAATAGTTTCCAATTCAATGGAGAATAGATTTCACCTTTTTATGGAGACGAATCCTTGGACCACTAAAACAACCGGGAATGTCAATCCTCAAGAGGGAGTTCAGGTGTGCATGCTTGTGCAAGTGTCGCCGCGCTCATCCAATACAACTCGAAGGGGTTAGGATGGATAATTACAAGTTTTTTTACCACGAAGACCCAAAGTCACAAAGAGATATTAATGATTTTGTTCTTCTTGGTGTCTTCGTGTCTTGGTGGTTAATATTGTTTCACATTGAGCGTTCCCCAATCTCCCGTTTTACGAGCAATTCAATTCGAAAGGATTGACTGTGAGTAGTTACAAGTTTTTTTACCACGAAGACCCAAAGTCACAAAGAGATATTAATGATTTTGTTCTTCTTGGTGTCTTCGTGTCTTTGTGGTTATTATTGTTTCACCTTGAGCGTTCCCCAATCTCCTGTTTTACGAGCAATTCAACTCGAAGGGGTTAGGATGGATAATTACAAGTTTTTTTACCACGAAGACCCAAAGTCACAAAGAGATATTAATGATTTTGTTCTTCTTGGTGTCTTCGTGTCTTTGTGGTTATTATTGTTTCACCTTGAGCGTTCTCCGATCTCCTGTTTTACGAGCAATTCAACTCGAAGGGGTTTGGCTGAATGGTGACAAGATTTATAATTAAAGGAACAAAGCACCACCCATAAGGGTTTTTACAAGGTAATCCTTTCAACCTGCCTGATCTCATCCAAAGTCCCACAGGAGGTGGACAGTGAACAGAACGATCACCCTGATTTCCTTGCTGGGCATCCTGATGCTGCTTTCCACTGGTTGCAGTGCCTCCCAGGCCATTGCGCCTCTGCCCCAGGCAACCATCGTCCCCAGTCCGACCACCATCCTGATCACACCCTCCCCATTACCGACCCTCGGTAAACTGGAATACCTGGATGCTGGCTATTGCCTGAAGGAGGACACCCTCGACGATGAGCTTAACCTGCTGCGCTTCTTCCCGAGCGGTGTGGTCCTGATGGTGATCACCCAGGGACAGAATTCCTGCCAGGATGCATGGACAAACCTCGCCCCCTATTTGATCGAAGCCGACCAGCAGAAGTTCAGCCATGGAATCTATCAATTTTCCGGCACCACCATCCAATTCTCTCTCGCACCCGCACATTCCGACCTGGTGGCTGGCGTTGTCACGGGCAGCTACCAGGGAGAAAGTCTCCTGCTGCAGCAGCAGGGAGTGGAAATGGAATATATACTTGTATACGGAGGAAAACTGCCATGAATAATGAGTTGCCAAAAACTGAAGTTGCCAGACCGGTCAGGAAAGCACCCGTCCTTTCAAGCTGCCTGGCGGTCGTGCTGGGGATGGCGCTGGTTCTCTTCACCCTGCTCGGGCTGATCGGTTTCAACATCTGGCGGGTTCTCTTCAACCCGACCCAGGTCAAGGGTGCCCTGACCAGCCAGATCGTTACCTCGGATGCTGTTCCCACCTTTTTGGAGATATTCTCCGAATGGCGCGCCGAACAACGCCTGGAAAGCGGCGAAGCCCTGAGCGGCGTCAACGAGCCGGATATCGTCCTGCTGATCTCCTACCTGGATAAAGAAGACTGGAACCAGATCCGGCAGCTGCTGGTGACCAACGATTTCGTTACCAACCTGATCTCGGTCAGCGTGGATGGGATCTATCATTGGATCGATTCGGACGATCTCCTGCCGGGATTCACCTGGGACTTTTCCCCGCTCAAAGCCAACCTGGCAGGTCCACAGGGTGAACAAGCCATCATGGTGGCTTATTCCGCCCTGCCTGAGTGCACGGAGGCCGAGATCCAGGATTTCACACAACGCCTGGCAGAAACGCCTCCCGGCGTGACCATCCTCTACAACCTGTGCCAGTTTCCGGACCCCTGGCGTGCGGACCAGATCGGTGATTATGTTGAATCATTGAACGGTGTCAATGAAAATGTGCCCGAGCGCTTTGACCTGCAAGAAATGCTGTCCAGCAACCCGGCCGCTGCAGGAATGAGCCCAACCCTGATCAAGACCCAGCTCAGATTGCTGCGCCTGGTCGCCCAATGGGCATGGCTGGCAGCCATCCTGACCCTGCTGCTGATCGTGGTCATCCGTGTCCGCTCGCTGCGCTCGCTCGGGCAGTTCGTGGGTGTTCCCCTGTTCATCAGCGGCGCACTGGCGATCCTGTTCACCTGGGGCGGTCAGTTCGCGCTGATCCAGTATATCTCCAGGAGTATCCTGACCAACACCTCGCCGTTGATCCTGCAGGAAGTATCCGCCAGCCTCAAACAACTGACCGCCTTCTTCTTCCAGCCCATGCTCATCCAGTCCATCATCCTGGCGGGATTGGGATTTGTGCTGATGCTGCTGATCTTCATCAAAAAACCTCAAAACGTAGGATAACCATCCACGGATCCACCTATCCCGGACCCAGGTAACTGTGCCCGGGATATTCTTCCTCGTTATCGGGTTTGGGCTGAAAAACCGCCTGCCGCTACCCTGGCTTATCGCGTGCGGAGAAAAATTAAGGAGTGGAAAATGTCCATCGATGCCATGCTGACCCCTGAAGAGCATGTACTGCGAGCGAAAGTACAGGATTTCGTCAAATCTGTGCCGCGCCAACTCCTGCTGGATATGGACGCGGACAGGATCCGCTATCCAAAGGAGTTCCTGGTAGAGGCCGGGCACGCCGGTCTGCTGGGTCTGCGCTTCCCGGCAGAATACGGAGGCGCCGACCTGAAATGGATGTCGGAACTGGTGGCACTCGAGGAGGTCGGCGTGCTGGGTACCTCGCTGGGATGTCTGTACTCGCTGGTCTCGATCGTCGGGGAGGCCATCAACAAATTCGGCAGCCAGGAACAAAAGGACAAATACCTCAAGCCGATGATCGCCGGAGAGTTGGGTGTGGCGGAGGGGTTGACCGAACCACGCGGCGGCTCGGATTTCTTCGCGGCCACCACCCACGCCCGCCGGGAAGGAGGTCTCTTCCTCCTTTCCGGGCAAAAACGCTTCGTGGTCGGTGCAGAGGGGGCTGACCTGTTCCTGATCTATGGCAAGATCGATGGGATGGATGACCCCAAGAAAGCTATGACGGCCTTCCTGGTCGAACGGGGACCCGGCTTGGAGGTTTCCCACGTTTACGGACTGATGGGTACACGCGGCGGCGGGACAGGCCGCATCACCTTAAAAGATGTGCCCGTGCCGGTTGAAAACGTGTTGGGGGGAGAAGCGGGTATCGGCAACGGGACAGCCGTCTTCAACCAGATGATGATCCCGGAGCGCATGACCTCGGCCGGGGGAGCGATCGGGATGGGACGGGCTGCCATCGAGATCGCGGCGCGTTATGCCGACCGTCGACGCGCCTTCGGGCAGAAGATCCGGCAATTCGAAGCCGTTGGTTTCAAGATCGCGGAGAGCATCACCCGGTTGGATGCGGCACGCGCCTTGAATTTTGCATGCGCACATGCCATCGAAGCCGGTGGCGACCCCGGCAGGATCCGCCGCCTGGTCTCGGAATCCAAAAAATTCTCGACCGAGGCTGCCTGGCAGGTGGTCAATCATGCCATGCAGGTATTGGGAGGCATCGGTTATACCGACATCTTTCCGGTTGAAAAACTGTTGCGCGATATCCGCCTGATCACCATCTGGACCGGGACGAACGAGATCATGAACCTGGTCATCCAGCATGAGTATTACAGGGAATTTAGAAACTCGCCTGATGCGGGTCGCAGGGTGGAAGAAGACGCCGCCGGTGCAGAATTCATGGAGGAAAAGGAATATAACGAGGAATAGATGAATTCTTTCCAAGTAATGAAATGACAACGGGGGTCTCATGGGCAGTTACAATCAGACCCGCAAAGAATTTATTTTACCTTCCTGGTTTACTGGGGAAATTACTTTTTCTTGCACCAGCCGGGCAGGTAGAAACCAACGATAGCCAGCAGGATTGCCAGGACGGTCATTAACAACCCCAGACTACCGTTGATCAACTCGCTGTCGTATCCCTGGCTGGTACCCACCGAAATCAAGACTGCAATTGGAATCAGCATCCCTGCAAAGGCAAAGATCAGCCGCGCCAGGTACTTCTTGGGCTGGATGGACTTGCGCATGGCGATCGCCAGGGCACCCAGCAGGAACACAGCGATGAAGATGCCCAGGCCGGTATATACCAGGGAAATGGGCATGCGACCCTGTCCCATCCCAACTCCAAATGTACCCGCCACCATCCCCAATGCGGCTTGCAGCAGGAGCGTGAGCAACCACGCAAAAAAGTTCAGGATCTTCTTAAGGGTGTTCATTTGGCCTCCTTTTCTGGTCAGGGTTGAAGCGTGAAGAGAATTTGATGGTTTGTTACTGGCCGGCTGGGATGGGGTCTGCGAAAAGATAACTGGTATCATTATTGCACGAATTTACGAAAATTGCAACCCCATTTTTAAAAGAAAGCCTCCTTCCATATAAACCGGGATCCGGTTCGGTCTTTCCAGGTCGGCTGCCCGGGGTTTTAAGACAGTTCCATCCGCCCACCTTGATAAGGGTATAATCGCCAGGTGGAAGCAATGTTTTAACGCTTTTGTGTTTCTCAAGTTGGTGGATTCTGTATGGATCATTCCCTCCAAAGGGATGATCGCATGGGAGCATGACATGAAACGCTTATTCCTTGCTTGGTTGATCCTGCTGGTCGTCATCGGTGCCTGCAGCCTGGCCAGTTCAGCCCCTGACTTGTCTAACACCAGTGCTCCAGGAAAGAATTCGACCGCGACCGCAATACCCATACCCACCCGCACACCTTATCCAACCAGCACTTCCTTTCCAACACCAATTCCAACCTTCACGCCCATCCCGGATCTCTCTCCCCTGCTGCAGGCCCTGTCCCCGGTCCTTTCCGGGCAGGGAGTTCCACAGGCTGCGGAGTATCATCCCGACCAGCCCGGGCCTCATCCGGTGGTCATCCTGAGCAGCGACGGCACAGGGGGCTACGGTTGGAATATGAACTTACCCTCCGGCTGGTCGCCTGCATCTGTGCAGCAGACCGAATTGGTCGCCATTGTCAGTGAAGAACGCAAGATCAGTCTCGGGTCACAGGCTTACAACATCGGTCCGGATATCACCGCCTATCGCTTCGAGAATGACCTTGAATTGCGCGAAGCCCGCACCGGAGACCTTTTAAGCACCTTCACCTTTATCGGAAGCGATCCCCCTCCGTTTCCTTATCAAGCCTCTTATATCACGACCACCATCGAAGGCACACATTTATTTGCCCAGGATATCGAGGACTGGATGTGTGATCTGGTGATGTCCGCGGGATGCATCCAACAGGTTGCCACCCTGAACGAATCCGGTTCCGCCATTAACGCCATCGCCTTCTCACCGGACGGAAAGATACTGGCTTCCGGGCATGAGGATGCCGCCGTGCGCTTGTGGCAGGTTTCGGATGGCGAACTGGTCGGTACGCTTTACGGGCATACGGCCTCGCTTCTCAGCCTGGCTTTCTCCCCGGATGGGCAAACCCTGGCAACGGGATCCAATGACCAGACCGTGCGCACCTGGAGAACCTCCGATTGGGGGCTGGAACGCTCCCTGGATACCCAGTGTTTTGTGATCGGGGTCGCTTTTTCGCCGGATGGGCAGACCCTGGTGGCGGGTTGTTCCTGGAACGCAGTGAAATTATTCCGGGTTTCGGACGGCAGCCTGGTGCCCGGCTGGGAGACAGTCGCAGGGTCCAGTTTTGCCTTCTCACCGGATGGGCAGTACCTGGCGGTGGGGCAAAGTATGCTCAATACGACCCAATTGATCAGGGTTTCCGATGTCAACCCAATTTTCAGTCTTGTGAATCCGCCCAACGATCCTTCTGCGATCGGAACCTCCACCAGGCAGATCACGAGCCTGGCCTTTTCCCCGGATGGAACGCTGCTTGCTGCAGCCTCCGCCGACCGGTCCGTTGGTCTCTGGCGCATCTCGGATGGCAGCCTCGTGCAGACCCTGTGGGGAAAATCAGGTTACAGCAGCGTCGCTTTTTCCCCGGACGGGCAGATGCTGGCGGCGGCTTCCTTCGGAGAGGATGTGGAGCTCTGGCAGGTATCCGGGGGTCGACTGCTGCGCACCCTCAGGGGTCCCTACAGGATCTCTGCCGTGGCATTCTCCCCCGATGGGAAAAGCCTGGTTTCCTCAGAAAAATACAACGGCGCCATTTTCATCTGGGAAATGCGCTGAGTTTGGAAACTGGCAGCGTTCCCCAGCCAATTGCAAGCCCTGTCCAGATATTTTAATATTATCTGTGCCTGAACTTACCCGCCCAGGTTATTGTGGTTACCCTAATGCCCCGCTTGACTCAATTCCTAACCGGACCCTCCCCGGGGATCATTAAGGAAGTCTGCTGAATGAAACAATTCCCGCTTTCTTATGTATAATATTATTGTGCATCTGGTTTAACTTCCAGCTTATCCTGTCATCTGCATCAACCAAAGGAGGGTTTTTCCATGTCTGAACCACGCGCCAAATCTTTCAACTTTGCCATCGGCTTTTTTGGCATGTCGATCCCGATCAACATGCTCAAGACTTTTGCCTTCACCTACTTTGTGCTGCAACGCGGGGTGACCACGACCCAATGGGCTTCGATGATGCTGATCTATGCTTTCATCGACGCCATCGATAACCCGGTCTACGGGTTCCTGTCCGACCGGACGCGCTCGCGCTGGGGTCGGCGCCGTCCCTGGCTGGCCATCGGCACGCCCCTGCTGGTCCTGTCCCTGATCGCCTTTTACAACATGCCGGCTTTCCTGACGGGGGATTCCATCTTTGCCTACTGCATGCTGTTCTATATCCTGACGGGTACGGTCGATTCGATCATCCTGGCCAACTACGGTGCCCTCTTCCCCGAGCTGTTCCGTGACGATACCAGCCGTGCCAAAACCAACGCCCTGCGCCAGGCTTTCCAACTGGTGGCCATGATCATCAGCATTGCCCTGACGCCCATGATCACAGAAAAACTTGGCTACGGGTTGACCTCGATCATTTATGGCATCCTGGCGGGCGTGGTCATCCTGTATATGACTTTCACCTCGCGCGAAGTGGCGATCGATCCCGCCGAAGCCAAACCCGGGCTGTGGAGTTCCATCAAGGACCTGCTGGTCAACAGGAAATTCTGGATCGCAGGATTTGTGGGTGCTTTTTACAGCGCAGCCATGTCGCTGGTGCTGGCCTCCGTGCCGTTCTTTGTCCAATATGCGCTCGGACTGGACAGCGGAAACTCCACCTTCCTGCTGGCGGCGGTGCTGCTGATCGCCATTGCCGGGGTGGCCCTGTGGGCGTGGCTGGTGCGGAAATTCTCGCTCATCCCCGTCTGGCGGGCAGCGCTGGCAGTCCTGGCGATCGCCTTCGTCCCGCTCTACTTTGCACAGAACCTGGTGATGGGCATCGTCTTCTCGGCTTTCGTCGGTCTCGGTTTTGCAGGCGTGATCACCACCATGGACCTGATCGGTGCCAAGATCATGGATGAAGACACGCAGAAGCACGGCTTGCGGCGCGAGGGTATCATCTCCAACGCCATGGGATTCATGAACCGCCTGAACGGTCTGTTCACCGGCGCGGCCTATTTGCTGGTTTCCAGGATCTACCTTTTCCAGAGCGGTGACAATCCCGGGCCTCACCCGGACCTGGCAGCCCGCTTCCTGATGACGATCGTGCCCCCGGTGCTGATGCTGATCAGTTTTGCCTTCTCGCTGTTCATCGATTTCAAGAAACCAGCCGAGCCCCAGGTTGAAGCAGCCGCCTCCTAGCGGGGAGAGCGATCATGGCACTCATCCGCATGGATCATGTCCCCGAGTCGGTCGGGGTCAACCTGCCCCTGTATATCATTCTGCCCGACCCCGGTAAGATCGGGGAGGTGCCGCTCCCCAGGCGCAAAGTGCTCTACCTGCTGCACGGGTTGAGCGACGATGGCAGTGCCTGGCAGCGCTATACCTCGATCGAGACGCTGGCGGCAGCCTACGGGCTGGTGGTGGTCATGCCATCGGCGGGACGCAGTTTTTATACCGACCAGCCCGACGGGCAGAAGTATTTCACCTATCTGAGCGAAGAATTGCCGCGCTACCTGGGGCAGGTCTTCGGTTTGAAGCCCCGCCGCGCAGATACTTTCATCGCCGGAAATTCGATGGGCGGCTACGGCGCCATCAAGGCAGCCCTGCTGCATCCCGAACTGTATGCGGCCGCAGCCAGTTTTTCGGGGGTTCTCAGCCTGGCTGTCCTGGCGCTGCTGCCCGAGTCCGACGCGCGCAAACCGGAGTTCGCCCGGCTGTTCGGCTCCCTGGATAAGCTGGCAGGCGGCGAACATGACCCGGCGGCCTGGCTGGAACGGGCTGCCAAGGATCCTGCCGGCCTGCCGCACCTGTACCTGTCCGTCAGCCGCCAGGAGGACATCTATCCTTTGAGCGGCATGTTCCACGCCGCCTGCCAGGCACTGGGAGTGGCGTCCGAATACCACGAGCAGGACGGCGCGCATGACTGGTTCTCCTGGGATGGACAGATCCGGCTTTTCCTGGGGTCCATTTTAGGACCGATCCCGAACTGAGGAGGTGATCCCATCGAAAACGCCCTGCACATCGAATATTTTGTCCCGCACGAAAAAGAAGGCGCTTACATCACAGTCCCTTTCAACATGCCGGAGGACATCGAGTCTTTCTGCCTGGTTTATCATTACGAGCGCCACCACGAAAGCGAGAGGGGCAAGGATGGATTCAGCTCCCGGCAGGAGATCAACATCCTCGACCTGGGTTTGATCGCCCCGGATGGGGTTCAGGTGGGGGCCTCCGGCTCGGACAAGACCCGCATCCAGGTGGGCGCCACCTTTGCCACACCCGGATACCGCCCATGGGACCTTGCTCCCGGCGAGTGGCGCATCCTGCTGGGTGCCTACAAGGTCGCCAGGGAAGGTGTGACGGTTACCTATGACCTGACCTTCACACCCAAACGCCGCCGTCTTCTCAAGGGCGACCTGCATGTTCACACGCTGGCCTCGGACGGCGTCCTGAGCGTGGAGGAACTGGCGCGGCACGCCCGCCGGCATGGGCTGGATTTTTTGGCCATCACGGACCACAACCAGATGGTTTCAGCCGAGGTCCTGCCATTCGTTCCGGACCTGACGCTGATCCCCGGCATTGAATGGACACACTACCGGGGACATGCCAATTTCCTGGGGGTGGATAAGGCTTATGAGGAACCCTTCTTTGCCAACACGCAGGCGGAAGTGCGCGCGCGCTTCGACTCGGCGCGGGAACGCGGCGCCTTGATCGTGATCAATCATCCTTTCGATGAAGGCTGCCCTTTCCAGTTCGACCTGGAATCCCTGCCCTTCGACTGTCTCGAGATCTGGAACGGACCGATGCGGGTCTCCAACCTGCAGGCTATCGGAATGTGGCACAGCCTGCTGTGTGCGGGCAGGCAGATCCCGATGTGCGGCGGGAGCGATTACCACCGCAGCCAGCTCTTCCTGTTCCCCGGCGGACCCACCACGAACCTGTGGGCCATGTCCGCCAGCCCGGGGGACATCCTGTCCGCCTTGCGGCAGGGGCATGCCTACCTGACGTATGCGCCGGATGGACCGACACTGGAGATGACGGCCGGGGATGCCATCCCCGGCGACAGTCTGCCGTTGGCGCAGGTGCAGGAGATTCGCATCAAAGTAACCGGCTTGCTGGGAGGGGATGTCCTGCAGGTGACGTGCGCCAGTGGCAGCACGACCCTGCTGAAAGCCGGATCGGCTGGCAGCTTCGAAGGGACGTACCGGATGGAGGCACCCGGGTTTGCGCGCGTTGAGATCCTGCGCGGCTTCGTGCCCGGCCTGCCTTTGTTGCCAGCCCTGCTCTCCAACCCGATCTATTTTAAGGAGGAGGAGTAACTCAAAACGCAATCAATCGGAATCCAATTGCTTTATTGAATGTCTGGGAATGGTTTAGGTCTGAAATTAACTAGAAAATGGTTTGGTAAATGATTATTATTCAAAGCCTCCTTCAAAAACTGCTCATAAAAATGTGAGGTAAGGGAATCCAGTAAATGAATAACCGGAGCGCTAAGAAATGGAACAGCTCATCTTATGCGCCGATCTCTGTATCAGCAAAGGAAATAATTTTTATGACCTACCATGAAGAAAAGTTGTTGATCCTGACCAAAACATATCCTGCTCCAAGCAAAAAACTACGGGAGACCTCCTGCGTTGCAGCGATCAATCAGGATGGTCAAATGCGGCGACTTTTCCCGATCCCCTTTAGACTTCTGGATGGAGATCAACAATTTCACCGCTGGGAATGGATCAATGCCCGGGTGATAAAAGCAAAAGATGATCATAGAAAAGAAAGTTATAAAGTTGATGTGGACTCGATCAAAAGGCTCCAACAGGTTGGAACAAATCATGGCTGGGCAGAACGGTTACAATGGATCGCTCCCCATTTTTTACCTGATTTTGCATCATTGGAAGATAGGAGACAAGCCTCAGGAGAAACACTGGGGTTTATCCGCCCAATAAAATACCGACTGACCATCGAAGCTGCTGACGAACAGGATTGGACAGATGAGGAGAAGGCAAAACTAGTTCAAGATGGTTTGTTCGATGAAAGCGTGGTTCGCAACCGGGTATCCTTAAAAAAGATTCCGAACAATTTTTATTACGAATATGAATGCCATTTAAATGTAGAAAAACACTTTTGGAAACATAAATTAACTGACTGGGAAGTCGGCGCATTATATTGGAAATGCATAAAATTATACGGTCAAGAATGGGAAAAATATTTCCGTCAAAAATTGGAAACCGATTTTCTAGAGAAACGGGAGTTGGCTTTCCTGATGGGAACCATGCACCGCTTCCCGGATCAATGGCTTATTGTGGGATTGGTATACCCTCCCAGGAAGGCTGCCAGACAACAGGCATTTCAGTTGCCCCCAGGTGGATGATCTTCAGATCCTCAGCAATTTGTGCAACAGCTTCTGCAACGTAATATCGATGACAGCGAAGATGATCAGCCTCGAAGCAAAGCAGGCAGCTTCGCTCAACAGAGATTAATTCGAGAAGATTCTCTATTTCATCATCCTGGCTACGGAGGTATTCCAGGAAATGCCTGGTGTACTTATTCCAGTCATTATCTTCACGATAGGCATGACGGATGGGACGAGGGCATCCCAATTTACCCAGGTGAGTATATTGGATACCCACATTCCCGGCTCTTTCTTTTAATGCTGTTTTAGAAAAACCTGGTTTCCGGCTCAACGGCAGTTCACGAATATCGATTAACCTTCTAATATTATTGGAGAGAAGAATATCGAAGAATTTTGTACCATTCAAACCTTCATATCCGATTGTAGCCAGATTCATTGTGTCTCCCGACAAAGATAATAGAGTGTAAGTTCATTTTACATCAATCTCCAGGAAAAGTTAAATGATTATTAGGAAAAAGCCATAACCTAAAATATATTTTTTAAACGATCACCATCTCATCATGCAGGGATGTATTTAACCTGCGGAGTGACTCGATCTGACATATTAATTTTCCCCCACTATTAAAAACGCATGCCGTCGGAGATCCTTAAAATCTTTGGAATTCCGACGGGATTTTTTGTAATTTGTGCCAACTCAACTGCCAGCCTGAAGGGCGGGTATTCCCCTGGCGGGGACGATGGGAAACCCTCCGCTACAGAAGTCAAGACTTCCTACCTATTACCCAGCCTCAATGATGGCGATCTCCTCGTCCGTTGGAGCGAAAACCAGGTGAATGATATCAGCCATCAAGCGTCAACTTTTAATTTGTGAAAATATGAATTATCAGCCTTCTTTTGTGATATGATATTTTAAACAATATAGCAGTCCGTGCTTCAACATCGCTCATATATTTTCCATGGAAAAGGTTGGAAAGGAGAATCAATATGAGTAAGAATCCCATTCCCCTGGCTTGTTTAATTTTCATCACCGTATGCCTGCTTGTGCTTGGAATCACCGCAGCACAGGCTACGCCCGCGGTTGCCCAGGATCTGCCGCCAACGCCTCCCTTCCCGGCTGCAAACCCGCCGGAGAATTCCCTCGAACCCGGCACAGCCGGAGCATTTGGCTGGATTGACGGAAATATTGTATATTCCACGATCACCAACTGCAACTCCGGAGATCCCGAGTATGGCACGGGAGTTTATGTGGGCTATTACGCCGACCCATCCATACAGGAACCTTACGTGGGAAAACCCTACTATGTACACGTGGTGGTCTACGGGTTGGGGAATGCCTGTGCGGGGCAGAATGCATACATTGATATCAAACTGCCAGCCAACACAACCCTGGCGATCGACTCCACCAATAAGGTGATCTGTTATGGGGGTGCAGGGATCGGAACCCATTTCACCAGCGGCTGTCCGCAGATCTTACCAGCCTCCTCCCAAAATTCCGGTTACTATAATATTCCGTCCACGGATGTGACCTTGCTCTGGCCGTTGGCGATCGGATGGGGCTGGGAATTCCAGATCCCGGTGGTCTCCACCAGCACTTTGAGCGGCTCCACCTACCAGGCGAGGATCCACATGCAGGATGGAGAATCAAACCCGTGGTTGAACCCAACGCGGGGCGTTACTGTCTACACCTCGCCCCTGCCGGCGGCATTCAATAAAACCAGCCCGACAAATTATGCCACAGGCGTCTTACTCAACCCGACCCTCAGCTGGTCCCCCAGCACGGGCGTGACTTCCTACTACTCCTGCTACGACACCAGCAACAATAACGCCTGTTCCGGTTGGTACAACAGCGGCACCTCCACCAGCAGGGCACTGAGTAACCTTTCCCCCAACACCACCTATTACTGGCAGGTGTACGCACACAACGGTTATGGCAACACCTACTCCAACAGCTCCACTTACTGGTCCTTCACAACCGGGCCGATGCCGGGGTCTTTTAACAAGATCTCCCCCGCCAACGGCGCTATTAACCAACCCAAGAGCGTGACCCTGCAGTGGTCCGCCAGCACGAACGCCACTTCCTACT
>Ga0172371_10008768_pt1 | contig 14068 bp, 10 predicted proteins | sample Lak12m_FD_114543 | JGI IMG/M metagenome (GOLD analysis project Ga0172371, IMG submission 114543) | Freshwater microbial communities from Kabuno Bay, South-Kivu, Congo - kab_022012_12m | ecosystem: Environmental > Aquatic > Freshwater > Lake | place: Democratic Republic of the Congo: South-Kivu... | reverse complement strand
TCAGGGATATTTCCGATCGCAAACAGGCGGAAGAGGCACTTAAAGCCAGCGAACGCACGATCAATGCTCAGTACCGGGGAATCCCCATCCCCACATATTCCTGGCAAAAAAAGGAAGATGATTTCCTGCTGGTCAATTTCAACGACGCCGCCATTGAGGCAACGCATGGCGTTGTTGCCAAAAGTCTCAACGCGAAACTCTCCGATATGTACCGGAATAATCCCGATGTTATCGCCGATGTCACCCGCTGCTTCAACGAAAAATCATCGATCAAACATGAATTGACCTATCATTTCAGCTTTCAGCCCAGCGAGGAGAACAGGTACTTGTCAGCTACCTACGGCTTCGTGCCACCTGATCTGGTTATCGTTCACGCAGAGGATATCACCGATCAAAAGCTTGCGGAAACAGAGCTTGCCAGTCAAAAAGACGAACTAGCGGAGAGAAACTCAGAACTGGAGGCTTTATATCAAGTCTCACATGCCATTGCCAGCTCCCAGAAGATGGAAGATCTAATTTCTAAAGTGCTGAACTCGATCACGGTACTGGTGAATCTGTTCCAGGCAGAACCCAAGGCGGGAATATTTCTGACCGAGGGCGATCGGCTCCGGCTGGCCGGGCATGCCGGCGATCATTCGGAGTATTTCATCGATATGCACGATAATCTCAATATTGGCGATTGTCTTTGCGGCCAGGCAGCCAAATTCGGGAAAATTATCATTTCGCAGAACTCCAAAACCGATCCTCGCCACGATCTTCACGATCCCGATCAGGCTGAACACGGTCATATAATCGTTCCTCTGAATATTTCAGACAGGACTGTCGGAGTGCTTTATCTTTACCTGCCGGCCAACGCCGTAAATATTTCCGAACGCCGGCTGATGCTGCTGGATTCTATCGGTAACCGCATCGCTACCGCGATTGAAAATGTAAGGTTGCACGAGAAAACAGAGGAACTTGCGCTTCGCGATCCACTAACAGGCCTGGCCAACCGCCGGCTTATGGACCTCGAGTTACAAAAAAATCAGGCGCAGGCAAAGCGCTCCGGTGAGTCATACTCACTGGTCATGATGGACCTCGACCACTTCAAGGACTACAACGACAATTATGGCCATACCTCCGGCGATAAGCTGCTTGTGCAAATCGCCGATCTGATCGTCAGTGAAATCCGTGAAGTTGATCTGGCCGCCCGCTATGGCGGAGAGGAGTTCCTGCTAATCCTTCCGGATACATCCATGGACCCTGCCTTTGAGGTTGCCGAGCGCATACGCGCAGCAACGGCGGCTTGCGAATTCAGCTGTGCCGACGGTCTTACAACCGCCAGAATTTCCATAAGCCTCGGGGTGGCTACCTGGAAAGAAAATATTGACAACCCGGAAATCCTCGTCGCGCGGGCCGACACAGCACTATATTGCGCTAAAACCAGCGGCAGAAACCGCGCGGTGGCCTGGATCTCTTCCATGCCGAAAACCGGCGCTAATGACGTCTGACTGGAGGTGCTCCATCCGTAGCATTACCTTCAAGCTGTCGCTTTAATGACTCCACCAGCGAGAATCGTATCACCGGCATAGAGGACCGCCGACTGTCCTGTTGCCACTCCGTAAACCGGCTCGCTCAGCTCAACAAGATAGTCGTCGTCACGGATGTCAATAACCCGGCCTGATGCCGGTAACGAGTTATAGCGAGCCTGGACAGACGAATTATCGGCGCCCATAATAATTTCCGACGAGACGAAGCTGTTTACATCAGCGAGGATCAGTTCCCGCACCGCAAGTTCTTCCCGGCGGCCGACGATGACCAGGTTCTTTTCCGGGGCCGTGCCAAGCACATATCGTGGTTCGGGCGCGCTGATACGCAGGCCGTGGCGTTGACCGACCGTATAATCAATATAACCGGAGTGGACACCGAGCCTGGCACCGCTGCTGTCGACGATCTCGCCGGCTCCGGGTTGTGTATCCATCGTGGCGCGCAAGAACCGGCGGTAGTCGTTGTCTGGTATGAAGCAAATTTCCTGGCTCTCTTTTTTGTCATGAACGGACAGGCCTGCGTCTCGCGCTAACTCCCTAACCTCTGTTTTGACCAATCCGCCGAGTGGGAATTCAATCTTCGCAAGCAGAGCGGGTGGCAGGCTCCAGAGCATGTAGGACTGGTCCTTGGCGGCATCGACGCCGCGGCTTATAAAAGCTTTGCCTCCCTCCGTTTCAATGCGGGCGTAATGGCCTGAAGCCACCTTTTCGACTCCCAGGCGATCGGCCAGCTCTACGAGTTCCGGAAATCTGAATTTGCCGTTACAGGTTGCACAGGGATTGGGCGTGTGTCCGGCCGCGTATTCACTGATGAATTCCTTCACGACCAGGGCTTCAAAGGCTTCGCGGCTGTCAACAGTAAGATGAGGCAGACCCAGACTGTGGCAGACGCTTCGTGCGTCGAGGATTGCGTCAGGAGAGCAACATGTGGCGTTCCCGGCATCAGCACAATCAGGATCGCTCCAGAGACGCATGGTTACTCCCAAAACGTCTCGTTCGTGGCGATGCTCCATCAGACAGGCGACGGCGCTATCGACGCCGCCGCTCATGGCAACGAGTACAGAGTTCCCTTGCTTTTTTGATCTGGGAAAGGTTCCTTTGCGCATTGAATCTTCAAAAGCGGCGTGCAGGGCGTCAATCGCGAATGTGGCGGCGTTCTTAAGGTTAATCATACTGCGGGTTAATTCATTATCACCGGTTATCCCCAGGCCCAGTTCCGCTTCGATCCATCCAGGCGATATGGCTGCGGCATGACGCCATGACCTGCCATTGATCGACTCCATCAATAGACTGGCCGCCGCTATCGCTGCGCTCGAACCTGTCGCCAGAAAGCGCGCCTCGGCGACAACATCACCTTCGAATTTTATGAATATGCGAATTACCGCACCGCAACCGGCGTCACCTGCCTCGCCGACGCCATCGGTTTCGGCCGGCTCGCCGGAGTTGTGAGGATTATTGAAATGGTTGCGAAATAAATCATTCATAAGAGAATGATAGCTGGGATTGTTACTGGAAAAAAGGAACGCCGCCCGGAGAGGGCGGCGTGATTAGCCTTCTAAAGTCGGCTAGCCGGCTTATTCTTCTTCTTCATTTTCGATGCCGATGCCGCCGCTACCGGTATTGATGCCGGTATTGCCGGCGCCGGTGCTGGTTCCCGTGCCAGTGCTGGTGCCAGAACTAGTGCTAGTACTTGTGCCATTGTTTGTACCGGCACTGCTGCTGCCAGTGCTGCAACCGGTCTTTGTCGCTTCGACTATCCCCTGCTCAAGTGATTTTGCGTCTGCATACCCTGACCAAGCGCGCTGAACTTGTGACTGACAATTTATAACAACTACCGATGGTGTGGTGCTGACCTGAAGAATGATAGCTAAATCGCCGAATTTCTGCCCGTCCGAATACAGGTAATCAAAAAATGTGACTCTGCCCCGGTACTTACTCTCCAGTGTCGTTATTGAAGAATGTACCTGCGAATCATCAGAGGGACCGTTCATATAGAAGGTAACTACGATCGGCTGGCGATTGGCCAGAGCGTTCTTGAAATCCGCCGGCGTCAGTTCCCCGGGGGTTACAACCTGGCCGACGAGGTTCTCAGCTTTGGCGGTGCTGGTGCCAGCGGACTTGCTGGCCTTGGATGTTACTGTCTGAACCGGAGCCTGGGATGCCGTATCCTCCCCGCATCCGGCCAATAAAAAAACCACGAGTGCTACGACCGGCACTGTGGTTATAAGTCTAAGGAGTCTGGCCATGCTCCCCTTTCTTCCTGCAAAATAAAGCTCCACCTTGCCGTGTCCGCTTATTTATTGAACCTGCTCCAGCAGGTGGGTGCCGCTTCCCAGCTACCCTAAAGCAGTTGGGAAAGACTAAGCTCCCGTACACAATATGTTGGCTCAATAAAGTTACAGATCACAAACAAGGTCGAGCTTTGATTTATACTACCACACGATTTTCTTTTTCGGCAATAGTCAATGAAACCCTTTAGAAACCGTTTTACTCTATTTGTCAAGTCCCGTGTTTCACCTACTTTTTTAAACCTGCTTATTTACCGATTTTCAACTCCCGCAACTGCCTGGGATCGACTATGGCCGGAGCGCCGGTGAGCGGACAGCCTCCGCTCTGGGTTTTCGGAAATGCGATTACATCCCTTATAGTGTCCAAGCCAGCCATCAGCATCACCAGACGATCGAGCCCGAAAGCGAGTCCCCCATGCGGGGGCGCTCCGTATTTCAAAGCTTCCAGCAAGAAACCGAAATCCTTCTCCATCTGATGGTTCTCATGGCCGAGTATTGCCAGAATTCGCCTTTGCAGGTCAGGTTTATGAATTCGCAGGCCGCCGCTGGCAATCTCTACCCCGTTCAGAACCAGATCGTAGAGACTGCCGCGCACCTTAAGCGGCTCGGAATCAAGACAACCGATGGTGTCTTCGTTGGGCAGCGTAAAAGGATGATGCTCGGCGACGATTTCTCCTGTGTCGGCGTCGAGCTTGAACATCGGAAAATCCGTAACCCAAAGAAATCGCCAGCTGCCGGCTTCAATCAGATCCAGTTCGGCCGCCAGACGCGGCCGGAGTGCCCCCAGTACTTCCGTCACCGTCTCGACGGCGTCAGCAACAAAGAAAATAATGTCTCCCGTCTCGGCACCCGTGGCTTCAAGAACACCAGCCTTCTCATCCGGCGACAGGAATTTTGCAATCGGAGACTGCATCTCGAGATTTTCCTTGATAATCAGGTATGCCAAGCCCTTGGCGCCATGCCCGAGAGCGAAATCAGTTAACTCATCTATCTCCCGGCGAGAAAATCTCGCAGCGCCCGGCGCCCGGACCGCCCGGATAGCGCCGCTATCTGCTAACGCACGAGCGAAAACGGCAAATTCCGAAGCACGGAAATTATCCGAAACGTCTACGATCGGCAGTTCGAAGCGCAGATCGGGCTTATCGGTACCATAACGAAGCATGGCCTCTTCATGAGTCATGCTGGGAAACGGCTTGTCCAGCAGTACCCCCAGTATCCGTGCAAACAGGTCCATTAGCAGATCCTCGAGTATGTCCATAATCTCGGCTGCAGACATGAACGACATCTCCATATCGACCTGGGTGTGCTCCGGCTGACGATCGGCGCGAAGGTCCTCATCACGAAATGCATGGGCAAATTGATAATAGCGGTCTATCCCCGAGATCATCAGCAATTGCTTGAAGAGCTGGGGCGATTGTGGCAAAGCGTAGAATTTTTTTGGTTGCAGCCGTGACGGCACAAGGAAATCTCTAGCGCCTTCCGGTGTGCTCTTGGTCAAAACCGGGGTCTCGACTTCAGTGAAACCGTTATTATCAAGGAAATTACGGACCGTTAGTGAGACCTGATGGCGCAATAACAGGTTCGACTTCATTTCTTCACGCCGTAAGTCGATGTAACGATATTTCAAGCGCAGGTTGTCATCGACATCCCCGCGTTCTTCGACGCTAAAAGGCGGCGTCTCCGATCGGTTGAGGACTTTGACGGCGCTGACGTTCACTTCAATTTCTCCCGTTGCCAGATCGACGTTCACCGTTTCAGGAGGCCGAGCAGCCACGGTTCCTTGTATCTCGACAACATCCTCCGGTCGCAATGAGTGGCCGATGCCATGTACTTCACCCGAGCGTTCGGGGTCAAAAGCTATTTGCACCAAGCCGGTGACGTCCCTTAGATCGATGAATATCAGACCGCCGTGATCGCGGCGTCGGTGAACCCAGCCACATAGGGTGACTTCGCGATCCAGGTCATTTTTTTTAAGCTTGCCACAGTAATCAGTTCGCATGGAAATTGTCCTTTTTCAGGTCCGCTCAAGCATTATTTTAATTCGCCAATCAAAAGGTCGACCAGACCGTCAATCGGTACCTGTTGCTGTTCGCCGCTGCCCATGTCGCGTACGGTTGCGGTGCCCGCAGAGAACTCATCATCGCCAATGATAACCGCATACCTGGCGCCAAGCCGGTTAGCCTGTTTCATCTGGCCTTTGGCCTTGCGTCCAGCGTAATCGGTATCTGATGCTATCCCCAGTCTACGCAACTCGTGCATTTTACCGACTATCTGCGGCTTGGCCTTTTCCGTCAAGGGCATGAAATAAACCGATATTGCTGGCATTGACTCACCGATGCCCTCCGACTCAAGCGCCAGCACTATTCGTTCGAGACCGGTGCCGAAACCGATGGCCTGCGTTTCGGGTCCCCCGATTTCTCCAACCAGCCTGTCATATCGACCGCCACCGCCAATGCCCTTCTGGGCGCCGAGCCGGGCGCACTCGTATTCAAAAGTGGTGCGTGTGTAATAATCAAAGCCGCGAACCAGTGTGCCGTCGACCCGGTAGCCCCGGCCCAATGAATCGAGATAATACCTGAGAGTGTCGAAATGTTCCTGACAGTCACCACAAAGATGGTCAACGAGTTTTGGGGCCTCGGCAAGCCGCGTCAGGCAATCTTCCTGTTTGCAGTCGAAAACGCGCAGAGGATTTATCTCCGCCCGCTCCTGACAGTCCTTGCAAAAAGCATCCAGAGAGCCCGCCAGGAATTCATTCAGCCTTCTCTGATAGACCGCCCGGCACTCCCTACAACCCATGCTTCCCAGGCGCAACTCAACTTCCGGTACACCCAAAGCTTCATATAGGTCAGAAAGCATGACGATCATCTCGGCGTCCAGCGCTGAATCTCCGGAACCGATCGCTTCCGCGCCCAGCTGGTAATGCTCGCGATAACGCCCCGCCTGCGGACTCTCAAAACGATACATGCGCTCAAGATACCAGAGCTTGACCGGCTGCGGCAGTTTATGCATACCATGCTGAATGTAAGCACGTACGACCGGCGCCGTACCTTCCGGTTTTAGGGTCAGGCTGCGGCCACCCTTATCTTCGAAAGTGTACATCTCTTTGCGGACAATATCAGAAGAACCACCGACACCACGGACAAAAAGCTCTGTTTCCTCAAATGCTGGCGTGTTGATACGTCCATAGCCGGCCATGGTGAAAATTTCGCTGGCAGCCCGTGTAACCCTGGCCCGGAGCGGCTGCTGGCCTGGTAAAACATCGTATGTTCCCTTGGGCCCACGCATCTTACCAACCCAGATCGGTAAGGAATGGATTTTTTTCGCGCTCAGTCTCCAGCGTTGTTGAATTGCCGTGACCGGGATAAACCTTGGTGTCGGGAGGAAATCGCAAAATCAGATTTTTGACCGACGCGGCAAGATCGTCGAAAGAGCCGCCTGGTAAATCGGTCCGGCCGATTGAGCCATGAAAGAGCAGGTCCCCGGTGAACAGGGAATTAGCGGCGTAATATGTGAGCGAACCCCGCGAATGTCCCGGAGTCGCCAGCGCCAACACTTCGACACCCTTGACATCGATTTTTTCTCCGCCATCCAGCACCTTGTCAACCTTATATGATGAAATCGCCGGCATACCCGGAAACAGGCTGAAGTTCGCGGGCTCTGCCAGTACGGTTTCAACTTCCGCACTGGCATAGACTTCCGCCCCAGTCTCTGCAGCCAGACCTGCGACCCCGCCGATATGGTCCTGATGACCGTGGGTGATGAAAATTGCCTGGCAGCCCGTGCCGGCTTCATTGATGGCAGCATTTATCACTTCCGGATTTCCGCCGGGATCCACAACAAATCCCGCGCTGACTTCACGGTCGAATATAAGGTAACTGTTTGCCTGTAAAGGCCCTACGGCCATGGAAATTATCTCGATGCCTATCTGATTCTCCTTCAGAACGGTTTTCTTGTAGAAGCTTACGCTAGCAAACAGACGTGATTCGGGCAAACCGTCTCATGCGGCGGACACCTACATTAAGCTATTAGTCCAGAAGCACTTTCGGTGGTTCTTTCCTGGCTTTTGATATTGTGTAGGCTCCAACCAATGCCTTGACTGCGCTGTCTCCCTGCTCCCTGACCGTCGCAAATATCTGTGCCAGCTGTTGATCCTTTTCCACCCAATCCCCTATTTTCGCCTCCAGAAGAATCCCCACGGAATGGTCAATTCTGTCCTCTTTGGTCAGGCGTCCGCAACCCAATTGCTGCGCAATATTACCAACAGAGAGAGCATCGATTGCCGTGACCCAGCCACTTTTGGGCGCAGGTACCGAAAACTGCGTCCCGGCGACTGCAAGCGCCGAGGGATCATCGATAAAGGCATCATCTCCACCCTGACAGATAATCCATTCACGAAATTTTGGCAATGCCGCTCCCGTCGCCAGCAGCTGACGTACCTCGGCTTCCGCCTTCCCCCGGGACCAGCCTAAGTCCGAGAATCCAAGCAGACGAACAGCCAGTGCGACCACGACATCGACAAGATCGGCAGGCCCGGTTCCTTTTAAAGTCTTCACGGCTTCAAGAACCTCCAGCGAATTTCCAACCGCATATCCGAGCGGCTGCTGCATCGAGGTCATTATGGTGTCCACGATTATCCCCCTGCTCTCACCGACTTTATTCATCAAATGAGCAACTCCGGAGGCGTGGCCTTTGGTCTTGAAAAACGAACCCGATCCGACCTTGATGTCGATAACCACGGCTGCGGCGCCACCCGCGAGCTTCTTGCTGATGATACTTGCTGCGATCAGCGGGTTAGACTCAACCGTTGCAGTCACATCGCGAAGCGCATAAAGCCGTTTATCGGCCGGCGCCAGGTCTTCACTTTGGCCGATGACGCAGATGCCAATCTCACGCAACTGGTTGACGAAGGCATCCGCAACCATTTCAGTGCGAAAACCCGGTATTGATTCCAGCTTATCGATTGTGCCACCCGTATGCCCCAGGCCTCGTCCCGACATTTTTCCGAAAACCGCGCCGCAGGATGCTACGAGCGGTCCCAAAACCAGCGTGACCTTGTCGCCGACACCGCCGGTGCTGTGTTTGTCAACAACTTTTTTCCCGAAAGTGGAAAAATCGATCCGCTTGCCGGAGGCCAGCAACGCATCGGTAAGCGCGAGCGTCTCATCCAGGGTCAAGCCATTCAGCCAGACAGCCATGAGCCAGGCCGACATCTGGTAATCTGCGACATCGTTTCGCATGAACGCCGAAATAAAGCCGGTTATCTCGGATGACGCATGCTCACCCCCATCACGTTTATGCCGTATGAAGTCGACTGGTGAGATCAAGTTCCGCCCTGGAGATCAATGGAAAATCGACTGACATGTTCATGTTTCATAGTATTCATTAAGGTATTACATAACAAGCGTAAGCGGGAGAGCGTATGTTCAAACTGCCGAAGGACAGGAAAGTCAGGGTTCCGCTTGCCGTAGGCATGGTAGTGATAGCGGTCGGCTTCTTTTTCTTCGAAAGCCTTGGGGCCTTTATCGGTCATTACTCCGAGGATATTCAAAACTGGGAATCACGGCAGATCGAAGCTCATCCCGGTTCGGTTCAGGAGGACGGTTATACCGTAACCACGGTAGATTCAGCTGCCGCGACTGGATTGGGGCGCATTCAATTTTTTCACGGACACGGATACCTGATGGTGCTCGCATCGCTCGCCTTCCTTTTATTGATTGCCTTTGCGCCAGGATTACGCCCAAAATTCAAAGGTGTTTGTATGTGGGTCTGTTTTACTGCGATGTTTTTCTACAATGTTGGTTGGGGGGTAGCGGGTATCATGGTCCCATTCATGGGAGTTGATGGTTCACTGCAATTCGCTGAACGGCTTTTTTTCATTCCCTTTGGTCTGACTATTGTGACCATAACCGGTATTATTGCCGTGGATTATGGCATTCACGCTGTGCGCGTAATTCGAGGTAAAGAGAAGCCCGACCTGTAATCCGTTGTAGACTAAATGTTCCCTTCGTGATAATCTTTTACCCCTAGCCATTGTTGTCTGAACATTTAGCCAGCATGAGGGCCTTTCCATTTGAGGGGTTTGTAACACCGTAGAAGGGGAGCACACCATATGAGCCGGTCCGACGATCCTGAGACAGAGGGTGCCGGGGCCGGCTTTTGGGTTTCAGCCCTGGCTCTCGCTAACGCATGCGCAGGCAGCAAATTATTACACGGCCTCAATGGTTCCCTGTGACCAGAAACGGACTACCGGCGAGTCTCATCGCCTCAGCAATTTCCAGCTTGGCCCCTGTGAACTGCCTGAAGACCGTGGCGCCCACGTCAGAAAATTCACCCAGATAAGGCTGGTCCCGAGGCTGTCGATCAAATCCGTTTCCTTCCCGCCCGGTAATTGCCCTGGTATCAAACAGCGACCCTCCCGGTGAGAAAACCTCCTTGCCTAACCGTGCCAACAACGGTATGTATTCCCGCGTGTGATCTGTTCCTGGTGTTACCGGATCGCAACCATGATCGGCGGTTAGAATCAGCAGATCATCATTTCTGCAACAGGCTATGAGTTCTGGTATCATTGCGTCCACTTCCTCGAGTGCTTTCGCAAATCCCGCTGCATCATTGCGGTGACCCCAGAGCATGTCGAAGTCAACCAGGTTTGTAAAAACCAGCCCTTCATCAAGATCCCTCATCAGCTCCAGCGATTTTTGCGCCCCTTCAATATTACTGTTGGTTTTATGCTCAAATCGCACGCCGCTGCCGGCAAAAATCTGCGAGATCTTGCCAACTCCGTGAACCGGTACACCGATTTCGGCAAGAAGATTGAGATAATTTCGTGGCGGCACCAGGGAAAAGTCTCGCCGTTCCGATGTACGGGTGAAAGACCCGGCCTCCCCTCGGAAGGGGCGAGCGATAACACGCACGACATTGTATTCACCCCGCAAAATTCCCCGGGCTTGACGGCAGTATTCATACAGTTTCTTGACAGGCACCACGTCTTCGTGGGCCGCAACCTGGAAGACGCTGTCAGCGGACGTGTAAACAATCAGTTCTCCAGTTTGTAGATGCTGTTCGCCAAGGTCGGCGATGATCTGGGTGCCGGAAGCCGCTACGTTGCCGATAACGCCACGCCCGGTTGCACTCTCAAAAGGTCTTATCACCTCGGGAGGAAATCCCAGAGGAAAAACCGGGAATGGCTTCTCGGTAATTACACCCATAAGCTCCCAGTGGCCGACAGTGGTATCCTTTCCCCGCGAGGCTTCTCTCAGTTTGCCAAATAAGGATTGTGGGCGGGGCACCGGAGACACGCCACGCAGCGGCAATATATTTCCTAACCCCATTGCGCCCAGATTGGGAAGTTTTAATCCTCCGGCAGCTTCAGCCACATGACCCAGGGTATTGACACCCTCATCGCCGAATTCGTTCGCGTCGGGAAGCGCGCCGCAACCGACGCCGTCGAGGGTTATCAGCAAACAACGCACCCGGCGGCGCAGCCGTTTCCGGCCAAGCAGCCACAGTGGGTTAAGCATAAGTCAGATTTTTTTTGGCGCGAGGGTGCGAATCGTAGTAGATGTCACGCAGCCTTTGGCGGCTGACGTGAGTATAGATTTGCGTGGTGGCGACATCGGCATGTCCCAGCATTTCCTGCACGCTACGGAGGTCAGCGCCGCCAGCCAGGAGATGTGTCGCAAAACTATGCCTCAATGTGTGTGGCGTTACGATCTTGCTGATGCCAGCCTGCCGGGCGTATCCAACGAGAATCCGATGAACGCTCTGCCGGGTCAGACCCTTTCCAAAACGATTTAGAAACAGATTACCCGACTTTACTTCCTTACCGAGAAATGGTCTAGCCTGAGTGAGATAGAGCTGGACCGCCGCCAGCGCCGGCTCGCCCACCGGAATGATCCGTTCCTTCGAACCCTTGCCCATGCAGCGAACAAATCCGCCTTCGCAGTCAATATCGCCGATACCTAGACCGATGAGTTCCGAGACCCGGAGGCCGGTTGAGTAAAGCAGCTCCATCATGGCCGCATCGCGTTTAGCGGCAGGCTTGTTGCCGGATGGTTGTGACAATAACATCTGCACTTCGGCAAGGTTAAGAACCGTCGGCAGTTTATGTCCCTGCTTGGGTGGTTTGATCGGCGTCACCGGATTTGCGTCCAACAGACTCTCGCGGCAGAGATATTTGAAAAAACTTCTCAGCACGCTGATCTTGCGAGCCATAGTTGCACCCGCGGGATGCTTTTCCTGTCGACCGAGCGTTTCCAGAAAATCCCGCACCGAGGCAGTCGTGACATCGAGGACGCTCAATCCGTGTTCGTCAATAAAAATTTGGAACTGGTTCAGATCGCGCCGGTAGGATATAACCGTATTGTCAGCCAACCCGCGCTCGAATTGGAGATATGCAAGAAATTCTTCAATCAGCTGATTCTGGACTTGTCCCCGCGCCGCGAAAGACTGATCTCTGTTATCAAGCTGCTGATCCATGGCCTAAAATTCGCCGCCCGGCATGCGTGCTCCTTTTTTTTACCAGTAATAATCCTACAAACTCATCTTTAGTCTTATTTGTAATAAAACCAAAAACTGATAAAAAGCCCCACTGCCAGAGCTATGAGACGGGAAACTGGTCAGCTCCAGACAACCGGAAGGGGATAATGCTTGAAAGCTGGTAATGCGGCAGACCCACCGACTCCGCCACGGCGGGATTCGTGATTTTGCCTTCCATGACGTTGACGCCATGGGCAAGCGCGTCATTATTACGTATCGCGGCATTGACGCCATTGCCCGCAACCTCGGTGATATACGGCAGCGTCGCATTGGTAAGTGCGAAAGTCGATGTAATCGGCACCGCGCCCGGTATATTGCCAACGCAGTAATGGATAACATCGTGAACCATATAGGTAGGTTCGCTATGAGTGGTCATTTGCGATGTCTCGGCGCAACCGCCCTGATCTATCGAGACATCAACGATCACGGAATGCGGGATCATTTCCTTAACCAGTTCCTCCTTGATCAGCTTGGGCGCGGTGGCCCCGGGTATGAGCACGGCGCAAATTACCAGATCAGCAGTGGAAACGTGCTCTTCAATTGATAATGCGGTCGACATCACTGTTGTCAATCTTCCTGACACATAACCATGAAGGTTACGCAGCCGGTCAAGGTTTTTATCAAGTACTACCACATTTGCCAACATGCCGGCGGCAATCTTGGCGGCGTTTGAGCCGACTATCCCGGCCCCGAGAACCACGACTTTGGCCGGTGGCACCCCTGCGACCCCTCCAATAAGAATACCGCGGCCGCCGATCATTTTTTCCAGAAAATAGGCTCCCACCTGAGCCGACATCCGGCCGGCAATTTCGCTCATCGGCGCCAGAAGCGGCAGGCGTCCCTTCTGCTCTACAGTCTCATAAGCGATACAGGTGGCCCCGGTGGCCATCAAACGCTTGGTCAGTTCCGGCTGCGGCGCCAGATGCAGAAAAGAGAATATCGTGTGTTCCGGTTTGAGCAGAGCTACTTCTTCGGATGACGGGTCTTTGACCTTGACTATCATTTCCGATTCGGCAAACAGCTCCTCCACCGAAGCGACGATCTCGGCGCCCTGGCTCTCGTAAGCCGAGTCATCCAGCTTGCTGCCCTCCCCCCCCCCTTTCTGGATCAGAACCTTATGACCCGCGTTTACGAGTTCCCTGACCCCGGCCGGGGTAATCGCCACTCTGTATTCGTCAATTTCGACTTCTGATGGTACTCCAATAATCAAGCCAGACTCCTTAAAGCCAATACTTTCCGTAACATCCTTATCGTAAACGTAAATATTACCTGCCTAGTTCCTTTGGAAAAGAATTCGATGTGCCATTTGTACACCTATGATTGACTTACCGTCCTCGAGCTCCCCCAGCAGATCGTCCAATGGATCCAGCTGCCGCTGGACCGGTTCAATAAATTCCTCCCGATCGCTCTCATCCACCTCCTGGGAAAGATCCTCTGCCAGAAAAACATGCAGAATCTCGTCGCAGAATCCCGGTGAGGAATAGAAACTGGTCAGCGGCGTCAATTTTCCGGCGACCAGTCCCAGCTCTTCTTTTAATTCACGTCTGGCGCAGGCTTCTGGTTCCTCTCCCGGATCAAGTTTGCCTGCCGGCACTTCCAGCAACTGCCGGCCAATCGCATCCCGGTACTGACGCACCAGATGAACGGCGCCATCCTCGTCCACGGGAACGATAACCGCAGCTCCCGGGTGTTCCATCACTTCCCGAATCGCCCGCCGGC
>Ga0172371_10008766_pt1 | contig 14069 bp, 14 predicted proteins | sample Lak12m_FD_114543 | JGI IMG/M metagenome (GOLD analysis project Ga0172371, IMG submission 114543) | Freshwater microbial communities from Kabuno Bay, South-Kivu, Congo - kab_022012_12m | ecosystem: Environmental > Aquatic > Freshwater > Lake | place: Democratic Republic of the Congo: South-Kivu... | reverse complement strand
TATGCAAAATCTGCAATAATTCTTACTTATATGAATTATTCCGAAGTCAGAAAATGGGAAAATACCACGGTGGGAAAAAGAGGTGATGAATACCTTGCATTCAAGCAGGAACGTACTGAGAGGTTGCTGAAACTGGTTGCAAAAAATTTCCCGGGATTACACGGATCGATCGACTTTATGGATGCCTCAACTCCTTTGACTTTACGTGATTATACTGGAACAGAGGAGGGTTCATTGTATGGAATTCAGAAGGATTTCAATGATCCCCTGAAAACCATAATAATCCCAAAGACCAGGATTCAGAATTTGTTCTTTACCGGGCAAAACGTTAGCCTCCATGGTATGTTGGGAGTTACTATCGGATCTGTTCTGACATGCGGAGAAATTATAGGTCTGGAATATCTGGTAAATAAGATCAGGAGGAACTGAATTGAAAAAGAAACGGAAGATTCCGGTTATTTTAAAATTTGGATTGTCTTTTTTGCTGTTGATCTTCTTTTTATTTCTACTCTACTTTTATTTAACAAAGATAACTCCCCCGGATCCCGAAAGCCGTATCGCGGATTCATATGTTGTTGATACTCTCGGTCCGGATTTCTTTGCAATTAATCAGAATTGGCTCAAGCGGAGCAGGACAGGATTATGGGAAATGTATATTCAGGGAAACCCATACGAACGTGGAGTCGTAAATGGAAAATTATCAAGGGATTTGATATATTTTCAGGAGAAGGCCTTTACGAACGAGATAGCACGTATGATCCCTTCCGTATTCTACAGGAATTTTCTCAAATATTTCATCTACTGGTTCAACCGGAACCTGGATAAATATCTGACAAAGGAATATAAGTTTGAAATCTTAGGTATCTCGCAGAGTGCAAGTAATGACTTTTCATTCATTGGAAACAATTATCAAAGGTTTCTTAATTATCATTCTGCCCATGATATTGGTCATGCTTTGCAGGATTTAAAGCTTGTAGGTTGTACCTCCTTCGGAGCCTGGAATGATCGTTCCACAGATTCAACTCTTATAATTGGGCGGAATTTTGATTTTTATATGGGTGATGAATTCGCTGAAAATAAAATTGTCTGCTTCGAAAAGCCCGACAATGGCTATGCTTTTATGATGATCACCTGGGGAGGTATGATAGGAACTGTTTCGGGAATGAATATCCGTGGACTGACGGTTACAATTAATGCTGATAAATCGGATATCCCATTCTCGGCAAGAACTCCAATCTCGATTCTTGCCAGGGAAATACTTCAATATTCCGGAACCATAGCCGAAGCCTATGAGATCGCCAGGAAAAGAAAAACTTTCGTATCGGAATCATTACTGATCGGTTCGGCGGAAGAGAATGAAGCGGCAATAATCGAAAAATCTCCTTTCGGGATATCATTGTACCGCTCTGAAAAGAACTATATTGTTTGTGCAAATCATTTTCAATCTGCATATTTTAAGGACGATCCTCTGAATATTCAGAATAAACTGGAAAGCTCTTCCATGTACCGGTATCAACGGGTAATACAAGATTTGACAAACCTGTCTCCGCTCGATCCGATAAAAGCTGCATGGATCCTTCGCGATCAGAAAGGTATTAATAACCGGGATATCGGCATGGGAAATGAGAAGGGCATCAATCAGTTTATTGCTCATCATTCGGTAATCTTCAAACCGCAGCGGCTACAGGTTTGGATATCAACCGGACCCTGGCAGATGGGGACTTTTGTGTGCTATGACCTGACTAAAATTTTTAATAACTTTGCCGGCCTTAAGCAAAACAGAGAAATTACAGAACCTGGGTTGGTAATTCCTCCGGATCCATTCCTTGAAACTCGAAACTATTTTAATTTTCTGCATTTCAGGAAAATGAAAAAAACAATGATTCAGGTAATCAGTGAGAAAAAAAAGATGACCCTGAGTCATGATTTTATTAATGAATTTGAAGCCTCCAATCCTGATTATTTTGAGGGTTATTCAATAACCGGGGATTATTATATGAAATCGGGAGATTTTAACCGTGCAGCTAAAAATTACAAAATGGCACTGAATAAAATCATACCCAATGAAAAAGAAAAACACGAGATAATAAAAAAACTGGTCGAATGCAATTTGAAAATTCACAATTAAAATCGGATGAAATTTAAACTCATATATCCCCGGTGGGAAAAGCTTGAAGGTCAGACAATATTTAACCTTCCCCCTCATGGGCCTGTAGTAATGGCTGCAACAATTCCTGAAGAAACTGAAATTGACTTCACTGATGAAAACGTCGAAGACCTTACAATTGATGACAGTCCCGACTTTGTCGGAATTTCAATGATGCTGACTACACAGGTTAAACGCGGATGGGAAATAGCCGACAGATACAGGGAACTGGGGAAAAAGGTCATTTTCGGGGGTATTTCTACGATGCTCCATGCCGAAGAGACTATGCTTCATGCGGATTCCGTGTTTTTGGGAGAAGTGGAAGGCAGAATGGATCAGGTGTTCGAGGATTTCGGAAAGAAAGAACTGAAAAAAATCTATAACTTTCTTAATAAACCACCCGATATGGACCTTGTTGGTCCCGCTAAACGCTCTATCCTTAAAACTGATTTATATTATCATAAAGGATTCCGGATGGTTGATCTCTTCCATGCCTCAAGGGGTTGTATATATGATTGCTACCCCTGTGCGGTACGGTACCTTGGGGGACGGGGATTTCGCCCCAGACCTATCGGACGGATTGTCGAAGAACTCGCTCAGATGGTTAATAACCGTCTTTTCATTGTGGATAATTCATTGGCACTGGATACCAAATGGGAAAAAGAACTCTTCAGGGCTATGATACCATTAAAGAAAAAATGGGTCAGCCATACTATTGAAGACAAAGATGAAGTTCTTGATCTGGCTGCCCAGGCCGGTGCATGGTATGTATATCAGGCCGTTTTTGATACCTCTGATTATATTAAAAACCGTATTCACCAGTACCACGACTATGGAATAGCAGTTGAAGGAACAATCCTTCTTGGTCTTGATAACCAGACAGAAGATGATATTAAAAGACTGATCGATTTTCTCCTTGAGATTGAGCTTGACCTTGCAGAATTTACGGTACTGGCGCCGTTCCCTCATACAAAAGCTTATAGTGACCTGCTAAAGCAGGGACGGATATTTGATTTTGACTGGAATAATTATAATGCAGGAAAAGTGGTTTACCACCCCAAGCATATGTCAGCCGAAAGACTTATGGAACTTTATCAGTATGCATGGGAGACATTTTATAGAAATGAACCACAGACAATGAAGATGTTCAACCTGATCAACAAGGTCATTTCCCGTGAAATATCCGACGGGACTTATACCCCGAGACGCCGTGACCTGGCAGACCTGAGCTTCGGAAAAAAAGTCAATAAAGTCGCATGATAAAATTCTCTGTTATTTCGCTGTTTAATTATGGAGACCAATCCTGAATTCACAAAATATATGGATCGCTACTTTGATTATCCTGGTCAGTGGGATACCCCTTCACACTGTGGATTGAAGATTGTGAACCGGAAAGATGGAAGCATCATTGCAATTGTGACTGAAATTTACAGACAAAATCCCGGTACACCGGTCACCGAATGGTGTGCACCACTTGCAACTCAAATCTACATCTCTTTCGGAAATAATAATACTCCTTTCATTTTTATTGAACATACTCCCGACCTTAGGAGCAAACTTACGTTTTATGGGGAAACATTCGACCTGGTTAATTTTGACTGGGACGGAGAAAAATTCATCAATCCGCGATGGACCCGACTTACCAGAGATCAGGTGGATACAATGATGGAAGGATGAACCGCCTTCTCCTCATTGCTTTCCTCATAATAGTTGTCACCTCCCCTCTTCATGCTCAAAAAATACTTTATTCATCTATCAAAGGCGTTATCCTTGATGAACAATCCTTGGCGCCATTACCCGGCGCAACTATCACTATTGTCGATTCCAAACCATTGACAGGAACCGTTTCTGATAATACAGGACATTTCAAACTGGACAGAGTCCCGATAGGTAAATATCAGCTGAGTGTTTCATTTATGGGCTATGCAACCTTTTTATCCGATCCCCTGATCGTAAGTTCAGGCAGGGAGACCGAAATTACTGTTCAGCTACGGGAAATTATAATAAATGCAAAGGAAGTTGAAATAAAGAGTGATTACAAGAAATATGATGTTATAAATAAAATGGCCACGGTCAGTGTCAGAAGCTTCAGTGTCGATGAAACCTTTCGTTTCCCCGGGAGTTACAATGATCCGGCACGTATGGTTGCTAATTTTGCTGGCGTCTCCTCGGGAATTGATAACAGAAATGATATCATAGTACGTGGAAATTCTCCGATGGGCCTTCAGTGGCGGATCGATGATATGGAAATTCCGAATCCTAATCATTTCGCCGCAGTCGGGACGACCGGTGGCCCGGTTACAGTTCTGAATAATAATCTCCTGACTAACTCCGATTTTTTTACCGGCTCATTTCCTGCTCAGTATGGTAATACAGTTGCAGGTGTTTTTGATATGCGGATGAGAAACGGGAACAATGAGCATCATGAATACTGGTTTCAGATTGGCTGGAATGGCCTGGAATTTGGCGCTGAAGGTCCTTTTTCAAAAAAAAATCCAGCCTCATATCTGATTGCATACCGTTATTCTCCTTTACAGTTTCTGGGTTGGTTTGATATAAATCTTGGAGTTATACCAAAATATCAGGATATCAACCTGAAAGTCACGCTTCCTACGGCAAAAGCAGGAACTTTTTGGATAACGGGGATCGGTGGAATCAGCTATATCGAATTATTTGACAGCAAAAAGGATCAATCACAATGGATGTTCCCGGATTATGGAGAGGACCTTTCAAATGGCTCCAACATCGGTGCATTGGGGGTCTCCCATCAGATACTCTTAAACCCTTCACTTCGTCTGAAGAGCCTGATTTATGTAGTCGGATCTAAAGTCTATACTAAAATTGACACTTTCTCAAATGTTGTAACAACACCTTCGCCCTGGGCCGGTGAAAAATCGACCGAAATAAAATATTCACTCGTTACCCAGCTTTATAAAAAATTTTCCCTGAAAAATACAATGGAGACAGGGTTTTTCCTTGATTTTTTCGAAATGTCCTTCGCCGACAGTATGATGTATAAAGGAACGTTCCTGATAAATACAAATTCAAAAGAGGACATGTTTTTTCTCCGTGCCTATACGCAATGGCAGCATAAATATTCCGATAAATTTACATCCACCATTGGAGTATTTGGTTCATTTCTTACATTGAACCGGTCGTGGTCAGTAGAACCAAGAATTGGTTTTGACTGGTTTCTGGCTGACAAACACTCCCTGAATTTTGGAGCAGGATTATATAGCCAGCTCCAGCCACATGTAATTTACTTTGTTTTGGCTGCACAACCTGACGGGATCAGGATACAAACTAACAGAGAACTTGACTTCACACGCAGCGCTCAGGTTTCTTTGGGTTATAATTTTTATATAACGGAAAATCTCAGGTTGAAAACAGAAGTTTATTATCAGTATTTGTATAATATCCCGGTTAAAAAATCAATTCCGCAATACTCACTTAATAATCAGGGTCATGAATTTTTCCTTGACCGGCAATATGCCGATAGCCTTTTAAATAAAGGAACAGGGGAAAACTATGGTATCGAACTGACTTTTGAGAAGTTTTTCAGAAATAATTATTATTTCCTTCTTACAACTTCATTCTTCAACTCAACATACCGCGGTTATTTGATTGGAACCAGAAATACTGCCTTTAATGTAAATTATGTGCTGAATGCCGTGGGCGGGTATGAGTTTATTATCGGGAAAAGAAAATGGGGCGTTATGTCATTTGGTCTCCGCGTAACCTGGGCCGGAGGTAATCCATATATTCCTTATGACCCAAATGCAACTGTTGCCGCCGGTGAACCGGTTTACGACTGGATAAATGCGTATAATCCTCGATATCCTGAGTATAAACGGATATCTTTCAGGTTTGGCGTTAAAAGAAATTTACCAAAATACAATATTGAGTTTCTGATTGATCTGCAGTACCGTACAAACTATACAAACGTTTATGTTCAACGAATTGATCCCCGGACAGGTGAGATCAGAGACTATTTTAAAATGGGCTTTTTCCCGATGGGAACCTGGCGTATCCAATTTTGAAAGAAAAGAGAGTTTTTCCACACCTTTTTTTTGTTACTTTGTACCAATATTTCATGCCCTGAATGAACGGCCTTCTTAAACTTTCCATTTTTCTTTTGAAACAACTTCCACTTTGGATTTACTATACCGTAGCCGACTTCTTTTTTATCCTTACCTATTATTTGATCAGATACCGCCGTAAAATTGTAAGAATGAATATTTCAAGGGCTTTCCCGACCGAACCACCGGTAAATGTAAAAGCAATTGAAAAAAGATTTTACCGTCACTTTGCCGATTATATTGTCGAAAGTGCCGCCATGATAAAGATGACAAAATCTGATTATCAAAAACGGTTCCGCTTTGTGAACGTTGACCTGCTCGATGCTTTCCTGAAGAAGGGAAGAAATGTTTTGATAGCGGCTGGTCATTATGGGAACTGGGAATGGCTAAGCAGTCTACCATTATTTTCGGAGGGAATGGTTTATGCAGTTTATAAAGAACAAAGCAACCGTTTTATCAATTCGGCGATGTTCTTTGCCAGAGGAAAGAATGGAATGAAGTTGCTTTCATATCCATTGATATATAAAGAGGTACTTGCATTGCCTCCGGGTAAATCGGTTGCTGTATATATGCTTGCTGATCAGAGACCAAAAATGGAAAATAAGGCTAACTGGATTGAATTCATGAATCAGGATATTACTTGTTTCAGAGGTCTGGGAAACCTCAATAAAGCAATGCAGGGTATTGTCCTGTTTGCACAGATTTTAAAAAGAAAAAGAGGACATTATGATATAAAATTCATCCAACTTTATCCTGAAGATATGGATGACACTTCAGGAGATTGGCTTACAAGAAAATATTTTAAATCCCTGGAAGAAAATATAAGAATCGATCCCGCCTTCTATCTCTGGTCACACAACAGGTGGAAATTTGTCAAACCTGTCCGTTAAATCAACTTAGTTTCATTTTTCAAACAAATATGGGGCTACCAAAGCAACAATCAAAACTCCCGCCCTACCGGCTCGTTAAATTGATCGGTGTGATCAGGTCTGTTTTATTGTTAATCAACAGAAAAATCTACCCCGGCAGAGTTGTGCTGTATGAACAGATACAAAACCTTTGGGTACTCTCTGCCCTGTATGTCGCAGCCGAATTGGATATAGCTGAACATCTCAGAGAATCGGCCAAGTCGATCGAAGTACTTGCCAGCGAAACAAATTCACATCCGGAGTCACTGTACAGGGTTATGAGAGCGCTTTCAGACCAGGGTATATTTAAGGAGAAAAAGAACAGATGCTTTGCTCTTACTTCCATGTCAAAGGCCTTATTGAACGAAAATGCTTCACTACGGTATTTCATTTTGCACCACCTTGGTAAGGTGAATTGGAATTCTCTCGGGAATCTTATCCACAGTGTAAGAACCGGAGAAGATGCAATTACTAAGCTTTATGGCGAACCAATCTATGAATACCTGAAACATCATCCTGACGAATCAGAGCTGTTCGATAAATCCATGTCCAATCTTTCTGATATCAGTCTTGATCCGGTTTTACAGGCTTACAACTTTTCAAAAGTTAATACAATAGCCGACATCGGCGGTGGGGAAGGGTTATTGCTCGCTTCGATCCTCAGTAATAATAAACATCTTAAAGGTATATTATTTGATCTGCCGAATGAAGTTCAAAAATCAAAAGAAATTTTCGACGGATTTGGAGTTTCTGACAGGGTCACAATTGTAACGGGTGACTTTTTTGAATCCATTCCCTTCCCTGCCGATGTTTATATCCTGAAAAATATAACTCACAACTGGAATGACGAGAAGTGCATTCATATCCTCAAAAAAATAAACGAATCCATGCCTTTCGGGGGAAAGATACTTATAGTAGAAATGGTGATTCTTGGAAACGGATTTAATCCCATTCCTAAGATTTTAGATATCCAGATGCTTGCGGCTGTTTCAGGTGGGAAAGAAAGGACAAAGGAGGAATTTTATGAACTGATTACAAGGTCTGGACTTCGTTTAAAAAGATTTATCCCAACAATTGCACCCCTGGTAATTATTGAAGTGGTAAAAAAATAACTCCCTGACCTAATTCCCTTTTTTCTTATCCCATTCTTTGTACTTTTGCACACGAAGTATGATGTTTCACTAAACTGTGATCATTATGAAGGAGAAAGAAGGTCTTGCGGACTGCCCCGAACAGCAGTTAATTCTATATGTTGAAAAGGAGGATGGCAAATACGGACCGGTACAAACGGGTTCTTATCTCTCGGCAAATTATCTCGATGACTACTTCTATAAAAGAAAAAATCTGGAAATATCGCTGAGGAAAAGAGTTGTTGAAGGTGAAATCAGCCTCGTTTACTATTATATGGTACTGGTTGATCTTTCGATATCGGAACTCGCTTCAAGGGTTGGGATCAGTAAATCAAGGGTAAAAAAACAATTTGAACCCAGAGGCTTTGCAAAATGTTCGGTTGAGGAGTTAAGAAAATATGCGAAAGTCTTTAATGTACCGGTAGCCAACATGCTCCAGATTGTTTTGATCAATGTGGAAAAAAATTATGAATCACTTTATATCCATGAAGATAAAACATTGAATATCTCCGTAGAACAGGATTCAACAGTTAATCCATATCTCTCAGTAACTAAAATCGGGGAGCGCTCTAAATGATCATTGAGAAGTTCAAACATAAAATGGCTGCACATTGTGAATCAGGAACAATAACTTCTCTGATTAACCATGCGGGTCTGCGAATTTCCGAGCCGCTTGTTTTTGGGATCTCAAGCGGTCTCTTTTTCGGCTATTTCCATAAAATGAAATCATTTCCATTTCCTACATTTATTGTGAGGAATAAGCCGGGGCAGATGAGAGTCAACATTACAAAACGGCTTGGTGTAAAATTCAATGAGTACTCTTTTCATAATATTGACGATGGTACCAGAAAGCTGGACGAACTGCTTCAGAAAAATATCCCTACCGCAGCCCAGGTCGATTTTTTCTATCTCGACTATGTCCCGTCCTGGGAACGTGTTCATATTAATGTTCATTTTATGGTAATTCTCGGGAAAGAGGATTCAAATTATATTATCAGCGATAGCTATTTCCCCGAACTAATTAAACTAAAATCAACATCACTGGAAAATAGTCGTTTTGCAGGAGGTAATATGTCTCCGAAAGGATTTATCTTCAATGTTTCGTATATTCCAACTACTATAGATTATGAGGACGCAATAATCAAAGGGATTAAAAAAGTATGCTTTAATATGCTTCATATTCCGATGCCTTTTTTAGGTGTTAAAGGTATCTGAATGTTTGCAAAGAAAATCGTTGAATGGCCGGATCTTGCAAGGGATACTGAACACCTTTCACACGAGATTATGAAAATTAATATATTGCTTGAAGATCAGGGCACCGGAGGAGCGGGATTTCGTTTTATTTATGCCACATTTCTTCAGGAAGCAGCCGATATTCTTGGGAAACCTGAGCTGAAATATCTGTCTGTGGAGTTAATGAAAATCGGGGACGGATGGCGTGAACTTTCACTCTTCGCTGCAAAAGCAGGTAAAAACCGCGACCTTGGACCCGGAAAATTGAAAGAACTCAGCGGTCTGATTTATGATCGGGCAGATGCTGAAGAGAAGTTCTTTACAAAGCTTGGAAATGCAGTAAAGCGATCATGAATTTATTCATTTGCTTATGGTGAATGTACCTTCCGAAGAGTTAAAAACGGAAATCAAGATATTGATAATTAAAACATTGGGGATCTCTGACATTGTTCCATCCGATGTTGATGATGAGAAACCCCTTTTTGGAGGCGGCAATAAACTTACTCTGGATTCAGTGGATGCATTGGAAATAATTATGGCACTGCAGCGAAACTATAGTGTCAGGATAGCAGATCAAAACCTGGCAAGGAATATTGTCCGTTCCATAAACAGCATTGCTGAATTTATTTCTTCAGAACAACATAAATCCAATGGCTAACGATTTTGTCCGGTGAAAACATCTTACCTGACAGCCGGAATCAGCATGGGCAACCTGATCAGGTTATTCCACAGAAATAAAATCACCTTTAAACCTAAATACATTGGAAGAACGATCTTTCTGATACAGAGCGCAATCTGGTCAAGCATTTTTGCCACTGCCGAAAAAGCTCTGCTGAAAAAAAAAATCGAGGCACCCCCGGTTCCTGAAGACCCGGTCTTCATCATCGGTCACTGGAGAACAGGCTCTACCCTCCTTCACCAGATAATGAATCTTGATACGGAGAATGCCGCCCCTACCCTGTTTCAGGTGGCTGTCCCTGACAGTTTTATAATTTCATATCCTTTTTATAAACCTGTCCTGAATGCAACTATCAACAAGCACAGGCCGATGGATAAGGTCAAACTTGGAATGAATGAACCTCAGGAGGATGAATATGCAATTTACAGGATTACTGATTTTTCACCACTTGAAAAACTGGTATTCCCGAAATCCTTGGAATACTTCTTACTCAATGAAGATATGTTTGTCCCTGAAGAAGGTAGAGATCTGGAGGAGTGGGAAAATAAACTCAAATCCTTTTTTCAAAAATTATATTTTAAGACCGGAAGGACAATAGTGTCGAAAAATCCATTCAACTCGTTTCGTATACCCACCCTGGCAAAAATCTTTCCATCTGCACGGTTTATTCATATTGTAAGAAATCCAATCGACGTTGTACCCTCAACCATTAATATGTGGAATATTGTTCAACGGCAGAATTCTCTGATAAATAAAGAGTATAAACCTACACTAAGGGAAATTGTAGCAGTTTATAACAAAATGGCTGATCGTATTGATAAAGATCTTTGTCTGATCCCTACCGGGAAGAAGGCTGTCGTGAAATATGAAGATCTCATACATGATCCAATTTCAGAGGTAAAAAAAATATATATATCACTTTTTAAGCCATTTACAGTAATATTCGAGGAGAAACTGAAGAATTTTCTCCATGAAATCAAAAATTATGAGAAAAATTCATTTGTTATTTCTAAAGAGGACAAATTTTATATTATCAATATGATGGGTGATTATATGGAAAAATATGGTTATAAGTAATTTTTCGGTAATTTTGCATGATAACTGCTTAAATGAATAAACCGGTTAAGATGAGAAGGAACTTGATATTTTGCCTTATCCTGGTGTTTGTTTTAAATTTTATCATATCCACCCAGGCACAGGAAGGGAAACCCGACTTTATAAAAAGTGGGTTCTATCTAAAGTTGGGAGCCGTGCTGCCAGTTGGAAAATATGCCGCAGGTCAGAAGGTAACCTTAGGAGATGGATTAAAATCTTCCAATTCCCTTGAGTATTTACCTGCTAAAATTGGTGGTGCCATGGATATGGGCTACCTCATTTATATCGGACCCTCTTTTGCCAATAACATGCTTCGGGCAGGCATCGATGCAACTTTTCTTAGTTTCTGGTTTAACTCAACAAAACCTGTAAGTCAGAGTAGTCCGGCAAACCATTATTACTATTTTATCGGACAAAAATTTGGTCCTCTAATTACTATAAATCCTGTAGACAGGCTTATGATCGACCTGTCCTGGAAATTGAATGCGAACTTTGGCTATTTTGAAGGTGAATGGGAAAGTCTTCCCGGTAGCAGCTTTTCCAAATATGGTGCTGACTTTGTACAACAGGAGATCAGCCTTGGGTTGAGATATAGGATTATTGTATTCTCTTTCAGCTACAATTTTGGTAAGATGACTTACGATAATTTTGACAAAAGCCGGCCAAAACAAACAATCGATGTTAACACAGTAAGAATAATGATCGGGTTTAAATTTTAAGGATCCGAACATAATGGACCAGAATGACCAATCCCGGTTTCTTTCCTGAAATTGAGAAAAAACCTTTCAGTGAAATCAGAGAATATCAGAATACCCGTCTGAAAGTTTTACTGGAGTACCTTTCGATTAATTCCCCGTTTTATAAAGAGCTTTTTAATAAAGAGAAAATTGACATCTCTAAAATCCGTACTCTTGAAGACCTCAATGTAATTCCTGTTACGACAAAAGATCATCTGCAGCAAAATAACAATGATTTCATTTGTGTCCCTGAACGAAAAATAGTTGACTACATTACGACTTCAGGTACCCAGGGCGATCCGGTTACTTTCGCGATGACAGATCGGGATCTTGACCGTCTTGCATATAACGAGGCAATCTCATTTACCTGCGCTGACGGATCACCTTCTGATATTTATCAGCTAATGACAACAATCGACAGAAGGTTTATGGCTGGAATTGCATATTTCCTCGGCATAAGGATGATGGGAGCAGGCATAGTCAGGGTTGGAAATGGAATCCCTGAATTCCAATGGGATACTATACAACGAATAAAACCAAATGCAATTATCGCCGTTCCTTCATTTATTCTGAAAATAATCGGATATGCAGAATCCAGGAAAATCGATTATAATGCCTCTAGTATCCGGAAAGCAATATGTATTGGGGAACCGTTGAGAAACAAAGACTTTAGCTTAAATACACTTGGGAATAAAATATTTGAAAAATGGCCTCTGGCGCTATATTCTACTTATGCATCTACAGAGATGGCAACTTCATTTACCGAATGTTCCGAAGGAGTTGGCGGTCACCATCACCCGGAGCTCATCATTGTTGAATTTCTGGATGATAATGATAATCCTGTGAGTGATGGAGAGGTAGGAGAAGTCACGGTAACAACGCTTGGAGTTGAAGGCATGCCTGTGTTGCGCTTTAAAACAGGTGATGTTTGCTGCCATTATATTGAACCATGTCGCTGTGGAAGAAAAACTACTCGTCTTGGACCAATTATCGGCCGGAAAAACCAGATGATTAAATATAAAGGTACTACCTTATATCCAAACGCTTTGTATGATATTCTTGATAATATTGAATATATATCAAGTTATTTTGTTGAAGTCTATACCAATCAAATCGGGACTGATGAGATACTTATCCATATCGGTTCCGATCAAACAATAGAAGATAAAGAAAAGGATATTAAGGATCATTTCAGGGCAAAATTAAGAGTCGCCCCAATGCTGAAATTTGAACCGGAAGCCTCTGTTCTTAATAAACTGTTTCCGGAAATGAGTCGTAAACCCGTTAAATTCATTGATAACAGGGGAAAAAATTGTTCACTTTAGCAATGCTGATATTGATTTCGACTTTTTTTTATATTATTTTTGTTTAATAAAACAAATTAAGTAACCTAAAATCTGATCACTATGAAAAAAATTAGCATTATTTCGATGGTCTCTGTTTTCATTCTTTCTGGCGGACAATTGTTCTCACAGAAATTGAAGTCAGGGGATCTGAATATCTTAAAAGGCCAGACAGTAATTAATCTTCAGTATGATTATTCAAATCTGGCTGTGGGCAAATATAAAAATGAGGCTGATTACATTGAAAACGGGATTGCAGATAGAAATAAGAAAAAAGAGGGAAGCGGGGATGAATGGGCAAAAAAATGGGCGAGTGATAAAACTGAAAGATTCCAGCCAATGTTTGAGAAAAATTTAAATGGAAAATTATCTGATGCCGGAATAACGGCAAAAGAGGGTGCAAACGATGCAAAATATACTCTTATTATCAAAACTACATTCCTGGAACAAGGGTTCCAAAGCGGCATGGGAGTCAGTAAACCGGCTTATATCAATATGATCGTTGACCTCGTTGAAACCGCAAATCCAGGGACAGTTTTAGCTGTGATTGATTATAATAAAATCCAGAGCGTGAGTATGATGGGATATGACTACGATACCGGGGAAAGGATCAAAAGTTGTTATGATCGCGCCGGGGATAATATCGGTAAACTTATTGTAAAGACTATCTCGAAATAATATCCCGTAACTTAATCTCTTATGGGTGACTGTAAACACAC
>Ga0172371_10008764_pt1 | contig 14071 bp, 7 predicted proteins | sample Lak12m_FD_114543 | JGI IMG/M metagenome (GOLD analysis project Ga0172371, IMG submission 114543) | Freshwater microbial communities from Kabuno Bay, South-Kivu, Congo - kab_022012_12m | ecosystem: Environmental > Aquatic > Freshwater > Lake | place: Democratic Republic of the Congo: South-Kivu... | reverse complement strand
GTTTAAATGAATATAGGACCCTATCATGCCTTCCTTGGCACACCTTCCTGCTTTTTTAAGCGCCACTACCTGGCCCCTTTTTCTTAATATGTCTGTCGCTATCTCCAGATCCCCGTTTGACTCTTCCAGCGCTTTTTTGCAATCCATCATCGGCGCATTCGTTTTATCCCTTAACTTCTTTATTAATTCAGTAGATATTGCCATTTTAACTCCCTTTTTTATTATATTATTCGCTTTTTGGCGACTGCGGTTTATAGCTCTTTTTCTTAACCGGTTTTATCCTCTTTTCTTCCTTATCCTTCGCGGGTATTTCTTTTATCGCTTCAACAAGCTTTTCTGATTTTTCCTTATCCTTAATCTCTTTTAAGTCTTCTTCTTCCTGTATCCTCGCCAGTTCAGCCACATTGGATTCATCAAACTGTTTTCTGCCTTCCATGATGCTGTCTGTGATAAGCCCTGTTAAAAGTTTTATTGACCGCATTGCGTCGTCATTTGCCGGTATAGGATAATCGATAAGGTCAGGATCAGCGTTTGTATCTATGATAGCCACGATAGGTATGCCGAGTTTTCTGGCCTCTTTGACCGCTATATCCTCTTTTTTTGCGTCTACAATAAAGAGCGCGCCGGGCATCTTTTTCATGCTGACTATACCCTGCAGATTCTTCCTTAACTTATCCATCTCCTTTGTGAGTATCGCCTTTTCTTTCTTTGTAATAGCGTCAAACGTGCCATCCTTCTGCATTGTCTCTATCGCCTCTAAACGCTTAATGCTGTTGCGTATGGTTTTAAAATTTGTAAGCGTGCCGCCCAGCCACCTGTCTTTTATATAGTACATCCCTGAGCGCTGGGATTCCTGCAGTATAAGGTCCTGGGCCTGGCGTTTTGTGCCCACAAAAAGCACCTGCTCTCCCTTTGACGCGATATCCCTCACAAAATCCCTCGCCTTATTCAGGTAGTCCACTGTCTTCTCAAGGTCTATTATATAGATATTGCTTCTCTCCCCGAATATAAATTTCTTCATCTTTGGGTTCCATCTCGACACGTGATGCCCAAAGTGAACCCCCGCCTCTAATAATTGCTTTATTAACTCTGTATCCACATTTCCTCCCAAAATTTTGTGAAACAAAATTTTGATCCCGAGCCCTTCGCTGCACAGTTTTTTACTTGCTGGCAGCTCGGAGCGAGGGACCTTTATTTTATACCTATAGTTTAGTTAGATTGAGTATTATATAGTATATTGTTTCTTATTTCAAGCTATTTTTCACTCTGCCAGGGATTGGCCTGGATTTGAACTGAAGCTCATAAAGACGTTTATAAACACCTGATCTCTGCAATAATTCAGCGTGAGTGCCAGTCTCTACAATCTTTCCTTCCTCAAATACCGCTATCTTATCCGCGTGCTCTATTGTAGAGAGCCTGTGGGCTATTACAAATACAGTCCTGTTGGCCATCAGCCTGTTAATCGCCTCCTGGACTAGCTTTTCTGATTCAGTATCCAGCTGGCTTGTGGCTTCATCAAGTATAAGTATAGGCGGATCCTTAAAAAGCGCCCTCGCTATAGCTATCCTTTGTTTTTCCCCGCCTGATAGCTTGACACCTCTGTCCCCCACTATAGTCTCATAGCCTTTTGGCATTCTCATAATAAAATTATGGGCATTCGCGGCCCTGCCGGCATCAATGACAGCCTCTATTCTTGCGTCAGGCATTCCGAACGCGATATTATTCCTGACAGTATCGTTAAAAAGTATGGTCTCCTGGCTGACAATCCCGATATGCCTGCGCAGGGATTCTATTGTAAAATCCCGTATATCCCTGCCATCAATAAGGATAGCGCCTTTTTTAGGATCATAGAATCTTGACAGCAGGCTGACAAATGTGGTTTTGCCTGCTCCGCTCATTCCGACAATAGCAAGGACCTGGCCTTTTGAAAGCTTTACATTAATCCCGTCTAATATAACCCTGTTTTTGTCATATGAAAAATTTATATCCTTAAATTCCATAGAATCCTTAAAATCAGTTATATCTGCCGCGTCTGGGATGTTTTTTACTGTGGCCTCTTTGTCCAATATATCAAAAACCCTTGTTATCGCGGCCATTGCCTGGAGATTTATGCCATAAAGCCTCGAAAGCCTCTTGAGCGGTTTAAGAAGAGATAAAAGCGCTGCCAGAAATGCTATAAACGCCCCTGCGCTCAAGCGGCCCTCCACCACCTCTTTGCCGCCATACCACAGGACCACGCCAGTACAAAGCATGCCCACAAACTCCCCAAGAGGGCTTATGATGGCTATGCGTTTTACTGACTTAATCATCATTTTATAATAACGGTTATTAAAGGCCTTAAATTTTTCCTTCTGATATCTTTCCGCCAGAAAAGATTTCACTATGCTTATGCCGTATATGGTTTCAAAGAGAAGTGAATTTATGTCAGACATGCTCTCCTGCGTCGATGTGCTGATTTTCCTAAGCTTATTCCCTATTTTTATAACAGGAAAGGCTATCAGCGGAAATATAAAAACTGTCACAAGTATCAGGCTTAAGGAGATCGAAAAATAAATTTTTATCCATATCAGGATTATAATATAAATAATCAGCTGTATAGGCTGCCATAAAAGATCGGTAAGCCCCTCTGTAATAGAATTGACTATTGTCCCGACGTCGAAAGTAACCCTTGAGACAAGCTCACCTGTCTTTACGCTCGAATAGAAATCATTGGAGAGGCTCAAGAGTTTTTCATATATCGCCTGCCTCACGTCTTTTAAAACTGATTGGCCCAGCTTGTTCATAAAACATGTTTGAAAAAACAGAAAGATCTCTTTTAGTAAAAACAAAACGGAGACAGCTATCACTACCCAGTTTAATAATAAGCCCTTGGGCATTTTATTGATTTTATCTATTATGTTGAGCAGAAATCCCGGGATATGATGGGCCTGGGGCAGAACGATACTTTTGCCTGTAAGGATATTGTCTACCACAGGTATTATCATGCCCAGCGATACCCCTGCCAAACTGGAAGACAGGACCATGCATATTATCGCAAAAATCATGACCCACAGGTGAGGCTTAACAAACTTCAGGAAACGTATATATTCTCTCATAGATTTTAATTTTAGCGCGTTTAACCTATCCCGCTGCGTCGGCGGGCAAAGCCCGCCGACGCAGCGGGACAGGCGCAAAATAGGTTAAAAATCATTTTATCACTCCAATTGACTTTTGCCAATCTATTTGTTAATATGAAAGATATGAAAAAAATAAGGGTTGGCGTGATAGGCCTTGGCCGTCTGGGATCCATACACGCTAAAATTTATTCCACATTAGAAGCCGCAGAACTGGCAGGAGTTTGCGATATTGATGAAAACGCGGCGCGTTTATCTGCGGAGACGCTCAAGACAAGCTGGCATACTGACTATAGTGAGTTGTTAAACAACAGATTAGACGCCGTAAGCATAGTCACCCCTACTATATTTCATTATAAGATAGCGAAGTTTTTCCTTAAGAACAAAGTCCATGTCCTGATAGAAAAACCCATTACAAGAACCTTAAAAGAGGCTAAAGATTTAATAAAAATAGCCGCTAAAAACCAGCTTATAATTCAGGTAGGCCATGTGGAACGCTTTAATTCCGCGATCCAGGCAATAGAAAAACTTTCCAATAAACCAAGATTTATTGAGGTCCACCGCCTTGGCCCTTTTACCCCGAGAGTAAAAGATGTCGGAGTAGTCCTGGATCTCATGATTCACGATATAGACATAGTACTTGGCCTCACAAAATCAGGGGTTAAGAATATTGACGCGCTCGGCATGAAAATACTCACAGATCACGAAGATATAGCCAACGCGAGGATACGTTTTAAAAACGGGACTGTGTGCGATCTGACAGCCAGCAGGGTGACAAATGACTCCCTCCGGAAGATCAGAATATTCCAGGATGACTCTTATATCTCCATAGACTATATGGCGCAGGAGGCCCTGATATATAAAAAGATAAACAACCAGATAGTCTCTGAAAAAATAGATATCCAGAAAGAAGCGCCCCTGCAAAAAGAGCTCTCCTCTTTCATAGACTGTGTAGCCAACAACAAAAAACCCATTGTATCAGGCAAAGAGGCGTGCGAAGCCCTAAAAGTAGCCCTGGACATATTAAAGAAAATTATGTAGGGGCGGGTTTTAAACCCGCCCCTACAAATACCTAATGAAAAAACATAAATTAATGATTGTCGCTGGCGAGGCATCCGGCGACCTGCAGGCGGCAGGCCTCATTAAGTCCCTTAAACAGATCAATCCTGATATAGAGATATTCGGCATGGGCGGAAAGAAAATGCAGGCCGAAGGCGCTCACATAACACACGACATTACAGGACTCGCTGTCGTAGGATTTTTCGAAGTATTAAAACACCTTTTAACATTTAAAAAAATATTCAATGATTTAAGGGGCCTCATAGAAACCAGAAAACCTGATGCTGTTGTCCTCGTAGATTATCCTGGCTTTAATCTCAGATTTGCCAAAGCCGTTAAAGAAAAAAATATCCCTGTCATATATTACATAAGCCCTCAAATATGGGCATGGGGAGAAAACAGGATACATGAGATTAAAAAATGCGTCGATAAGATGATCGTCATATTCGGATTTGAAGAAAATATCTATAAAGAAGCTGGGGTAAAGGTAAGCTTTGTAGGCCATCCTCTCTTAGATATAGTCAGGCCTTTATGGAAAAAAGAAGAGACTATTAAAACAGCTCATCTGCAACATGGCTCCATAAAAGTCGCCTTAATGCCAGGCTCAAGAAGAAAAGAGATACAGAAACATCTCCCTGCCATGTTAAAGGCGTGTGAAATTATTAAAGATAAAATCTCTAACGCTGAATTTATAATTTCCAAAATCAAAGAAATAGACCCTGACCTGTATAATAAAATCATAGGCAAGTCCATGATAAAACTTCATTCGCTGGAAAACAAACCCTATGAAATAATGGATATATCTGATTTAGCGCTCGTATCATCCGGAAGTGCAACCCTTGAACTATCGATTATGGAAAAACCTATGGTAATTATATATAAAACATCTTTTTTAACATGGCTTTTGGCAAAAAACCTGATAAGGATTCCGGATATAGGGCTTGTGAATATTGTCGCTAAAAAAAGGGTTGTGCCTGAACTGACGCAATACGACGCTACGCCGTATAACATCGCGAAAGAATCTATCGGGATTTTAAATAATCAGAAAAAGATCCATGAAATAAAAGAGGGCTTACGAAAGGTCAAATCTCAATTAGGCGAGTCTGGCGCCTCCTCCCGCGCCGCGCATATCATTAGCAAATATGTTCAAGAAAAATACAGTTAGTTGATAGATTTTATACCCATCTGGTAAGTTGCAAATACTTCTATTATATCTACTCTAAAAGGCATAATTATAGCGCGTTTCTAAGGCCTCTGGTAAATTCTATATATGTCCCATCTGGAGCAGCAGACAAAGCAGGAGCGAGTGGCTGTATAATATCTCTAATTTTCGCTACTCGCTTTTGCACTCGAAGCCTTAATTTATCCGGCACTTCATTGATTGAGACAGGATCCATAAACACTGCCTGCGCGAAATTATTAATAGCCTTCTTTATTTCATACAGTTTATGATATAAAAGGGCTATATTCCAATACGCATTTATAAACTTAGGATTAAGCCTTATAGCCGCTTCATATGCTTTAATTGCGCCAGCGGTGTTACCCATAGCATTATGACTCTTTGCGAGATCATAATAAGCAATGGCGTCCGTAGGCCTAAGGGCTAAAGCGGCTTCGTATTCTTGGATTGCCTGATAGTGGTTACCTAAAGCGGCGTAAACTATCCCCAGTTCTACGTAAGCATTAGTAAGGTTTGGATCAGCTTTTATGGCTTTTTTCAGGGCTTTCTCTGCTTCATTATACCGGCCTTGAAAGCAATACATTCTGCCTAAGTCATAACAAACATCTGGATTATCAGGAAAACACATTTTTACAGCAAATAAAAAACCTTTCCAATCCGTTTCGTCCCAATCTGGCGTCACAAGCTGATCTCGCCGCATCACATACTCAGTAACCTCCCGAAGTGTAACTTTTCTGTTTTTTCCGCCAACAGAAGCCAGCGTAACTTCTCCGGTTCTAAGAAATCCTATGAGATCGTCGTCCAATGATATCCGATAGGATGATGACGGGTCTGCCAACTCAACTGCTATGAGTCGAGCCAGCTGTGATTTATATACCTTCGCGGCTGCTCCTGTTAAATAATATTGATCTAACCCTTGAAACCACTCCGGAAGTTCCTTCGGCCTGAAAGTAACCATTGGCTCACCGGGAAAACTCGGAGTCTTATCCTCAAACAGCCCCACATCAGGGCCAAGACCTTGCAATGCTTGGACTATCATGCGAATAGCATATTTTTTTATTTGGTCTTCTCCTATAACAATAAGATCGATATCTTGAACAGGCCTGGGGCTTCCTTCCCGTCGCATGCGGGCTTCTTGTAAGCGCGTCTGATCTGCCGCTGCGCTGCCTACCACCATCACTGTAACCCCTGATCTATTCACTATGTCCTGAATGGCCTGGACCTGCGCAAAACTAAGGCCTGCGATCCCGCTTCTATCCATTAACTCCTTTTCCGACCCTTTGTCAGCAGGCAGCACTGAAGAAGTAGATAGCGCGGAAATATTGGAGAACCTGTGTAACGCGTATAGGTTGCGTTTAACATATTCTAAATCGACCTCCTCTTTTGCATAAGCCACAGCTAATTGTGAAATATTATCTCGATCGCCTTGAACATCACGGGAAAAAATTTGTTCTAATGTTTTGCTTTCTTCTCCAGCCAAAGGCCCTTGAAGCTGTAAAAGATCCATAAACTCTCTAAGCCTGGAAACTAATAATCGCAATTTTCCAGAATCTCCTTTTAATAAGACATCTTCGGCTATATCCATAGCCAGGCCTATTGATAAACCTGCGGCAGTGCTGCTATGTAAAAAACTTTTTTGGCCCCATTCTCTAAAAAATATCAGCAGCGCTTCAAAACGCTCCTTGCCTAATGCATTAGCTAATTGTTCAACCTCGCCAGTTTTATGTATATTATCTATGGCTTCTTTGCCTGCAAGTTCTATCAGCTGGCTGACAAATTTCTCAGCCCGCGGATAAGAAACTAATGTCATAGACTTATTCAAAAGCCTTATTATCTGATAAACTAACCTATAATCCCCGCCCTCTTCAATCCTTCTCCGCGCTTCTATAAGTAATCTTTCTTTTAACTTACTCAATATATCATATTGCCAGGAACGCTGACGGCCCTCTATAATAATACCAATGAAAGGTTCTGCGTATCTCCGAGTAGCAAGAAACGCCTCATTACAATGTCCAGCCTCATGAGACAGAGTATATACAACATCGGCTTTATCAAGACTGCCGTTATAAGGCAGCATAATAATACTATGAATATTACGATATTCATCAGAAAACACTATCCTTATTCCTGCAGGCAGTTTTTCAGCCATTTCAGCTGACGCCAAGGCCCAGAGAAATACATCGTCCGGAGATACAAAGATTATCTGGCTTTCTCTAATTCCAGCGACCTCTGCGAATGTGCCCCTCGCGTTATCCAGGAATTCTAAGTGACCTGGATCAATATTGCCGGCGTTTTCCTGCCGCAAGGCATCATAACGCGAAGATAGGATTTCTAAAAACTTCTCGAACCCGGCATCTTCTGTCTCAAATAATGCCTGGGCCCTCTTTCTCATTTTATCTGGCAGGGCTGATTCCTGTATCTTCTTATCAAGCCATTCTTTTGCTCTACGAATAGCCAATCTGTAATCATAGCTTTCTAATGCAGTCTGCAACACCTCTGTTGGCTGTGGGATAAGATTATTTAAACCAACAATACTTTCTGCTTTTTGTCCGCTAACTAAAAGATACACCTCTTCTCCCGTTTCAGCAGGAATAGATACGCCTTGTTTTTTCATATTCTGCCATATGGGCCATTTTAAAAAAATATCACTTGATATATAAGTTCCTACCATCACTCCAGATGATTTATGAATTTGCATTTCAGGCTCTGAGCCTAATACGCTTGCCATTATTATTTTTTTTGCATATTCACCATTTCTGCCAGATGCATATTCTAATAATATCTTTGCGTTTGTAATCGTAATAGCTGATGCTGTTTTTTCAATAACCAACATTATGGACTGGCCTTTTAAGTCATCTACGCCCTGCCGTTTCAGTTCCATTAAAACCTCGGCCCACCTATCATGCCAATTCTCAGGCACATACCCATCTTCTTCGTCATAGCCCGAAGGCCTAATCCATCTAAATAAAAGCTCATTCTTAAAATTAACCACTTTGGCATTCGGCACCAAAGCTTCCAATGCCTTTTTTAAGGGCACGCTGCCCCCTCCTAATGTAATAATAATATCTATATTTTCGCTATTAGCATATTTACTTACTGCCAATAACCCTTTTCTCAAAGCTTCGCGTTCTTTAGGATCCATGAGTATCTGCCATTGTTCTTCTCTTATAGATTTTCTAGAAAAAGTCATCGGCGGCCTGAGGATAGAGCTATGCGCATCTTTGGAAAAATGCCTTCCAATGGCCTCCTTATATAAAGATTCCTGGAATTCGGCTAATTTTTTTGCAAGATCATAATCTGATGAATCGGAAGCTATTCTGAAAAGCGAGGGCTGTGTCTTTGAACCCCTGAACCATAAAAAATGCTCTCTGCCTTCAATATCTGTGAGGACTATTTTAAAACCGCCTGTTTTATCTTTTCTATCGTCTTTATTTATAAAAACTCTGGTTTCTTCAAAATAGCGCAGCTCATATTTTTTAAATTTCACGCCTTCCATGCCATCGATTTGAAAAATTCCTTCAGAAACATCTCTTATCCTGCTTCTGAACGCATCTTCTATCCTATTTTTAATATCTTCGCTAGAAAAAGCTGCGTCATCTGAAGTCAAATCGCCCTGCACTGTATTATAGCGAGGCAGGATATCTAAAATGTCTTCCAAGGAATACAAATTATTTGAAAATTGCTGATATCTATCCTCCATACCCATTTTTTCAGATAGTCTCTGGAATATACCTTTTTCAGAAAGCGCCAGAATAGACATCAACGCTGTCAATGTGCCATCCCTCACCTCTGTGCCCATAAAGATTGTCCCTCCATTATAGCCCTCAACGCCTATCGGGACAAAAAAGCCCTCTTTCTCTAATTCATGCATCTTAGTTACAATATTTGCCTCTCCTATATCCGCCTCTACAACCTCAGCCCCAAATCTTATGGCAATTTCAGCCACTCTTCCGCTGGTAGCGCTATGCACCACCACTCTCCATGGCTTATCCATAGCGCCTTTATCCGCATAAAGTTCTTTGTGCAGATCTACCCAGGCAAGCATGCAGGCTACATTCAACAGGGTTACTTCCTGTGGGTGTAGTTCTCTCACATTCCCTTGAAGATCCTTAATAACAAGATTGCCCCTATCTGCATCGCAGTCCACTACAAGGCCAAACATAGCTGCAATATGCGCTTTTATGGACTTCGTTATCTGTTTTAACGCGCGATCTATCGGCTCTATCTTATGCCTGAAGCGGCCTGGTGTTGTGTTTATAGAGTTAACCGTTATAAAATCTCCTAATATAGCGGGAATAATTTCGTATCCACCGCTGCCATTCGCATCATACACTGCTTCTCGCTTTTCATTTTGATTGCGCACCTTGATTTCTCTAATCTTTTCTTCTTTTAAGCGGAATACCTCTCTAATGCACTTACGATATCCTCCGAATGCCATATCTGTGTCTTTTTCATAAGCTGTTGGTGCCTGAGAATTTGTCCCTTCCAGTATCATTCTGTTCACCCCAAAAATTAATGTTGACTGGCCTCTACTACTGGCTATTTGTTCTAGCAGCTGGTGCGTTTTTCCTATCAAAACACGCATCTTCGGCCCATTTAATATTCCGCCCCGTTCATTTAATAAACTTTCTTCCGGCTCTTTAAGGCCTGTCAGATATTTCAACCCATTCCACTTTGGATTATTATGCGACGCAGTCACTATCACCCCGCCATCAGCCTCCAGTTCCCGCACGCTGGCTTCGATAAAAGGAGTAGTCACTATTCCGAGGTCTATTACCTCCACTTTGACCCCTGCCTTTACCATCTCTCTAGCCGCCAGCTTGATGCCTATTATCTGAAATTCGCTTAATGTCTTTCCTGTAATGCGAGTATCCCTTCCCACAAGAATTTTAAATGTTTTCTTCCCATCTTTTATCTTCCACCGCTCAAATAAATCCATAGCGTAGGTATAGGCATAAGCCATTGTGATAATCTTGCCTTCTTCTGAAACCCTCTCTTTTTTCCCAAATATCCCTCTTGCTCCAGAATATGACTCCGCAAATTTCAAAGGTTCTTTTTCAGGATGAACTATCAGATCCCAGTCTGCGACCTTGCTTGTATCAATAAGGCCGGAGGCAAGCGCGGCAACTCGTCTTTCAGCGTCTATAGCTATCCTGAGGCAATTCCCGCTACTATCAAATAGGAACACGAAAACTATTAAAATAGCCAGTATTTTATTACACATCTTATATCTTTTGCTTATCAATAACTTTGGCATATTTAGCTTACCTCACATTGCCTTATCTAAATATTGTCCCTAAAGATTCTAGGTGCGGCAGGTATACTGAAGACCTGATGCCTGAGCGCTGGATGAGTTGCTCCCACTGTCTCCATAAGTTCCCGCTGAGCATTTTCTGCATCTTTCCATAGCCAGGCATTATAAGCAGCTTCAAGCTCTTTTTTAAGGCTTGGTTTATACTTCATGACTTTATCCCCTTGCGCGGTGTTATACACATGCGCTATACGGTCATTGCCTGCCCATCGCAGTTGCTCCTGTATCCTGAAAGCCTCTTCAATATTGTTTCTGGCATCTTTAGCGTTCACAACAAGCGCTCTAAACTTTACCGCTATAGAGCCATTTAATTTTTGCTTCACCCTATCCTGTAGCTTATTGAGAACTATCTCTATTGTAACTTTGTTCGGATCTTGCGCTAATTCCTCTTTCCATAATTCCTGCATCGCGCCAGCTATTATTTTAATTAACCTATCCGCAAATTCATAACCAGCTACTGCATTAACAGCCTTTAAACCTGCGCCCATCTCTGTCCAGCGGTATACCCTTTTCATCCTCTCTGGAATCCCTTCAAAAATCTTGCCGCTGTAAAATGCCTCTATGAGAATCATGTCGCCATTCGGTATATATAACCGTATCTTATCAGCTGGAATCCTCGCCATATGTATCCATGGCAACCCTGATTCCAATACATGTCTAACCACTAATTTATGCCTGTCATTTGTCGCCAGGCCTGTCATTGGATCAATAAAATTTATGCCAATAATTTGCGGTTCCGGAGGTATTCTTGCATCTTCTGACGACATTAATGTGTTATATGCCGCCGTAGTATTAATTAACATATATAAACTTTCTCCATCTATCAGCATAACGCTATTTTGCATAGCCTTGGCCTGCGATTGGGCTATATTAGCCATTTGCATAACCGCTTCTAAATCTGAACGAAGCTGGCCATGCCCTGGCGGATTAATCTCATAAGAGATTCCCATGAGTTCCATCCAATTCTTCATCGATACAACTCCCATAGATACTGACGGGGTCCAAAAATAGCCATTATTATAAGGATGGGTTTCAACTTTAAAATCAGGGCATCCTTTTTCCTTAAAAGCTTTTATTAGATGCTCCAAAGCTTCTACAGGATGCTTGCCGTCCAGCTCAAAAATAATTGAATGCTTATCAAGAGAATGCCCTTTCTCATCCATTTCCCTCCCAATGTATCCAATGCGGATGCCATGCGCCCCCCCCATGTTCTTGAATCCATGCCTTGGCCTTTTGGCTTAAATTTGTAATGATTGCGGCGCCATATTTTAAACCAAGTCCCTCAACCTGATAGCGTATATCTTCAAGCATCACGCGCATATCATCTGCGCTTGCCCCTTGCCGCGAGAAAAATGCGAACTCATCTCCGGCTTTATATTTGTATGAAAACCCTTTGTTATCTGCGACTGTCCTGTCTACAATACTGAAAATTTCTCCAATAGGCCCTCGAGTAGAAAAACCAAGAAGGCTGTGGCCATAAAGCCTATTAAGCCTGGATAATTGATCCATATCCCCTATCCCCACCCACACATCTCCCCCCGCCGCTTGAATCCACATAATAGTTTGCTCTATCTTATGCGTTAATCTTAAAAGTTCTGCTAAAGCCTTGTCATCTTTTATCTCTTCAACTAATTCCATGGCCCTGAATAAAAGAATCCACGAGTAAACAACCTTGCCAAACTGTTCCCCGCTTGTTATATCTCCAGGCCCTCTAAGCGTCTGGATCCATGAAGCCATATTCCTGAAAGCCGGCACCAAATCATTTAGCATTAATGGGCGGTTATCCCCTGTTTCAGGCGCGATAAGGCCATATGTTTTAAGGTTTTTAAGCAGATCTTTCTGTAAAATCGAATTTGCCTTATTGATAACGCTCATTATATAATTTCCGAAAACCGCAGGATCCTGGGCGCATTTTTGGACTATAAACTCTTCTATCAGGATCGTCCATTCCAACAGCTCTGAAGGCGTCTCAGCATTTGTTGTGCGTATAATATCGCGCATTCCAGTAATAGAGCCTGGCGTTTCCATATCAGGCCCTGCCACATTTTTAAATTCATTACGTCGCTGTCCCCATTTAGAAAAAATTATAGGCGGCCTGAGGGCAGCGCTATTGTTAGAAATATCCACAAAAGAATATCCTGCGCTCTCAAAAAGGAATATAAAAGATATAAAAATAGCTACAGTTTTTATAAACATCTTGCGTTGTTTATCTCTTAATAAATTTAGCATGTTTGAAATATGTCCAAGTTTACTTTAGTTAGTCTATAGGCTTTCGCGCGCTGCAGTTGATGCAGCTTCAGAAGTAGCTAAAATTGGATCGAAAAGCAAAGCTATAATCTCTAAATCATTCAATTCTCTATATGCAGATTCCCTATCTCTTGCATTATCAAGCAGCTTATTCAATACACTATTTGAAACCTCTCGAAGCAAATTTGATATTTTTAATTCACCTGTTTTATACTTTTCTAATGTATTGCGCATTAATGCATAATCTTTATCTGAGATATATAAACCAAACTGATGTTTCAAGCGCAGAAGCCTTAAAATGCCCCCTATGCTAAAATTATCGCCATCTCCACTTATGCTTGCTCTTCCTGACAACAGATCATACAGCGAATCTGTCTTGCCATATAGATTGCCATCGCAATCTATGGCCATCTGTAAAAGTCCTGGCCCTGTGTATGATGAAAAACTCATATGATTAGCTGTATCTATAAATATCCTTTTGATTAATACAGAAATGCTATCGGCATCAACCGCCTGAATAGGCCCAGCATATTGCACTTCTCTCCCATCAAAAGTAGCAGCATTGGGATCGCCAGAAGGTCTTTGAAAATCCTCAATTTTAATCCCCAGTGCGGTTGCCAATTTTCCTAATTCCCGCATTGCAGTCATATATGCCCGTTCTGGCGCAGGCGCAATACTTGGATACGCCTCAAACACCTCCTCTTCAGTTAAAGCAAAGCCTATTGTTATATCAAAATCATTGGGCTCTAGACCAAAGAAAATATCTCTAATGCCGCCTCCCATAATAAATATATTACGCAATCCTTTATCTCTCAAAAATTTTAAGAAAGCTGCTGTCTTTTCGTCTTTTATCTCGGATAACGGTATTCTTTTGTCCTTTAAAGCCTGTCTGACCAAATCTACTCTCAATCCTTTTGGAGGGTTATCAGGTAAAACAACTGCTGTACTTTTAGATTCCCTTATTAACTTTAAAGCACGAATTGCTGCTTTTTGTGTATTATTAAATGCGCGTCCAGCTACTAATACAACTTGACCATGCTTATCATAGATAAGACGTCGCGACTTAGTTACAAGCATTCTCTCCAAAGCAGGAATAGCGCTATCATCTCCAATTTTCTCTAAGGCCTCAATAACTGGAATTAAAACATAGTCATCGGTTCT
>Ga0172371_10008762_pt1 | contig 14074 bp, 8 predicted proteins | sample Lak12m_FD_114543 | JGI IMG/M metagenome (GOLD analysis project Ga0172371, IMG submission 114543) | Freshwater microbial communities from Kabuno Bay, South-Kivu, Congo - kab_022012_12m | ecosystem: Environmental > Aquatic > Freshwater > Lake | place: Democratic Republic of the Congo: South-Kivu... | reverse complement strand
TGCCATAATAACCCAGCGTCCAATGATAGGATCTTTACGGAGTTCTTGCATACGTTTTTCTTGCTCGTGGATGAAATTATAACATTAAAGACAGCACAGAGGAAATTGTTTCTTGAAAGTTTTTGACAAATAAGATTCCTAAATTATTGGGAGAATATAATAAAATACAGAAATAGATACTATCTCTACCCTGCCAAAATTCTTTTAATTTTCTTTTTAACAATAACTAAATTCGTCATAACTTCTTTGAGCACCTTTTCATTAAATCCAGAAGCATAAATACACGCTTCCAGAGATAGCGCTTGAGATCCATCTTTCGTGTTCATTAGATCCAAACTAATAAAATCTCGAGAACAAAGCTTAAAGATCTGGCAAAACTTTTCTTTAAAGCCTGCAACATTCTTTGGTAAATCAATAATATCACCAATGCGATAACCGGGGTCATCATCACCTCTAGAGATATAACAAATATCCTTCCCTCCCGCAGAAACATCACAATAAAGCTCAAGGCTAGCGATAGGCTTCCATTCTAATGTAACTCCTAATTTCTTGGCATACCGCTTAATGAGCTGGATGCGCATCTCCGGTGTAGTAAATCGATTTTCAGAATGCATTAGTTTTCTCCTAGATCAAAGGGTTCATTATCTTGAAGCTCATGGACATTCTCAAAAAAATCTTTATATTTACTCGGCTCAAAGGTGTGTATCGGTATCAACACCTTTGGCTTTAACGCTTTTTCAAAAACCTTAAGATCATCTAGCGTAGCGTGGCCACTAGTGTGCAACTTTTTTATTTCAATCCCTTGCTGCGCACAGCGTTCCTCAAACTTTTCTGTCAAATATCCATCCCACATGGAATAAATGATTGTTGCCCCTTTAATATTTTTAATTTCCTTAACAATTAAAGGAAAAAGAGAATTGTCGCGGGCGATCATTAAAACCTTTTGTTTCTGCACATTGACTTCCGCCCCCTTTATTTTCTTCCTATTAAAAAGATACAGCAAGTCTTTATGCCCTGCCTCAACAAGTCTTTCTGCGTGAGAGTGAAAGAAATAAACCTGAACGTTCGGCCAATCAAATTGGGGTAAATGCTTAGATATTTTGCCAAGCTTATGAAAAATAAAAGCCATATAAAGATCAATAACCAATATCGAGTTTGTCTTAAGACAAGCCTTGTAGGCCGATACCATCCTGTCAATATTCTGCGCTGATGCGAAGAAAAAGGCGATATTACTTTTATTCTTTAAGATATCCTCGATGCCTTCCTGAACCGCAACCTCATCCTTATATGTCTGCCCACTCCTGCCGAGCATTGAACCCTCCATCAGAAGACAATCTATCTTTGTGGGCGGTTTTCGAATCATTTGCTCAAACAATTGAGACTTTCTCCCATGAGCTCTAAAATCCCCAGAGTAAAACAGCCTCTTGCCATCGGCCTCGATCAAAAAAGCAAGGGCATCAAACGCCGAATGGTCAACTAAGTACGATGTGACGACAAAATCGCCGATTGGCAACTTTTTCTTTTTATCTATTACCTGCGCGTTAATTTTACCTATCTTATGGGGAATAAAAATATCGGAAATCTCAATCAATTCCTTAGCCCCCTCACTCATATAAATTGGAATATCCGGATGGACGTAGCCAAGAAGGCCATAATGATCCATGTGGGAGTGGGAAATCAGAATAGCGTCGATTGCTCTTGCTTCACCTTTATAAAGGCCTTTAATATCAGGAAGGATCTTAAGTTTCTTAAGGTCTTCGATGGACTTGTCGATGAGGATCTTTGAATCAAACGGTTCCTGGTGAGTATTAACAAGCGGCATCCCAAAATCGATCAAAATTCTAGATTTAGCTGTTGCCAGCTCAACACATGTGCCACCAATTTCTTTTGTCCCACGATGAATTATGATATGCATTTATTTATTCGCTGATTTAATTCTTTCTTTAACATCTTCCACAAATTTAACATCGTCTTCAAATGCTCCCTGCCTGTAATAGTCACAACATTCATCAAATGGATCTAGAAAATATATCAGTGCCATTATCAGATTTATGCGATTCTTGCGAGCAAGCGGGAAATTACATTCGCACCATTCTTCTAATAAATTTATTACATCCTCATAATGATGCTCAATATCAGCATGATAAGTACGCGCTTTCTTTAATAATACTCTTACCTCTTTTAACAACTGCTTCACTTTGTTCTTATCATTATTATGCTTTACCGCAAATTCACGTGCCCTTTTTTCTACATCTTTATGAAAGTCCGGAGATAAATTAACAGTATATATTGGCAAATACCCTAATAGCGAGCTATCTTTCTTTACTTTCTCGGAAAGATAATTAACCATATCTTCCTGTCGTGGTTGCCCAAAAGCCAAGCGATAATACATGAGATGTTTTTTCAATTTCTCGTATTTTTGCTTATCTTTGCTGAAGTTATGTATAAAAACGTACCTGTTTATCTTTTCTTTGCTACCAGAGCATTCATATATCCAGCAAGGAGCGATTCCTTGTTTTAATATATTTTCTATCCTAGAACTTTTTTCCATGTAATCAAAAATACACTGCCAAAGGTTTTGACCATCTAATTTATTCAATATGATCGACAAAGCATTGTCTTTAGCAATATTGCTTCTTATAGCTATGGAATTAAATCTATTGACCCTGCCCTCTCTTTGCTCTAAGTCTACTGGGTTAGATGGCAGATTCCAATGAACTACTTTATTGCAATACCTATGAAAATCCAATCCTTCCTGCCCAACAGAAGTTGTCGAAAGAATAAATGGCCAGAAGGGTGAGTTAAAAGCTTCCCGAACCTGCGATTTTCTTAATACACCACCTTCCCCTTCTGTAGATTGATCTCCAAAAGACATTGCAAAGTGGCATCTTATACTGTTCCCTCTTTTTGTCTTTCCGCCTGAATAATAAGTCGGGATTCCCACATTTATTCCTAGTGCTGTGTCTAAATCCCGGAGGAATGCTTCTATCTCTTCAGCTTTATCTATTTTGCGTTCCTTATTTTTCTTAAGTACAAGCGATTGCTTTAAAAGATAGCCGTATTCATCAAGTACCTCTTGTAAATGATTTATGGCGCAATAATCTAATATCTGTTCCCAATAAAATCCGCTACGGGCATTTTTTATTCTAGAGTCAATAATATCTCTAACCCAATATTTATTGAAATAGTTCCTCAATGTTACAACTGATGCCATTAGGCATTGCGTTAATTCATCTTCCTTTGCATCTTCGATCTTCCCATTTAGAAATAAACCCCCGATTGTTCTTAATAAGCAGATTGCGGGTGAACTTATCGCTATCTTCGCTAAATATTCAATGTCATTTTCAGAGATGTATATTTCTTCAGGCATGTAACGCAATTTATGTAAAATTTCGTTGGTATATTTTCCGTATATACTCTCGCTGCTGTTATTCCTTGTTACCGCCTTTTTTATCTTTTCATCTTTAAACAGGCTGCGAAACTCTATTTTGTTATGAATTTTTACATCAAGAAAAAGCATATATTCAAATAAGGAATAACGCTCTTTTGGCTTGGAGACAATTTTAACTCCGCAATCCTGCATCGCCTTGCGTATTCTCTGCCCTGCCCGGACAACCAGCTCTTTGTAGGTTAATACATCGCCATTCTCTTTGGAGATGTCTATCAAATCAACTATCTTCGCTAAAGAAATAGACGGATAAAAGATATTAAATAAGCTATATGAACTTAACTTATTTTTAGATATTCGGAGCTGTAGTACCGGCTTTCTGGCATTTTTGTCATAATACGAACCGCCCCCTTGCCTCTTAAAAGATGCTTCCGATTGATAGCTGTAAACCATACTTATAAGCTTTGGGACAAATTTCCAACTAGAAAAAATTAAATATTTGCTTATATTTTGCGATGTTTTACTTCCATTGCGATGGTCTTGATAATAATTATACCTGGGTGGTATCCATAGAGCTTTATCTGTCTTAATAGTCTGATCGATATGTTCAAACAATTTCTTCAATTTTAAATTATTTAGTTTGAGTGGGTGTTTCTTATCAATATAATTTCTGCTAAAAACCAGGCCTTTATTTCTCGCTTGGCTAAATAATCTTTTATGAATTTTAAGCTCTTTAAACTTTCTTATAAACTGATAATCATCTGCATCCATAAAATTAAGCAAAAATTGACCTGATTTCCAATATTCTAATAAGGCATGACGCGACATCCCCTTGCCTTCTATGGCTTGGGCAAAAAACAAGAACTCCTCTAACTCATCTTTAGTTATAGCATCTGAACATTCTGTGCCATGCTCTTTGATTGTCTCATTACAATCTTCTATAAACATTCGCCTTTCGGTCCTAAGCATCACTTTTTTTAGTTCCTCTTCTATAGTGATTGTTAAGTTGCGCAGCTCAGGATCGATCGTTTTTATTGTATCGGCACCTTTTTCAACTAGCCTCTTTAACCCATCTTTGTGCTTCTCAAACAAACTTCTTAAATACTCAACCTGCTTACCACTATTTTCCCCATATAAAAATGACAAAGTACTTCCAAAATCCTCATAATGATTTTGACTTTCAAAATTCATCGTATACATCTTATAAGGCGTAGCGGATAAAAGAAGCGCCGCTATACTCTTATTTTCTAAGAGTTTTTTTGCGATAGAATCGCCCAATAAAACATCTATCATATCCTTGAATCGCTGAAATTCATCAAGGATTACGAATCTAGGGCTCAACTCTTCCAGTGTAACCTTGGCCAATTCAAGTCTGAGACGCCCGATAATTTCACGCTTTTGTTTTTGGTGTTTTTTAGTATAAGTCTTAGCGAGATATAGGATGCGGCCCTTTAATCCATATTTCAACCCGTGTTCTTGTTCGTCTGAATTAAAAGGTATGTTTTCGAAGGCTTGATTCCAAGCTTTTCTCAATAGTCTCTTGAATTTGCGGTTTACCTTCCTTTGGTATTCTTTTTCTTTTTGCTCCCATTCAGGACCTTCCCAATCATCTACCCCGGCATTGCATCTTAAATATTCAATCAACAATTTGCGATGCCTAGGTTTAAAGTGGCACAGCTTATTTAACAAAAAATAAATAAACTTTCTCTCATCCTTTCTTCCTGTCGTATTTGATATATTAATTGAGGTGCCCGGGGTGAGCGAAATAACAAGCTTATTTCTGTTTTTTGGTAAATCTAATTTGAGCAATGTTAATCTGCTACCTTTAATGGCATCCTCTTTATTTGCTACCAGCTTCTCGATATTCTGATCTGCTATTTCAGCATTAGAGCATATATATAAAACATTACCGCTTCTTGAGTTCTTAAATAGCTTTTCGATAACAAGCTTCGCAATAATCGTTTTTCCTAAACCAACTTCATCGGCCAAGAGAAAACGTTTATAGCCATCGCCTTTCAACTCAAATAGCCGTTTATATATATAATCGGCTGATTTCCTTTGAAATTCTTTTTCGTAATTCAAGCTACCGGCCATTTATTATTCCTTATAAGCTTTTTTAAAGCTGCTCCAGAACTTCATAAAGTCACGGTCTACACCTTTTTCTCCTAAACCAGATAATGCCTTATTTATCGCGCGCAACTTCTCGTTATCATATTTAAGAAGTACTTCCTCCATTGATAAACCAAATAGATCGTGCCCTACTTTTTGCGACATACCGCCCGCTCTTATATGAGACATAGAAATTTCACCCGTACTTAAAGTTGCGTTCTCTTCTAATAAGATATATCGAATGTATTCTTTTAAGCCGTTTCCGGATGAAATCTGGTTTTTTAGCGCTTCGTTTTCTCGATCTTCTCTAAACTGATAAACATTGCTCTTAGCTAGAAAAATAAATTTTTTACCCTGAATTTTAAGCTCGATTAAATCCGAAATGTTACCAATACCTATATCAGCAATAGCTACGCTATTCTTTTTCAAAAACACCCCTGCATTAATTTCTTTACCAAAATCAAACAATTTAATCACTATGCTATAATCATCAATATATTTGCCGATATCTTTTCTAAATTGGTTAATATTGGACAAGGAGATATTGGCAGTTCTTTTGCCTTTTGAATAATTAATTGTAAATCTATACTTACCAAAAATGTTTAAGACAGCTTCTACCGCCTTCTCTTCCTCTGTCTTCTCGGGCTCGCCTTTTCGCCTTACATATTTGGAAAGGTATCTATGGATGTCGCGCTCTTTGAATATCAATTCTTTCTTGAATCGGTCGAGATTGTAGCGGTCTTTATTAATACTTACACAGACCATTGCTTCAGCGTTATTCCCTCTCCATCCATTGCAGGTAGCATTGGCTGACCCCAACCATATGCCGCAACTATTATTATTTTCAAGAATATATACCTTGGCGTGAAGATTGACTTTTTTAGGATCTGTATTACCAGCGAGACTTTCTTCTGAAGCCACGTCATCTGCAAGAATATAAATATTCTCGTTATCCTTTAAATATGTGTCATACACTCTATCGCTAACCCCATCAAGGGCGCTTTGAGTAGAAATAATGATAATATCCTTTACTCTCTTAGCGAGCCCCTCTATGAACGTGCCATTCAAGAATGGGCTAATAATAGCGCTTTTTTTGATGTTCTTTATTTCGAGGTTTCTTTCAAGCTTCTTTGCGCTTTCTTTGCCAAATTGGTAAAAATATTCAAAATCAGCATCCGGAATTTCAAACTCAACGCCGTCCAATTCCCTTATCAAGGATGCGAAAGCCTCTTTATTAACCTTATTTTTATCTGCGAAAGATAAAACATCTTTAAGGAAACTGATCAGATCCTTATTTTTACCTCTTAAGCGGTTATTGCGCTTGCCCTCTACGTTAAATGACGCTTCAAGAAAATCCGAATTTGTTAAATTCTTGCTCATACAAATAAAACGATAAATATCATCTTGATCTGCTTTATTTTTTTCAAGGGGAGCATATTTAAGTAGCCAAACCTTAGGATGGAATTTACCATCTTCGATATAAATATCTGAGATAACATTATCCAACAACGTAACTACCTTTGAACTTTTATACGAACTTATATGGCCTGAACTACAAAATATCAGAAAATTACCCTTATTAATTACTTTGGTGAGAGTTTGAAGAAATGCAAAACGATCGTTTATAATATCTGATTCTGAATTATAGTTTTGAAGAGCCAGCAATACTCGCATAAGCGTATCAAGCTCTAATGAGTACGAAGTAGCGATGCCTCGCTCAAACTTATAGCCTGTTGGAGGCGTAACCAGATCAACCAGCGTTTTTCTATTGCTAAGTTCAAACACGCTTCAATCCCCTTATTACATCATTTATAATGGTCCTAACAGGTCTTTGCCATCGGTAATCATACTCGTATAAATGATCTTCTGAAGTCTCGATTTTCCCATCCCACTCTTCCATAGCCTTATCATTAAAAAGCTTGGCGCGGACATCGCCTTTTACAAAACGCTCTCTATTCTTTATATGAATCTCGTTTTTTTGAAGCATTAAGCTGGTATTGCTAGAAAATTTAAACATATTATGGTAGGTATCTGTAAGGAAGGAAAAATCGGAGCTTCTGATAACCGGCTTGTTAAAATATATAACTTTTTGATGCTTGTTTATAAAAGAACCGTAGTCCCACTTCTTTAACTCACGATTTGTAGCACGATACCATTTCTTAAACAAATCATAGAAATAGTCTTCCTTGCCATTCTTCTTTTTCTTAGACAAGAAGAAATAATATGAAAGCCAGAGGCCCTTACCGAGAAAACTGAAATTTTTTGCATCCTTAACATCATCGAATCTGGGCAAACCGGGAATTTCCCAAAAGATACCCTCACCGTATTCTCTTTTCTGGTTAATTAAAAACTGATATAAAGAATCGGCTTGGGATGACAATTTCTCCCTAAGATACAGCGCCTCCGATTTAAAGAGTTCTAGTGGCATTCCATCTTCATCATCTTTAAAGATATTATCCTTTAAAAAATAAAACTTCTTAAATTCATCGTAACGAAAATCCCATGCATTTAACTGAAGTGAATCATCCTGGGCATTATTATCATCATCATAAAGCCTTTTCTCTCGTCTGTTGATTACATTCAAATAATAGCTACGAGACCATTCTTTTTTGGTAAATATTCCAAGCTTCGTTATTCCATTCCAATAAATACTATCAGGCCACCGTTTAAGCCTTTCCTTTGAAACAGAACCGATAATCCCATAGCTATCTGCGCTAACTTTATTCCTGTGGTTTTTTCGATAGGTTTCGAGACGCTCGCGTAATTCATTTTGTTTTCTTTTTATTTTGTCAATACCAACCTTTTCACCACTTCTTTCATAAAAATAATATATGGCTGGAATAAATAGAAAATACCGCGCCCTTGTCATAACCGTTGTCGTACCCGGGAAAAAGCTATCGGCAAAATAATCCCTAATCCTGCCAAGCCCCAATTCATCTTGTGTGCCGGGTTGCTCAAGGTCATGGATACGATCCATAAGGCTATCGCCTTCGACAAAATCAATCCAAAAAATATGTTCGGAAAGTTTACTCATCTCTATACTTTTCTCAATGCATCCAACAAATCAATCATAGCCTGTGTGTCCAAGGCACAGTACTTCTCCAGGGCAGAACGCACGCGCTGGCGATCTTTTTCATCAACGTTTTTATCAAATGTTACCCGACAATACTCATTACTTGCCGTTCCGCCATCAGCTATTTCCATATTATCGTAGTTTGATTTCGTCATGACAGGAAGAACGCTCTTAAGCGAAGCACTCCCTGCTTGGCCTGGATGGTAATAAAGAAAGCTTCGGAAAGGGATGAGCAAGTCAATAACTCGATCCTCAATCGACGCCACCCATCCTTGATACTTAGGATATGCCTCGCTTGCGTGTCGAAGCGTTGTCTTCTCAAACGTCGCGTTGTAGGCAATGACTGATCCTGAATCTCCTAATAGCGCTTTTAAATTCTTCAAAATCTCAGGCCTGGGATCTTTATCCCCGGGCGCAAGATATGAGCGATGCTCGGGCTTCATCCCTTTACCCTGGACTATATGTAATGAATATTGAAACGGAATCGCTTCAAACGGCCTCGAGTTATCAAAAGCAGGTATTGCCGGGTTCATCGTTTCAAAATCAAGGAAATAAAAAGGATACTCTAACGTGTTTAAAAAATCTTTTATTCCTTTTTGGTCGATGTGAGGAAGATTTGTTTTATGACATTCAACCTGGATACTCTGCTTATCACTCAGCTTTACATCTTCTTTGATATCGGCAATGCTCAATACCCCGTCCTCTAACAACTCATAAGCCTTCTTTTTGCCCGAGTATAAACAAAAAATATCCCCTTCTTTGGGGAGAAAGCCCCAGCAGATATCTTCAAGAGGACACAGGTAAGGGTGCCTACAATGTGGGCCAATTTTAATATCTGGCGCATCTTTTTTTCGTATTGCCTCAAGCATATCAGCTATATTTGCTTCAATTTCCGGAATAAGCTCATCTGCTTGCTTTGTGACATCTTCCGTCGCGAATAACTTTTTAGGATCTATGTCACCTTTACGCACGTATTGATTATTGATATACATGAGATAACATTTGCGGATCTTTAGTCCTGCTCCCTCATATACATATTTCTGAAAAGCCACATCGTAATAATGGTCATCTTTTACCCCGCTTGAGCTTTTAACCTCAATAAGATCCCAAGCATCCTTGCCGACTGGATTCAGAATATCAGCCAAAGCATAAGCCTGCTTAAAAACAAAACCTGCCTCAAATAGCGGCTTGCGAAGTTTAGCGGCTTCTAAGGATTTTACAGCCTGCTTATCCGGCATACAGTCTCTTTGAAACAGAATGCCTCCGGGAAAAAGCGTCTGCGCTAAAGCTCCAACAGCTTTTCCTTGATCCATGATAATCTGTGTTCCGGCATCGATTTCAGGAAGGTCTTCTTTGCGATTATACTCATACCATAAAAGCTTATAACATTTTAATCCTTCAAGATATTTTGTTTTGGATATAAATGGGGGCGGGAGTCTTTGCATTATTTTTCTTCCTGATAATTGACTTGCTGTCTTTTTATCTTAATGTTTTTTATTGTACCATATTGCTATGCTTTTTAATGTAGATATCCGCGAACACCTCGTTTTAAAGCTCTAGGCATGGTGTTTCAGGAATTCTCACATGAACTTCCTCAATCCTCAGAAACAAAGAAGCAGCTACGATAACTACGCCCATAAAAATAAAAGCGTAACTCAAATTCATATCCGCCAGCTTTCCTATGATAAGACGAGAAAACGCCAAATAAAAACACCCGATCATGGACATCAGAGAAATCACCGTGGCTCTGGCCGAACTAGGGATGTAGATGTTCCTGTATCCTGAAAACAATGGCCCTGAAACCTCAGCTAAAACTCTTATAAGGACAAATGAAATAATAAGCCAAAGCGGATTAGATATAAACGCGAGCAGCGTAAAACATAGGCCAGGCACTATTGTTATAAAAAATACCGCTCTTTTCATGCCAAGAAGCGCTTCAAATTTATATGCGTACTTTTTCGCGAAAGCTGAAAACAATAACGCTATCCCAAACACAAGGCCAATCGTAGGTATGCTAATCCCTGCATTTTTAAAGTTTTGCTGCGACAAATATTTAAGCTCAAAGATAAAAGGACTTGTGAATATATGCAAGAGGACAATCCGCATAAGATATTTATTGCTACGCATCAATTCAACGCCTTCCGAAAGAACAGAAAAGGACGAAAGGGTTTTTCGGGCTATCTCCTGATCCTCCGCATCCTCTAATGAAAGTGAAAGAAAGAATGCTATGGCAACAGCAAACAATGTGAAATAAATAAGGATGGTAAATTGAAAAGGCAAAAGATCGCGCGCGATATATGCCCCTACCACAGGTACAATAAATTTACCCACAAGAGAAGAAGAACCATAACTCCCCATAGATTTTTTCATTAAATGAGTCTTTTTCTGTTTTTTAAGGGCATCGTATATTAAGGCCTCGACGCTTCCCGTCATAAATGTCGTAGCTATTCCTGTAAGAGCGAAAATAAACGCAAACGATAGAAATCCTTTCGCAAAAAACATCATCACAGTCTCGATAAAAAAGATAACAATGCCAGCGATAATTGATTTCTTTCCGCCAAATTTATCAGCAAAGATTCCCGTTGGCACCTCAAATAGAAATATAAAGAACGCGAGGATCGATTCTAGGATAAGCACTTGAGAGAGATCAAGCCCTCTTTCTTTATAGAAAAAGACGGCAACAGGACTTATAAAAAATAGGCTCAAAAAGAAATTTATTAAATTAAGCTTAAATAATTCATTTTTCATAATAATATTCTGCACCATAAAATAAAAAAACCCTCGCAAGCTCTCGCCTACGAAGGTTTGATTTCTTTTTCCGCCACACTGCTTGGCGGATCCGCCGATTCTTTTGGTGGATACGTCCCGGATTCCCCCTTCAAACTCGGGACAAATCAAATTGTTAATTTAACATTACTCCTGCCTAGAAAAAAATCAAGAAAAGTTTTCGACGCCCATTAACGAAAACGAAATCCTACTCTCATCTTGTACCCAGCAATAAAGCTTTTAGCATCCATGAGCCTAGAAGACTCGAGATGGACTTTCTTAACAAGAAGCGCTCCATGGCCTGCGCGCACAATAAAGCCATCTTTCAAAATCGCCAAAACCTCTCCGGGAACTCCGTCCAAATGCTCCAAGGCAACAACTTTTGTCTGAAGAATTTTTAGCATCTTATTTTCAAAAGACGTATAGGCATTGGGCCAAGGGACAAGACCCCGAACATAATTATGAATACTGTACGCTTCACGCGTCCAGTCAATGCGCCCCATCTCTTTGGTGAGCTTTGGAGCCACCGTGGCTTTTGACGGGTCCTGTTTGAATAAAGAAAAATTATCGTCTTCAATCTTTTGGAGGGTCTCCAAAAGAAATTGTGGACTTTCCTTTTTCATCTTCTCTTTAAGGCTGATGGCGGTATCATCTTCGCTAATGATCATCATTTTCTGCCCAATCACATCCCCTTCATCAAGCCGTGGGCTTATTTTGATAATGGAAATTCCTGATTGTTCATCGCCGTTAAGAATCGCCCATTGAATGGGGGCAGCCCCGCGATATTTGGGAAGAAGTGATGTATGCACATTAATAGAAAATCTTTTAGGAATCGAAAGAACCGCATCTGGCAAAATGCGTCCGTAGGCAATGACAACAAAGAGGTCGGCTTCAAGTAAGCGTAATTGCTCTAAGAAATTATTATCGCTTAAATCAAGGGGTTGAAAAACAGCAATATTATGTTGAAGCGCAAGGTCTTTGGTCACCGCAGAGGCAATCTGCAAGCTTCTGCCCTTGGGTCGGTCGGGTTGCGTCACGCATCCTACAACTTTATGCTCTGAGTCAATCAAGGCTTGAAGATTTTCTTTTGCAAGATCATCGCTTCCAAAAAAAACAATTTTCATAGTGCCCTATGGATAAAGATTGACCGTTGTAATTATTTTGCTTCCCCGCTGAACCAAGGTTAAGCTTCTACGAATAAGCCCTGTCAGTATTTTCCTTGATTTGCCCTTCACTACTATAACAAAACGATACTGTTCACGCAATCGTGCAAGCGACAAAACCTGAGGAGCAAGAACCTCAATCCCCTTTTTAGATTCTTTGGTCAACGCATTAAAAAGAAGTTCTGCCTGACGGATCGCGGATTGCTCGTCAGTAGAGCGCAAAACAATTTCTGCCATAGACGCAAAAGGCGGAAAATGAAGCTCCTTACGAAGCGCGAGTTCTTTTTTATAAAATAATGATGGCTTATTTTCAATCAGCGCCTTGAGACAGTAATTGTCGCGTAAATGTGTCTGGATAAAAAGTTTGTCCTTGGTCATAGCCCGTAAATGCGTCAAAAGAGAAAATGCGCTCTCTGAGGCTTGAAAATCTAAACGATTGAGCTCTGAATCAATTTGGACCGCGCATGTCACATCAAAGCGTATGACCCCGTCAAGACGCAATACCGCTTGTGTGGCGATCAAAATATCAAAATCACGCGGAGGCGCTTCATTTTCCTTTGAATAGGATTGCACACGGGCTGAGGGGAAAAAACGCGCAACCTCACTTTCTAGCTTTTCGATTCCCATGCCTGAAAAATTAAGATAAGCCCCGTGACATTGCGGGCATACCGACGAGTAAGAGGCATGATGATTGCAATAACGACAGACAACCTGCTTTGATTCATATATAAATGTTAACGGAACATCACAGCGAGGACATTTAAGGATATGTTGGCATTTTGCACAAACTCCAAAACTTCCAAAACCTTTTTTATTCATGAGAAGAAGAACCTTACCCTTTTCGGCTAATACTTTCTCAATGGCGTGCGAAAGCGGGATAGAAAGGAGCTGGCTTCTGCCAAACTTGTAATTGGACATATCAATCACGTTAGCTACGCAAGGTTCTTCTGCTAAAGGAACTTCAATGAGGCGGAGTTTCTTCTTCTCTATTCCATAAGAAAGCTCAACGCTAGATGCCCTTGAGACAAAAATCAGATGCGCGCCCTCCGCGGCCGCGCGCATCAGCGCAACGTGTCTGGCATGATAAAAAGGAGATTGATCCTGTTTGTAGGAAAAATTATTTTCATCGAGGACAACGATAAGACCTAAAGAAATGACAGGCGCAAAAATAGCCGAACGTGTTCCGATGACAATATTGGCTTTTCCTTCTTTAACTAAAACCCAATCGTCAAGCTGCGCTTTATCGGAAAGTTGTTTATCAAGAATGGCGATAGGCTCCCCAATTCCGGCATTTTTGAGCTCCTGGACAACCAACGGGATACGGTCATTTTCCGGGACCAAAATAATAACACTTAAATTTTTTGCGGTCGCCTGCTGGATGCGCTCAAAAATAATAGGCCAAAAATGTTCAAAAGAAAAATCATGCACAAGCAAGGTTTCCGGCAAGGAACTTTCTCTCTCGGGAACCTGCGGCAAAGAAAACACGATTTCTTTTTTTGTCTTTCTAAAATACGCCGGCAAAAATGTCGCAATAGCTTGCCCCAGCGAACAGCAATATTCTTTGGAGAATTCTTT
>Ga0172371_10008761_pt1 | contig 14074 bp, 8 predicted proteins | sample Lak12m_FD_114543 | JGI IMG/M metagenome (GOLD analysis project Ga0172371, IMG submission 114543) | Freshwater microbial communities from Kabuno Bay, South-Kivu, Congo - kab_022012_12m | ecosystem: Environmental > Aquatic > Freshwater > Lake | place: Democratic Republic of the Congo: South-Kivu... | reverse complement strand
CACGGGCACCGGCGACTGGGCCCGAAAGGACTCCGGCATTCCCAGGATGAAGGGCTGGCACAAGGTTGTGTTTCAGTTCACACCCGCCGGAGGCTCGATCCACTTCGACGACAAGCTGGTGGCCCAAAGCGCCAACCTCCGATTTGCCAGGCTCCTGTTCCTGGGCAACCCCTGGGCCGGCTCGAAGCCGATGTACTTCGACGACGTCTCGGTCGTACCGTTCGCCGATTCCCCTCCCAAGTAAGATATGGACGACGTACAACGCCGGCGGCGCCGACACCGTGTAGCTGGAGTCCTTGCCCGTTCCTGGCCATTGCCGTCGTGGCCGATAGAAGAAGGAGATGGAACATGCAAAAGCTGCGACAGTCTCTCTTGGTCGCCACAACCGTTTCCTTGGCCTTGCTCGCATCCGCGGCTGTGGCCGAGGGCGCATCCGGAAAGCCGGCCCGAGTGTGCGCCGTGTGCCAATCGTCGGACGCGAGCAACCGGAACCTCCCGTACGTGCTCGGCATGCTCGACAAGGCGGCGGCCGAGCGTGCCGACATCGTCTGCCTGCCCGAGGAGTGCGTCCTCACCGACGGCGGCCAGGCTGCCCGAGCTGCGCTCGATGCGATCGCCAAGGCAGCGGCCGGCCGATCGATGATCGTCGCCGCCAATCTGAAAGAACGGGAGGGCGACAAACTCTACTCTACTTCGTATCTGATCGCAGCCGACGGCAAGATCCTCGGCAAGTATCGCAAGTCGCACCGGCTGCCGTACGAGCCGGTTGCCTTGGGCAACGAGCTGCCCGTGTTCGACACCCCCTTCGGCAAGATCGGCCTGATGATCGGCACGGACCATTACTGGCCCGAAATTCCGCTCATCTTGGCGCTGCAAGGGGCGGAGCTGGTTCTCTGGTCGCACGGGCTGGAGCCGGTGCCGCAGGGTTATCCTTTGGACATTACGACGCGGGTCCGGGCCTACGACAACCACATCACGCTGGCTATGGCCACCTACGCCAGCGACAACCCCTATCTGTGCAGCAACTGGCCGGGCTATCTGGGCCGGCCGATCGGCCGGGCGTGCGTGGTGGATCGCTCCGGGATCATCCTGGCCAACACGGGGGCGAAAGCCGGCGTGGCCGTGGCTCCGATCGACCTCGCCCGCGGCAAGGACGTCTACCATCTGACCTTCAAGGAGGACCGGAGCCTCTTCCATTACCTCGTCGACCCGAACGTCAAACCCGTCGTCCATCGCGGCCAGAAGCGGAAGATCCGCGTGACGATCGCTCAGATCGAGTGCGGGCAGGGGCCGAATCCCGACCCGAATTCGCCGTTCTTCAAGGCCATGGACGAAGCGGGCAAGTGCGGTCCGGATGTTATCCTGATGAGCGAGTTCGGCTTCCCGACCGATACGCCCGCCGCGGCCAAGACCTTTGCCCAGGTGGCCAAGCGGGCAAAGAAGTACCGGACCTACATCATCATCGGCGGCCTGTACGATCCGCAGTTGCCTTACAAGAACGGCCACCGCGGCTCCTGGGCCTACCTTTGGGATCGCAGCGGCAACGTGGCCGGCAAGTACCACATCTCCCAATACGGTTGCAGCACGGAATTGCCCGTGTTCAAGACCGACTTCGGCGTCATCGGGGTGATCCTTTGCGGCGACATCTACTCGCCGGAGATCGCCCGGTCCTTGACCCTGCAAGGGGCGGAGATCATTTTCTGCCCGTCGCAATCGTGGGGCGCGTCGGGCCAGTTCAACCTGTGGATGCAGCAGGCCCGGGCGATCGACAACGCGGTCTACATGGCCGCGGCCCATTTGCCGATGTCGGAAGTGAGCGAACGGAGTTACGTAATCGACCCCTACGGTTATCCGCTGGTTGCCTCGCACTACTGGTGCGAATCGGTCTTTTCGGCCGACGTCGACCTGGACGCGAGCCGCATCTGGTTCAGCCCGCCCGAAGCGTCCGCCTCCGCCGGGCGCAAAGGCGATCTGGCAGCCCACGATTCTAAGGCGGTTCCCGATAAGCGGAGCGACTTCCGCGCGGTGCTCTTCGCCGGAAGACGTCCGGAGCTGTATCGCCCGATCGTGGACAAGACGCTGGCGGGCCGCGATTTCTCCCCCGAAACCTGGAAGAAGATATTCGAACCGCGCTGAGCCGGCCGGAAAAGCCTTTTCGAGGCGTATTCCCATGAAGAAATCTCCCGTCGTCATCCGTTCGCTCTGCGCCGGCTTGCTGGCCCTGCTGACTGCGACCGGGTCCGCGCGCGGCGAGACGGAGCCGCTGGCCTGGCTGGACTTCCACACCGGCCAGCAGTCGCGTCTCCGGGTGGTCGGCGGGCAGGGACGGACTGTGAATTTCGACCATGGCCGGTACCTGGAATTGTCGCTGGGCCGGGCATCGATGCCGATGACCTGGCCGGCCGACATGCCGAATCCCGGCTTTCCCGGGGTTGACCCGAGCCGGAAGTCGAAACCGCTCGACCTGCCGCGCCTCTTGCTCGCCCTGGACTTGCCGCCGACCAAGGACCCGCGCGATCTGGCGCTGGTGATTACCGTGTACGACCAGAGCGAGGGCAATGCCAGCAACAGCAAAGTCATGCTTTCCTGGTTCAAGGGTCGTTCCGGTCCGCCCTCGGGCAACGCCCCGCCAAAAGGTTCCACGCACTTTACGGTTTCCGGCAATCCGTATGCCAGCGATGTCCTGAATCGCCCCCGGCTGGTTCGCCAGACGCTGGCGGCGACGGGAGTCGTCCTGGCAAAGGCTTTCGCAGGGGGCGACCTCGAAATCCAGTCCCAGGGACGCGTCTTCTTGCGGCGGATCGAGGTGTACCCCTTGCCGCCTTCGCCTCTGGACGAACAGACGTCGCGCCGCGCCCCCGGCATGATTTCCTATCCGAGATACCGAACCCCGGCGAGCGTGCTGGACGTGTGGGAGAAGGATCTGGCCGACCTGGTGGTGGAGCAGACCAAGGCCGGCGTGGCGCGCGTGGCTGCCGAGGAGCTTCTGCGGGTAATCCGGCGGCATGCCGAGTGGGCGGCCGGCGCCGGGGTCAACGCGGGATTCGTGCAGGAGCTGCCCAAGAGGATGGCGGAACTCGGAGCGCTGGTCGAGGAAACCGCCTTGGCGATGGACCGGTTCTACTACGAGGGCAAAGTGGCGCTGGTTCAACAGGACGAGGCTCGCTATCGCAACTTGTCGCGGGAAACCCGGGCCGCCGTGCAGCGTCTGGAGCAGCGGGCAGCGGAGGTGGAGGCCGAAGGCACGCGATGGCACCAGTACCTGCAAACCGAACAGGCCAAGGCCGTCCCAGGTCGGAAGGCGCAACCGATCGTTTATCCCGCTGTTGAAAAACTGCCCGAGTCGGCTTCGCCCCGCGACCGGGTCCTCTTCACCGCGTTTGCCAACTCGCCTTGGGACTACCACGATCCCTACAATGCCGCCGGCCGCTGGATGGCGTTGCTCGGTATTCGCACCAAGGGCCACCTGGCCGGAGGAGTTCCTATCGGTGCGGACGGGCGGCTGGAGCCGAAAGCGTGGGAGCACTACCGCCAAGAGGTCCAGCGCGAACAGCAGTGCGGCTTTGACTTTCTCCCAGGCGTGGGCCACCATGGCTACCACCTCTGCTATGTCGATTTCCCCGCGTGGCTACAGCAGCAGAGCGGTCAGCAGCCGCTGTACGACGTGGACAGCAAGGGCAACGTCAGCACGGGGAGGATGGACATCTGGAATCCGCGGGTGCGGAAGTATTTCCTCGATTCCCTCCAGGCGCTGACGGCCAACGTGGCGCCGGACCGCCGTGTCCAGCCCTGGTTCTATTTTGGCGAGCCGCAGTGCGGCCAAGGGTACAGCGCCGCCGCCCGCCATGCGTTCCGGGAATACCTGAAACGCAAGTACGGCGAGATCGCCGCACTGAACGCCGCCTGGAAAAGCCGCTACGGGAACTTCGACCAGATCGCGCCGCCCCCGCCGCCGGGCGAGCAATTGCGGGTCAAGCCCTCGGGGCTGACCTATGAATTCGAGAAGTTCCGCCGCGATAGTTTTGTCCGGTGGTGGCGGGACGCCGGCGCCGCGATGCGGCAGGGGGACCCTCGCGCACGCTTGTGGCTCGAAGGCTGGGGGCGCTACGATTACCTCCTCCAGCACGGCATGGATCAACTGGCCTTGTTCGGCACGGCCGACATCTCCTCGGTTCACACGGGCGCCGCGCAAGACTGCATGCGGCGGTGGCAGTTGGCACTGTCGCGCTATACCGGCGTCATGCAGGACGACGGCGAAATCGTCATTTGCGGGCCGTACTACAAGGGGTTTGCTTCTTTGGAGCAGTTGCGCGCGGCTTCCGAGGAAAACGTCCTCCTGCAGTGCTGGTATGGGAACCGCCTGTTCATGTTCTGGAGCAATACGATCCTGATGAACAATGTGTATTCCTACGACGGCGCGCCTTTGTACAATGGCAGCTTCGTGGGGCCCGTCTCTCCGCCCGGCACCGCCCTTCACATCGTCCGACGCAAGGCCGACCTCTACAACTCCATTGTCCAGAATACCAGCGTCGTATCGCCGGGCGTCGGCATCCTGTATTCGCCCACCTCCTTCATCAACAGTTGGCCGTACAACGAAGTGGAACATGAGACGCTGCCGCTGCACGCCTGGCTGTTCCACTCGGACCACAGTTACTTCTGCATCCACGAGGACGCGATCGTGGACGGCCGCGAGGACCTGCGCTCTTTCCGCGTGATCCTGGCGCCGTGGGCCATCTGGCTGCAACCCAAGGCGGCGCAAGCCCTGCTGGCCTGGGTGAAGCAGGGCGGGGTGCTGATCAGTTCGGGCCCCGTCGGCGCACTGGACCCCTATGGCAACCCGCTGAACACCCTGCTCGAGCCCGCCCTGGGCCCGGTGGAAGTGGCGTACGCCGCGCACGAGCGCGCGGGCGACAACCGCCTCTCCGAGGATTCCCGAAAGCGCCTTCGCGCCCTGGGCGACGAGATGACCACCCACTTCGGCGGCTGGACCTGGATGATCCGGCCGGTCAAACCGCGGCCCGAGACCCGCGTGACGCTGAAACTGGCCGACGGCACGCCGGTGGTCTACGAGGCGCCGGTGGGCAAGGGCAAACTGATCGTGGCCACCGGGCCGCTGGGCAAGAACGGCCTGCGGCGTTTTGTGATGAACGACATCGAGAAAAAGGTGTCCCCCCTGGTACGCCGCAGCCATGACGACGGCTTTCACGTGCTGCCGCGCGTCGATGCGCAGGGCAACCTTTTCCTCGGCGTGTTCAACCAGAACGTCACCGAGACGGTCACCGACACCCTTTGGGTGGAAGGCCGTTATCCGGCAGCGACGGAACGAACGTTGTTTGGCGACTGGGCGGCGCCGGTCCGGGCGGGCGAGCGGCGCACGGGCCTCACGGTCACGTTGGCCCCCGGCGAAGGGACGGTGTTTGCCTTGGGCGTCCTGCCCAAGCATTGGCGTGCGCCGCACAACCTTCCGTGGTCCGCGGCGTCCGAACCGCCTCTGGTCGCCTCGCCGGGGGCGGAAATCGCCTCGGCCGAGCAGGAGCTCGCGCGGCGCAACGTGGAGCCGACCATCCTCGCCGAGGCGCAAGCCCTCTTGTTGGCCGCGCGGCGCCAGGCTTCCCTGGGTTATCCGCAGCGGGCACGGCGCCTGGCAACCCAGGCGCTCGGCACGAAGAAGCCGCCTTCGTTCTACTCTTGTCCGCAGGATGAGGTGAGAGCCGTGCGCGCCGCGCGCCCCGTCAAGATCGACGGTCAGATCGCCGAGTGGCGCGACATTCCTCGCTACGACGTCAAGAGCCGGCCGGACGCCGGCGGCCAGTTCGCCTTCCAGTGGGACCGGGAGCATCTCTACGTCCTGGCGGTAGTGCGCGATGCCGACCTGAAGAAGGTTGAAGAGCAGGGCGGCGACGCGAACTGGATCTGGACGTATGACGGCATCTGTCTGGTTCTCAATCCGGCCAATACTGCGCCGCTGACGGTCGGGGGCGCGCTCTACGACGCCAAGTACCGTGCCGCGCAGACCGCCCTGCTGGTCAGCATTACAGGCCGGAAATACGCCAACAGCCCGAGCGGCTTTTCCGCCGCGCCGGTCCGCAGCGCGGTCGGCGAGATCGAGGGGGGATACGTCATGGAGGTGGCGATCCCCTTGAAAGACGTGATGATCCCGCCGGTGGCCGGCGCCAACCTGGGATTCGAGTTCAAGATCGTCAACAACGGGGCCGAGATCGGTTTCGCCCGGTTCGCGGACCGGGAGAACTGGCTGCTCGACCCGCTGCTGTTCGCGCGTCTGCGACTGGTGGAGTAGGGCGCCGTCGGGGACGGCTGTCGTGGTCCATCGCACGCATGGCATCTGTGCCAAGGAAAGGAGATCTCCATGAATTCCACCTACCACGACCGACTTGGCCATGCGATGACTCGCCAGGAAGTCCATCAGTTGCCTGCCGAGGCGCTGGCCGAGCGATCGGGGATTTCGGTACACATTCTTCCCGACCGGGAGGCCCTTTATGAGGCCATCGCCGAGGTGATGGCCGAGACGATCGAGGCCAATAACAAGCGAGGGGCCAAGACCACCATGATTCTGCCGGTGGGGCCCGTGGGGCAGTATCCGGCCTTTGCCCGCAAGGTGGGCGAGCGCGGGGTCGATTGCCGCAATCTGTGGACCTTCAATATGGATGAGTTCCTCGATCGCAACGGGCGGACGATCCCGGAGACGCATCCGATGTCGTTCAAGGGCGAGATGATGCGCGGCCTCTACCAGCGACTCCCGGCCGCCCAGCGCATGCCGCTGGAGCAGATGTTCTTTCCCCGCCACGACACCATGGAGGCGATTGACCGCGCCTTGAACGAGCACGCGCCGGACGGGGTCGACCTGTGCCTGGCGGGCGTGGGGCCGGAGGGGCATTTCGCCTTCAACGAAGACCCCTGTTTCCGGCACGTCGAGGTGTCCGAAGAGGAATTCCTGGCCGACCGCACCCGGCTGGTGCTGGTGAACACCTCGACCGTGGACATGGACGCCCTGGTGGCCAGTTGCGGCGACCGCTCGGCGGTGCCGCCCTTCGCGGTGACCCTCGGCCCGCACGACGTGCTCCGCGCGCGGCGCACCGAGGTGGTCTTCTTTGCCGGCCGGTTCCAGCGGTTCGCGCTCCGCGAGGTGCTCTTCCGCAAGCCGACGATGCACTTCCCCGGCGCGCTCCTGAAGCTCCGCAAGGAAGCCGATGGCCGACTGGTGCCGCAAAACCTCCACGTCTGGGCCACCCCGGAAGAAGCCGGCACGGTGACGGCACAGACGATCTGAGTGGAACGGCTTGGGTTGTAGGTCAGGCTTTCCAGCCTGACAACTCGCCGCGCCCAACGACGGTCAACGCCCCAAGATCATCGCGCCGCTGAGGGGTTCGGGCCACGCTATGCGTCGCTGGAAAGCGTCGATTTGCATGCCGCGCTCAATCTGGTCGGGCACCTGCAGATTGCCGCCGCACGGGTTAGGGAATCGGATGTCGCTGACGAAGCGATTGTCGCCCCGTTCTATTCGCGACAAACGCCGCTCCAGCGTCTCCACTCGTGACGTAACCTTGGCGACAACCGCCTTGAGTTCAAGGTTTTCCTTTCGCAGGGAGGCGACCGTGAGCTGGGGGCCTTCGACAAAAGGGCTTTGCCGCGCGAGTTCTTCTCGCAAAGAGCCCTCCGAATCCTGCGGCTCCTCTCCAGGTACGCCGGGTGCGCAAATAATGGGGCCTGTGAATCCAACGTCGGCGTTGCCCATGTGGTATACCTGTGGCTGAGGCTCTCCCCCGAGAGCACTCCACAGGCAGAGGAGAAGCGCAACGAGCGTCACCGGAAGCAACGGTTTCACGAGACACCTCCTGCCCGATTTGGGGGTTCGGCCGCCGAGTATGCTATCCGGCGACGCCAAATCGAGCAATACGGGTTTCGCGAGTGCTGCTTAGTCACGTAGGGCGGACCGAACGGAGTCAGGCCCGCCGTACTCCTGGGGCGGGTCCGGCGGGCGTCGCTCCGCTCCGTCCGCCCTACGACTGGCGCACGTTCGTTGCCCTTGCCTGGCCGGGGAGGGTGAGGGAGAATTCAGACGTGGAGATGATTTACCTGGATCACAATGCGACCACTCCCATCCATCCGGAGGTGGTAGAGGCCATGGCCCGGTGTTGGCGAGAGGGGTATGCCAACCCGGCCAGTCAGCACCAGCCCGGCCAGCAGGCCCGCCGCGTGGTGGAAGACGCCCGCGAGGAAATCGCCGAGATCTTTGGGGCCAAGGGCTCCGGCCCGCGGGCCGACCGGTTGATCTTCACCAGCGGCGGCACCGAGGCGAACAATCTGGCCGTGCTCGGGATTGCCCGCGGCAACGGGTGGGGCGGTCGGGAGACCGCCCCACAACCCCGTCGGGAGACCACCCCACAACCCCATCAAGAGACAGGCCAACAACCCCGTCAAGAGGCAGCCCCACAACCCGGGAAGGATGGACCCGGGCAGGTGATTGTCTCGGCGGTGGAACATGCCAGCGTGCTCGAGCCCGCTCAGCACCTCATGGAGCAGGGCTGGCGTGTCGATACGCTGGGAGTGACGGATCAAGGGGTGGCCCGGGTCGATCTCCTGCCCGGTTTGCTGGGACCGGAGACGCGTCTGGTCAGCGTCATGCTGGGCAATCACGAGACCGGCGTGCTCCAGCCGGTGGCGGAACTCGCTCGCATCTGCAACGGGGCCGGGGTGCCGATGCACAGCGACGCGGTCCAGGTGGCCGGCAAGTTGCCGATCCGTTTCCGAGAGCTTGGCGTGGCCGCCCTGAGTGTGGCTGCCCACAAGTTCCGTGGGCCACTGGGGATCGGGGCCCTGCTCGTGCGCGACGGCATGCCCTTAGAACCCCTCCACTTTGGCGGGCAGCAGCAGTGGGCTCTCCGGCCCGGCACCGAGTGCGTCGCCTTGGTCGTCGGCATGGTTACGGCCCTTCGGCTGTGGCACCGGGACCACGAGACCCACCTCCGCGTCCTCGCCGCACTACGGGATCGTTTCGAGGCCGGCCTGAGAGCCGGATTCCCCGATCTGGTGGTTAACAGCGCGGGCGCGGGGCGGCTCCCTCAGACGAGTAACGTGGCGTTCCCCAGGCTGGATAGCCAGCAGCTCCTCCTGGCCTTGGACAGCGTGATGGGAATTGCCTGCTCCGTGGGCTCCGCTTGCTCCAGCGGCTCCAGCGAGCTCTCGCCCACGCTGCTCGCTATGCGCCTCCCCAAAGAGGTTGTGGCGAGCAGCTTGCGATTCAGCTTGGGTGGCACCACGACGGAGGCGGAAATCGACGAGGCCGTGCGCCGAATCGTCCGGGTGGTCAACGAACTACGAAGTTGACCCCAGACTTCCGAAGTCCCGAAGACTTCGGAAGTCTGCCGCTCCTCACCTCGTAAAGCCTGCCCGAAATCGCTAGAATAGCCACGATGGAAGGTTGCCCATTTCGTCCTTTCTCACGGTTCGAGGGGAACGAGGGTCAGTGATCGACACGGTGGTTGAGATCCCCATTTCGGGGCATTCACTTGCGCGTGGGCGTGGTCGTGGGAACGGATCCGGTGAGGGACCCGCACCCGCCTTCTTTCTTGCCGGACCGGAGAACCGGTTGGTCCGCGTTGTCGTCGAATCCCTTCTTGGAGGGTCGCCCCCGGTCTATGCACCGGTGGTGCTTTTTGGACCACCCGGAAGTGGGAAGACGCACTTGGCGGCCGGCCTGGTGGGGACGTGGCGCCAGCGGTTGGGCCAGCGCGGGGCGGTGTACGTCCCGGCCGTGGACTTCGCCCGCGAATGGACCGATGCCATCGAAGCCCAGGCCACCGAAGAATTCCATAGCCGCTATCGGCGTGCCCAGTTGGTGGCGATCGACGACGTGGATGTTTTGACCTCCAAGCCGGCGGTCCAGCAGGAACTGCTGCACACGCTCGACGCCCTGGCAGCGGTGGGCGGCCGCTTGGTGTTGACGTGTACTTTGGCTCCAGGGCAGGTGGCCGGTCTATTGCCTGCCTTGCAGAGCCGCTTGGTGGGCGGATTGGTGGTTCCCTTGGCCCAGCCCAGCCGTGAGACGCGCCTGGCCGTAGTGGCCAGGTTCGCGCAACTGCGGGGCATCGACCTGGCCGAGGAGTCCGCAGCCCTATTGGCCGACGGATTGCCCGGCCCGCTCTCGGCCCTTTGGGCTGCCGTGGTGCACCTGGAACTCTCGGCGCGTCTCGACGAGGGCAAGGTCCCCGAACAACGCGTGGGCGAGTATCTAGCCCAGCTTACCACGGCGCAGCCGTCCCTCCGCGATATCGCGGCAGCCACGGCGCGGCACTTCTCGCTCCGGCTGGGCGACCTGCGTAGTGCGTCGCGCCGGCGGGTGGTCGTCGTGGCGAGGGACGTAGCCATGTACTTGGCCCGAACCCTCACCGGCATTAGCTTCGAACAGATCGGGATGTACTTCAACGGCCGAGACCACAGCACCGTGTCGCACGGCTGCTGGAAGACGGCGGAGCTCCTCAAGAGCGACCCCGCCCTGCGCAGCGCGGTCGACCAACTGCGCCAGCAGGTCCATGCCACTTAGGAGCCACACGAGAACAACTTGGACAAGTTGGTAGGACGGCTTTGGGAGCTGTCCCTGGAAACGGACGGATTGGGAGACCTGTCCTACCGTGGAAAGGATGTTCATGGGACGTCGATTCTGCGTTGAGGAAAGGCCGCTTGCCGACATGCCCGAGCGGGCCTCGATTCACCGCCGCCAGGACAACCGCTCACCGACGTAAGACCAACCTTCCACCAACAGATATTCCGCAAGAGAAATGGCCCCTGAATGTCGCCGGAAACCTGGATTTCCAAAGCCTTTGTAGAGAATCATCCAACACCCATCGACCGTCGAAGGCGGCCCATTACTGAGAAGACCTGTTCGAATAAGTCTACATATTAGAACTACAGCCGTTGTGTCCGGCCAGAACGCGAAGAAGGTGAAAAAGACCCATGAAAGTATCTTGCGAACGTGACAAACTGTTGCACGCCTTTCAGATGGCGGCCAGCGTGGCCCCAGCCCGTAGCCCGAAGCCCATTCTCCAGAACATCAAGCTCGAGACGAGCCAGGACCAAGCCACGCTCTTGGCCACCGACTTGGAGGTGGGGATCCGGATCGACGTCTCCGGGTTCATCGTCGACGCCCCCGGCACCGTCCTCCTGCCGATCCAGCGGTTCGGCTCAATCCTCCGCGAGAGCCTGGACGAGAAGGTTTTCCTGGAGAGTGACGGGGCGCGGACCCGGGTGTGGGGCGAGCGGAGCGAATTCCATTTGCCCACGGAGAACCCCGATGAATTCCCCGAGGTCGCCTCGTTCGACGAAGAGCGGTATCACAAGCTTCCGGCGCGGTTCTTCCGCGAGCTGGTCCGGCGGACGATCTTCGCCACCGACAACGAGAGCAGCCGCTTTGCCCTGGGCGGGGTCCTTCTGGAATTCACGGCCGATCAGGTGATCGGTGTGGCCACCGACGGACGGCGTCTGGCCCGGCAGCAAGGGCCCGCCCAAGCGGTCGGCAGCCACGCCACCCGAGATCATACCATCGTCCCCACCCGATCGATGCAACTTCTGGAGCGAGCCTTAGCTGACAACGACGGGGACATCCAGATCGCGGCCCGGGAGAATAACCTGCTGGTGAAGAGCGATCGGACCACCGTGTATACGCGTCTCGTCGAGGGGCGGTTCCCCAAGTGGCGCGACGTGTTCCCGAAGATGGACCAGATGACCCGCATCGAGCTCTCTGTCGGGCCGTTCCATTCGGCCGTTCGCCAGGCGGCCATTGTTACCGACGAGAACCACCGCGGCGTCGACTTCACGTTTGCCGAAGGGAAAGTGGTGCTCTTGGCCCGGTGCGCGGAGGCGGGCGAGTCGCACGTCGAGCTGCCCATCGCCTACGAGGGCCCGGAACTGGCCGTGATGCTCGATCCCCGCTACATGAGCGATTTTCTCAAGGTGCTCGACCAGGACGTGGCGTTCACCTTGTGCGTCCGCGATTCGGAGAGTGCCGTGGTGGCCAACACCGACGACGGCTACAGCTACGTGATTATGCCCCTGGCCCGCGACTGACACCCGCGACGGACAGCAAGGAGGGAGTGCCATGCCGCGAGGCCCGCAGCCGATGGGCGCGATTCTCACCGAGCTTATGGCCCGCTGCGGCTTTGCCCGCATCCAGAGCACGGCGGCGCTCGAGGTGGCTTGGCGGGAGGCGGCCGGCGAGGCCCTCGGCGCGCACACGCGGGTAGGAGCGATCCGCCGCGGCAAGCTCGAGATCACGGTGGCCAACTCCACGCTGGCCCAGGAACTCTCGTTCCGCAAACCGATGCTCTTGGCGGCGCTCCGCAAGGCGCTCCCCGAAGAGACGATTCGAGACCTTCGCACTCGTGTCGGGCCGATTCCATAAGACCTCGTAGGTCAGGTTATCGAGCCTGAGTCCGGACGAATGATCGTCAGGCTGGAAAGCCTGACCTACAACTTCACAGAGATCGAGTCCATGTCGACCAATCCCGAACAGCAGCCGAATCCCAAGAATGAGCCGGCCGGCGACGTCGCCCCGCCCGACAACGGCTCCGCCGAGTTCCTCCACTATCGCAAGGTCGAGTCGGAATATGGGGCGGAGCAACTGGAGCACCTCAGCGACCTGGAGCACGTGCGCCAGCGCCCGGCCATGTACATCGGCGACACCGGCATGCGCGGCCTCCACCACCTGGTGTACGAAGTGGTTGACAACTCGATCGACGAGGCCATGGCCGGCTACGCCAGGGAGATCGCGGTGACGATCAACCGCGACGGCTCCGTGACCGTCGAGGACGACGGCCGCGGCATCCCCGTCGAGATGCACCCCGATCTGGGCTTCTCTACGCTCCAGGGCGTGATGACCGTGCTCAAGTTCGGCGGGAAGTTCAGCAAGGGGGCGTATTACACCTCGGGCGGATTGCACGGCGTTGGCGTCACCGTGGTGTGTTTCCTCTCCGAGTGGTGCGAGGTGGAGGTCCGCCGCGGCGGCCACGTCTACCAGCAGGAGTACGAGCGGGGCGTGCCCACCAACGAAGTCCGGCGCATCGGCAGCACTGGCAAGGTGGGCACCAAGACCACCTTCGCGCCGGACCCCGCCGTCTTTCCGGTCACCCAGTTCAACTACAATATCCTCTATCGCCGCCTCCAGGAGCTGGCGTTCCTGAATCGCGGCATCACCATCCGCTTCCGCGACCAGCGGACCGGCGAGGGCGACACCTTCCGCTACGACCGCGGCATCCTCGAATTCGTCGAACACCTCAACCGCGCTACCGAGCCGCTCCACAAGGAGCTGATCTACATCTGCGGCGAGTTCGAAGGGGTCGGGCTGGAGATCGCCATGCAGTACTCCAGCGAGTACACCGAGAACCTCCATTCGTTCGTCAACAACATCAGCACCACGGAGGGCGGCACGCACGTCTCCGGCTTCCGCGCCGCCCTGACCCGCACGCTCAACGCCTACGGCAAGAACGAAGGGCTCTTCAAGGACCTCGTCCCCACCGGCGACGACTTCCGCGAGGGGCTCACCGCCGTGATCGCCGTGCGCGTGCCCCACCCGCAGTTCGAGGGCCAGACCAAGACCAAGCTCGGCAACAGCGAGGTCGAGGGGATCGTCACCTCGGCGGTCGGCGACGGCCTGGGCCGGTTCCTTGAAGAGAACCCCAAGACCGCCCGGGTCATCATCCAGAAAGCGCTCCTGGCCGCCGAGGCCCGCGAGAGTGCCCGCAAGGCCCGGGCCCTCGTGCGCGAGCGCAAAGGCGCCCTGTCCGGCGGCGGACTGCCCGGCAAGCTCCGCGACTGCACCAGCCGCGAGGTCGATCGCTGCGAGCTCTACCTCGTCGAGGGCGATTCCGCCGGCGGCAGCGCCGAAGGCGGACGCATCCGCGAGTTCCAGGCTATCCTCCCTCTGCGCGGCAAGATCATCAACGCCTACAAGGCCCGGGAAGACAAAGTGCTGGCCAACGAAGAGGTCCGCAGCATTATCTCCGCCGTGGGGGCCGGCATCGGCGAAGAAATGGACCTGACCAAACGCCGCTACAGCAAGATT
>Ga0172371_10008760_pt1 | contig 14076 bp, 5 predicted proteins | sample Lak12m_FD_114543 | JGI IMG/M metagenome (GOLD analysis project Ga0172371, IMG submission 114543) | Freshwater microbial communities from Kabuno Bay, South-Kivu, Congo - kab_022012_12m | ecosystem: Environmental > Aquatic > Freshwater > Lake | place: Democratic Republic of the Congo: South-Kivu... | reverse complement strand
GGGTCAAATCATTTTTTGTTAAGCAGGGCCTGATTAAAGATGAAATCAATATTTTACATTTAAAAGGGGTACTGGAATGCCTGTTTAATAAGCTTGGAGTCAAGGTTTATGATTTCAAGCCACTGGAAGATAATCAAATAAATATTGTTGTTGGGCAGCAGATAGTGGGGTTTATGTTAAATTTAAGCGTTCAAGCGCTAAACTCCTTTGGTATTAAGAATAAACAGGTTGTTTTGGCCGAGGTCAACCTGGGAAGATTATTTGGCCATATAAATCCGGCAAAGAAGTTTTTAGGTATTCCTAAATACCCGGCAATTACCAGAGATATAAGTTTTGTGATTAAAAATGAAGTGCCTGTAAAAGAGTTGCTTACGGCCATAGAGTCCAGGGGCTCTTCATTATTATCCCTGGCCAAGGTTGTGGATTATTATCAGGGTAAACAAATTCCTGCTGGATTCAGGGGACTGACCATATCTTGTATCTATAGGGCGCCTGATCGCACTTTGACCGAAGAAGAAGTAGCTCCCCTGCATAATTCTATCTGTGCTTTGCTGGAGGAGAGTTTTGGCATAAAATTGCGTTAGAAAAGCAGAAAAACGCCGCCATCAGTATCATCCTGGTAGATCCGGTAATAATGCAGGATAGTCGAAGGGTTGATTTTGATCATAAATATGTGCTATACTTCTTTTGGAATAAAAAAGCTCTTTTAGATATCCCTGCGGTGCGCGTTGGAGATTTTGATAATTATTGAACCAACACTATTTTCAAGGGAGCCAATACTTCTTTTAAGCACGTGTGCTTAAGGAGTGGCGCCCACCTGAAAGCAAACGGTTCAAACTATCTATCCAACGGCACTTCTGCGGGGATTTTTTTTAACGAGCGCATAACTTACGGAGCATAATTTAAGATATGGCGGGTAAGTTATGCGCGCGAATTAATCCCGAAGCCTGCGTATGTAATTTCGAAGAAATTACAAAGCGGTTAGGCGAGGGGAAATGTTAATGGACCTATTTACGCAAGAACCTTCAAGTGTTACAGATAAGAATCTGCCTTTAGCGGTGCGCATGCGTCCGGCAGGCCTTGATGAATTATTCGGCCAGGAGCATATATTAGGCAAGGGTAAATTATTGCGCCGCGCTATTGAAGCAGACCGGCTTAGCTCGCTTATTCTTTTTGGCCCTCCAGGCTGCGGGAAAACTTCCCTTGCCTGGTGTATTGCCAATATTACTAAGGCAAGTTATGTGGCGATAAACGCCACTACCTCAAACGTTGAGGAATTAAGAAAGATTATTGCCGCCTCTAAATTAAGGGCAAGAGAAGGTAAGCAGAAAACCATTCTTTTTATCGACGAGATTCATCGTTTTAACAAGGCCCAACAAGATGTGCTGTTGCCTGATGTCGAGGAGGGCAGCCTGATATTAATTGGGGCGACAGTGCATAATCCGTATTTCTCGCTCACCTCAGCGCTGCTTTCTCGCTCAATCGTTTGTGAATTAAAGGCGCTTCAGATAACGGATTTATTAAATATAATAGATAATGCCTTGAGGCATAAAAAAAGAGGGCTGGGCGATTTTAAAATTAAGGCCGATAAGAAAGCGCTGCAATTCTTAGCTAAGAGCTGCGAAGGGGACGCCAGAAGGGCATTGGCGGCCCTGGAATTAGGAGTTTTAACTACCCCGGCGCAAAAAGACGGACGGATTAATTTTAATTTAGAGATTGCCCAGGAGTCTATTCAAAAAAAAGCGGTTATCTATGATCGCGATGAGGACGGACATTATGACACTGCCTCGGCATTTATTAAGTCCATGCGCGGATCAGATCCTGATGCGGCTATTTACTGGATGGCCAAAATGCTTTATGCCGGAGAAGACGCGCGTTTCATTGCCCGCAGGGTTTGCATACTGGCCGCCGAAGATGTGGGAAATGCGGATCCGCTGGCATTAGTTTTGGCAAACGCGGCTTTACAGATCTCGGAGTTTGTGGGTATGCCCGAAGCCAGGATACCTTTGGCCCAGGCGGTTATTTATGTTTCCTGCGCCCCAAAATCAAATGCCAGTTATTTAGCGATTGAGAAGGCCAGCCAGGATATTAGGGAAAATAAAGTGCAGGAGGTTCCGGACCATTTAAAAGACACTAATTACAGCGGGGCGGAAAAACTGGGGCATGGTATAGGCTATAAATATGCCCATGATTACCCCGGACATTTTGTGAAACAGGAGTATACGCGTATGAAAGTACGCTACTATGAACCTACGGATATAGGCCATGAGGCTAAGATTAAAGAGCGTCTGGAAAAATTACGCGGCAGCGCAAGCAAGGGTAGGTTAAAATGACAATGGCAATGCTTGTATTAGCGGTTTTGGGTGTAGGCATGGTTATCTATGCCGTTTTCGGGGTATTTAGTGCACCTGATGAGCCGGGGGTCAAGAAAAACGATAAGAAGTCTAATTTATCAGATGAGAGTAAAGAGCAGAGAATACAGCGGCTGCAAAAACAGGTCGCTGCGTTGGAGGATGAGTTGAGCAAGGTAAAAATTGGGTACGAAAAAGAAAAATCCGAATTTACGGCAGCGAAAGAAAAAGAGGTTAATTTTTCCGATGAGTTAAAACGCAGGGAAGAGTGGGTGGCTAAAGCTGAGGCGGAGCTTTCAAAGATAAAGCCGGAGAACGTGGAATTAAAGAACAAATTTATGCTTAAAGAAAATGAGCTGCAGGAAGAATTTGCGAAAAATGTAAATTTGTCACGGGAGATTCGTGAAATAAAAGCCTCCTTAGAGGCCAAAGAGGCGGCAGTCAAGCTTAAAGAAGAGCAGGTACAGATACAAAAACATCAAATTGAGAAGCAGCTCAATGATATTAATGAGCAGTTAGCTGTTATTTCCGAGTTTAAGCGTAAAGAGAAAATTAGCGAGTGGATCCCCAAGTCAGAGTTTAATAAATTGAATGAAGAATATACCCAGCTGGAAAAAGATTTGGAGGCCAGCCAGGAAAGATTAAAGAGTTTTGCCGAAGAGATTACGCATCTTCGCCAGGGGGTTAAGGTAAAAGAATCTCTTGCAGAGGAGGCCGTGCAGAAAGAACCTGAAGCCTTAGCAGAGAAAAAAACAGAGGTAGAAGAAGAGAAAAAGGAGGAGCCCATAGATCAAAAAACGCCTCTGGCAGAAGCAGAAGAGCAGGTGCAGGAACCTTCTTTTGAGGATGGATATAAGGCGCAAGAGCCTTTAAAAGAAGAAACTCCGGCAGAGGCTGAACAAGAAAAATCAGAAACCCCGAAAGAAGAGCCCAAGGAAAAACCGCAGGCAGCCCCGCGTATAAGTCTGGATAAAATAAGGAACATCGGGATCATGGCGCATATTGATGCCGGTAAAACCACTACTACCGAAAGGATACTTTTTTATACCGGCCGTTCATATAAAATCGGCGAGGTACATGATGGCGCCGCAACCATGGATTGGATGAAACAGGAGCAGGAGCGTGGTATTACTATTACCGCCGCGGCGACAACCTGTTTTTGGAAGGATCACCGGATTAATATAATTGATACTCCCGGGCATGTTGATTTTACGGTTGAAGTAGAGCGTTCTTTGCGGGTTTTAGACGGGGCTGTCGCGGTATTTTGTGCTGTTGGCGGAGTAGAGCCGCAGTCAGAAACAGTGTGGAGGCAATCCGATAAATACCATGTGCCTAAAATCGCTTTTATCAATAAAATGGACCGCACCGGGGCGGATTTTTTCAGCGTATTAAACGGAATTGAAAAGGATTTGGGGGCTAACGCTATTCCGTTAGAGATTCCCATTGGAAGCGAGGATAAATTCCGCGGGGTGATTGATTTAATTGAGATGAAGGCCTATATCTATGATGAGGCATCTTTGGGCAAAGAATTTATAGTTAGTGACATCCCTCAAGATTTTAAGGAGCAGGCGGAAAAATACCGGCACATTATGGTAGAGCGCGCGGTTGGTTTGGATGAGAACCTGATGAAAAAGTTTTTAGAATCAGAGGAATCAATCACTCAGGTTGAATTATACCAGGCTATCCGTCAGGGTACGATTTCCAATAAGATGGTTCCGGTTACCTGTGGGGCGTCTTTTAAGAATAAAGGGGTGCAGAAATTATTGGATACCATTGTTGCTTTCTTGCCCTCGCCCTTAGATTTGCCGCCGGTTGAAGGTGAGGATATAAATGACCCACAAAATAAATTACAGCGCAAGGCGGATATCAAAGAACCGTTTTGCGGCCTGGCTTTTAAGGTACAGGCCGACCAGCATATGGGCAAGCTTGTCTATGTGCGCCTGTATTCGGGGATTTTATCCACCGGAACATATATTCTCAACGCGCTGAAAAATAAAAAAGAAAGAATCGGCCGCATTGTGCAGATGCACGCCAATCAACGCGAAAACATCGATTATGCCTTTGCCGGAGATATTGTGGCTGTGCCAGGGTTAGCCAACACCATAACAGGAGATACGCTTTGCGATGTAGATAACCCTTTAATTTTGGAAGCGATAAAATTTCCTACACCTGTTATCTCTTTAAGTATTGTTCCGAAAAGCCGGGGTGATCAGGATAAATTAGGCAAAGGGCTGGCCAAGCTTACGGAGGAAGACCCCACATTTAAAGTGGAGACCGATGAGGAAACTAAAGAGGTCATCCTTACCGGTATGGGCGAGCTGCATCTGGAGATTATTGTTGATAGGTTAAAAGAAGAGTTTGGTGTTGAGGCGATTGTAGGCCAGCCAAAGGTTGCTTACCGGGAAACTATTTTGAAGCCGGCAGGCGCGGAGAGCAAATATATAAAACAATCCGGAGGCCGCGGCCAATATGGCCATGTAGTTTTAAAGATATATCCTAATAAAGCCGGAGAAGGGTTTGAGTTTATTGACAGTATTAAAGGCGGAGTAATCCCGCGTTCTTTTATTCCGGCGGTTGAAAAAGGGGTAATTGAGGCCATGCAAAAAGGCGCCTACGGCGGATATCCGGTTGTGGATGTAAAGGTAGAGCTAGTCGATGGTTCATACCACGAAGTGGATTCATCGGAGATTGCTTTTAAAATGGCAGCTATATTTGGATTTAAAGACGCCTTTATGAAAGGCAGCCCGGTATTTCTTGAGCCGAGCATGAAGCTGGAGGTTTCAACACCCGAGGAGTATGTAAATGGCTGTGTAGGGTTTATATGTTCGCGCCGGGGAAAGATCTTGAATATCGACGCTAAAGCCAACCAAAAGATTATTTCCGCCGAGGCTCCCTTAGCGGAGATGTTTGGGTATGCTACTAATTTCCGCTCGCTTTCCAGCGGCCGGGCCAATGCGACTATGGAGTTTGACAAATACACCCAGGTACCCGGTGAAATCGCCCAGAAAATTATTCTGGAGAGACAAAAACAAAAAGAAGACACCCCGCGCTAATTGGACTTGCGCGGGTGTTATCTAGGTAGATAAAAGGAGGGTAAATTATGAAGAAGATGTTTGTGGTTTTATTAACCCTGAGTTTGATCAATTGCTATGGAGGAAGCCTGGCTATGGATGAGAAGACCGTGATTTTAGAGACCAACCAAGGGAATATCGAAATTAAGCTAAAGGTTGATGTCGCGCCTAAGGCATGTGAGAATTTTGTTAAATTAGCAGAAAAAGGTTATTATAATGGCTTGATTTTTCATCGTGTGATCAAAGGGTTTATGATTCAAGGCGGAGACCCTACGGGTACCGGCATGGGCGGAGAGTCAATTTGGGGTAAGCCCTTTGAAGACGAAGTTACTCCAGTAGCTAAATTTGACGGCCCGGGGATCTTAGCCATGGCTAATTCCGGACCGGACACCAACGGCAGCCAGTTTTTTATCACCTGCGCCAAGACACCCTGGTTGAATATGCGCCATACTATATTCGGAGAGGTTGTTTCCGGCTTAGAGGTAGTGCAGAAGATCGAAAATACACCGGTTAATGCCGAAGACCGGCCGGTTACCGACCAAAAGATTACCCGGGCGTATATAAAATAGAACCCAACCTTAAATATCTCCATAAATTGAGCCCTTCGGATTAATGCTGAGGCGAAATACTTGAGCGGCCATTATTTGGCCGCGAAAGTACAAAAAGGGCCCTAACTTCTAGGGCCCTTTTTGGAGGGGATAATCCTCAATGGCTTTCGCTATCGCCGTCCTCCACTTAAGTTAACAAAAAAAGGTAACACAAGCATGCCATATGTAAAATAAAAATCAAGGGCATTTATAGGTTTTTTAGAAAGTGCTTTCTTAAAAACCCCTGTTTAGCCTTGAAATCCCTTACCTATATAGCATACTTATCTTATTAAGGCCGATGAGCCGATAAAACAACCGAAATCAAGCATAAAATGATGAAGCGCAAATTTCCGAAGATAATTTATTTTCTGGTTTGTTTTTTGCTTATCCTTGAACAATCCGGGTTTGCCCAGATAGCCGGACAATTGGATATCTCTGCCTATTTCTCCGGGTTGCCTAACCTGCCGGTTCAGGATAAATTCCGGCCTTTGCACCTAAGGTCTCTTGCCTACGACAATATCAATAATAACTTTAGGCTGCTCCTGGATAAGGGTGACTTTGGAAAAGAACAGAGGCTCTTCTCGAAGGGGGCGGTTAGTGAGGAGAAACTGGAAAGTTCGACCAAAGAACTTTTAAACTACTTTTTTATCGGGATCTCTTTACCCAATGATAGTTTTTGGGTTAACCTCCGGCCGGATTCACCGGATAATATCATAGATCCGTATTTGGCCCAAACCGATGTCGGCAAGATACTTCTCGAGGCAGACCTTCAGCTTAAAAAAGATACTGCCTTAGCCACCTCTCCTCAAACCCCGGCAGGCAAGGCTTACTGGGACAGGCTCTACCAAAAAGCCGGGGAGCTCTTTGGAGCCGAATCCATCACCATCCCTACCTTAACCCGGCCCTGGATAGTCCCGGGTGAGATTATTATCAGAGAGTCTACCGATAATGCCTATATTTACAAGGCTACTTTAAAGGTAATGCTTGAATCGGATTACCTTAACTCAACTAATTCGGCTATCGCAACCAATGCAGATTATTCCTTCAAAGATGAACGCCTGAAGAAGCTCAACGAATATTCCTCACAGCTTATCAGAGATACAATCATTCCCAGGCTAACCAAAGAGGTCAATACCGCTAAAAGATATGCTCCTTTGAGGCAGGTTTATTACTCTTTAATCTTGGCTCAATGGTTTAAACAGAGGTTTTACGGTAAAGGCGGCCTCTATAGCTACCTGATAGATAAGAAGAACCTGGCCAAGCTTATCTCCAGAGATTCCTGGGATAAACAAGCGTACTTTAAGGCCTATCATGATTCATTTAGCAAGGGTGAATATAATGTTACAGAGTCTGTCTATGCTGCCCAGGGAAAGGTTTTAAGAAGCTATATGAGCGGGGGGTTGGATTTTAGTAAAATCAGTATAGCCAGTTCACCAATTAACAGCAGCCGGCCGTTCTTAAGTTTAATAAAACCATATACAGGCAGCCCCATGAATGCGTTGGGGGGTACAATAGAAGATCCTTTTTCCGGGATTACAATTATGCCTGCCTCCTCTCCGGTGGTTTATCCGGGAATTAGAGACGTTGTAGAGAATTTACCTGGTGAAATCCAGGGAAATCTTGGTACAGGCGCCAGGCCGATTAGAGGCATTGTGGATTGGCTGCGAAAAGTTTATGCATCGCATAAAGGGCTTTTGTTCGATTTCTACCATAATCAAGGCCATAATGCAGGTGCTGGCTATATATTTTCACTCTTTCTAAATAACCTGAAAGAAGCCACTCCCAGAGATATTAATATCGGAGTTTTGGCGGCATTATTGCATGACTTTCATTCTAGAATGCCCGAAGGCGACAAAGGACTGCCGGCTTATGTACCCGAGACAATTTCTCAGATACAGGATTTAATTGGGATAAAGGAATACGCGGGCCCGGTTAAAAAGGAGATCCCCTCATCGTATAAGGAAAAAATCCTGGAAGACCTAAAAAAAGAGTTCCGTAAATACCTAAACGACCTTTTTGAACAAGAGAGCCTTGAGGATTCATATAACGAGATTGAGGCAATGATCCTGCGCACAGATTACGCTTCCGATGTCGCGCAGGCAAAAGCAGAATATAAAAACGCGGCAGCGCAAATCCGGCAGCGCATGGATACCCTGCTCAATAATTTAGAAAATTGGGAAAACCTTGAAGAAATAATAAATAAGGTTATCGGCGAATACAATAATCTTAAATTAAAAGCGGAATCAGAGGCGGATAAAGTTGCCTCCGATTGGCTCGTACGCCAGGAGGGGATAGAGATAGGTTATTTGGGTGCCCTAAAAAAAATAAACCCGCAGAGGCGAAAATTAATCCATGATATGTCAAGCCTGCTGGAGACCGCAGACCAGACGTCGTTTTATGTCTTGCTTAGTAAAGAGGCTGTAGAAAGAGAGGTTATCCCGGGGCTAAAAAAAGAAGGAGTAGTGGCCTCTCCGGAAGGAAGCTATAAGTTTTTCTTTGTGCCGCAGTTTCTAGATAAGCCGGAAGTACTGGCGGTTTTAAAAACTTTACCTGTGGAATACCGGAAGAATTTTGTTAATACCATGGAATATTTTTCCCGGTTGGGCAAGGCATCGGAAGACTGGAATGCCATTAAGGAGGATGTGTATTATAAATTAGGGCTTCAATTCTCTTCTTCGCCGGTTGAGGCCGTTTTTTCAGGAGAAGATATTACCGGGGATTTGTCATATTTAGAGAGTGTTGCAAAAGAGAGTTTATCCGGGGCAGAGGAGGGTTTTAAGGAGAAAGTTTTTTTGCTGTTTGGGACAAAGCTGGCAGAAAGGTATTACATTAAAAGAATAATTCCCGTCTTGAAGTATGTCAAGCAGACACATGATTATGTGGAGAATGATCCGGCGTATATCACTGAACTTATTGATAAATACGCCACGGGAGAGATTAAGTTATTGGGGGCATTGCATACACATCCTTACGATCTGACAAAAATTATCACAAGGCCAGGGCCTTCTTGGCAGGACAGGCTTGGAGAGGATATTCTTTTGCCCGCGCGCTCAGAGAAAATAATAGATATTCCGCTTGGGATTGTGATCGAGGCGGCGGTACCAAAAGACATTTCTTTCGGTGAGCTTCAGGATGTTATTCCTGATCTTAATGCCTATTTTTATCTGCCCGAAGATAAGGCAGAACTTAAAACCATAAATGTGTTTAAAACAGTTGATGTTAAATCATGGGCAGGTCAAGGAGGGAATAATTTAGCCGGCACCTCTTCACCGCTTGAAGCTCAAGGTCGTCTCGTGAGGATGACTACTCAAGAGGGAAGGTTGAACCATAGTTTATCCGCCATGCAGCAGATTGCGGGGAGGCTTGGAAGGAAGGCTGTGATATATGATATCGGAGTTGGGGCGAATGCGGTAACTACCCGGGAATTGGCGGATCAGGTTAAAGATGCCCTTGTTTACGGTATCGATAGCCAAATTCCGTCTTATTCTGTAATTTCTCCAAAAGGCGTAACGATGTTATTCGATTGGAATGACCGCCTTATACACTATGAAGCTAATCAACATATAGAAACCGGGGATACAATTGATAAGGCTACGAAAGATGAGCCCGAAGGACTCGCTAAGAGCCTGCGGGCACAAGCCAGAAAGAAGGGGGCTCCTAAGTTTACCGATAGAGAAGGGAATACAATTGTTATGGATCCTATGAAGCTCCAGGAGACAGGAAACTTAAAAATTAAAAGAGGGGATTTATTCACAATGGATGCAGCTGTGCGGGATGGCGCTTTACCCAATGCTGACCTTGTGCGGATAATAAATGTTTTGATCCCTCATTACACTCCGGGTGATATTACTGCCGCACTTTCTTCTTTGCTGCCCTTTGTAAATGAAAGCGGCTACGTCCTAATCGGATACACAAGCGCGGTATTATCCGGCAAGGAGGAGTCGCTTGTGTATCGTAAAAGAGGAGATCATTTTGCCCTTGAAGGGGTCATGCTTTCGGCAGAGGTCGATGATGGGGTGGTTGAATTTGGTGTTAATTTTGGCGGGTGGGCTCAGAGCGAATCTATGGGCTCAGGGGTAAAAAATGGTTTCTTTGCTTTACTTAAGGAGAATGCGCAATTTGACGCATTGCTGCGGTTTGTGAGGACCGGCCATCAGCCGTATTGGGACAGGCATAAACACGATGCCGATTCTCCCGACGATCTTACCGTAAATAAGCGCGGGAATGAAGAATTCGATTAGGCAAGGCGTGAGTGGGCGGGTAAGGTTTCACGTATTGTAAGCGAGGCCCTGCGTACTCGAGGCATAGCTGCGCAGGCCGAAGGTTCTATGATTTTGCTTGGACTCAAACCCGAAGGGGATTTAATTCCTCATCCCGGATTATTGGAGCAGTTTAAAAGGCGGTATCTGGAGCGGGGGGTTCCAGAGGCAGTAGGAGGAAGCCTAACTTTTTCAGGGCCAGCTTCGTTGGCTGAGGCGCAGGTTTTGCGCGCCGCCAGTTCGCCGGTTGTTTATTTTGACCCGGACCAGAATAAGGCAATGGATTTATTAATGGAAGACCCAGGTGCCTGGGTGGCTTTTTCGGATATGCTTAAATTGCGCCTCAGGAATGATTATTATGGATCAAGTATCGCGGATATTTTTATCGCGGACGCGATCAAGATCGTAAAAAATACCTCAGGTAAATATAAGGGGATAGGTTTTCGTCTTGGGGAGAGGTCGGATGAAGTTGCCATGGTTTTACCCGGATCGTTGGATCAGCAGGAGGTAAAAAATGCGCTCCAGGATATCCAGCAGGAGATCGAAAAAGAATACCTGGGTTATTGTATTGCCAGGCTGCCTGATGGAATGGATGATAAAATCAATGGCCTTGATGGAGTCCGGGTGGCCCAGAGAACCGTCAGGGAGTTGCGGCAAGGAGGCTATGAATATATAACTACCGTGTTTCTTGTGAAGGATGCTGGCGATATAAGCGGGCGTTTAACTTTAAACAGGATACTTGAGCAATCCGGCCAGGCGCCGGGTTTAGGTGAAGTTGAAGAAGCCCTGCCGCCTTATTTACCTGCCGGAGCCGCCAGGCTTCAGGGAAAAGGGGCTATTGAAAATAAATTTGAATCTTCTTTAAAGGAAGCGGAGATCTTTCAAAGAGTAGCTAAACAGGCCGGGCAAATGGTAGGGGTAGAAGGCTTGATTGAAAGGCCGCGGATAAAAGACGGTGCCAGGATGCCCGATTATGGATTTTCAAAACTGAAAGAATATATAAGCGAATTCAATAAATCTTTACAGCCGATAAGAGAATTTGCGAAAAATCGCCACGGCGATAATGCGGCTAAACAGGTGCAGCTCGATAATGGCTACGCTGCATTTTTGCGCCGGAACCTGTTTGTGGTTTTAGAATATGCAATGGAAAAAATGAAATCATCGGATAGTTTTATATTTGTAGTCAGGGGGCCACCTGACAATTTTTATATAATTACATCAGGTAAGGGCAAATGGCAGGTTACGGCTGTGAGGCAGAATATATTGACTGCCGAGGGGGCAACCTTTGAAGAAAATTTCATATCTATTATCGAAGGTTCCGGGAGAAGGCTTCGTGCAGCGGGAAAGTTCCCCTTTAAAGTGATTAATGATTTTGATGAATTAGGGCATTATTTCGGTAATCAGCTTATCAAGCTGGATAATATTAATTTACTGGGTTCTTTTAACCAGCAAATACTCAAAACCAGGGAGGGCAATGGTATTTTAGATACACAGGCGATTAGCCAGGCCCTTAGTAACGCGAGTAAGAATATAAGTAACCTGCTTAATGAACATGAATTTGATTTTTCCGTAAACTTTGAAGCCATCTCTGTCACAAGTGATGATTTTGTTTCCGGAGCAATCCAATCCCCTGCTGATATAGCCAGGGAAGCTTTGGATATAATTGATAAACTTTCCTCCGCCCGTAAAACCGTAGAGGTCCCCGGGAATTCTGTAAAATTCTATAGCGAATTCAAAGAGCGTTGGCAGGAGATTGAAAATGAAATCGGATTCATTGCGGCCACAAAGGCTAAGAACGCTAAAATCGGCCTAAAGGAAACGCATAAGAATATTAATCTCCCCGAGGAGGTCTCTGCCAGTTCACCGGTAGTTACAGAGCTGATAGGATTAAATCCGGTTTCTTCCTCTCCGATTACGGAACTGCGCAGGGCCGTGCAAAAGTTGCACAATAAAAAATTTAATATTAATGGCGGGATATATGTGATCCGCATTGAAAACGGTGATTCTGTTTGGGATACCAGCATTGTTCTAAGGGATAAAGACAATCTGGAGGTAGGTTATTTCAAGCTTGATACAAAAAGCGACGCTATAAATAACGGCGGAATGCTGCAGATTATGGAAGAAAAAAGGAGAAAAGGTTTTGCCTTGTTTATTCTAAGGAAATTAAGAGAGGTTTTCCCGGAAAATAAGGAGTTGGTTACGGAGATTGGGCATAGCGAATCCCTGAAGGCCCTAAGGAATAATGAATCAATTAATAATCTCCCGATAGTGCAGTTATTTAATGCTGCCGGCTGGGAGCTTATTGAATTGGTTTATTATGACGCGCTTGGCCAGTATCTTAAAGGAGATTTTAGCGAGCAGATGAGTTTGGATGCAAGCAAGGACGAAGAGGGGCCTGTGATTGCCAGATTTAAGCCCAAAATCGCCCAGCCCTATTTACCCGGGTTTAATCATCCTGCCTCTTCTCCGGCAGTTGATTTATTGGAGCAAAGTTTTAGCGCGGATAGCCGCAAGATTGTTGAGTTTGCGATTGACCCATTTTCTCCCGCCACAATAGACGGTTCTTTAAAAAATAGACTGATTGAAGCAACAGATTCCGGGCAGGTTATAAAGCTTAACTTGAGTAATCTATCTTTTGATGCCTCAAGATTTAATCAAGCCATGGCTGTTTTTAATCTTTTGGAAACAATATTAAGCGAAGGATTATTTACAAAACTCAAGGTTACCTCTTATGATTTAAGGAGTGCCATTAGAGAGCTTTTGATGAATGCCTTTCTTCACGGAAATAAATTAGATTTCTCTCTGCCGATTTATCTATATTTTGATTTTGTTAACCAGAAAATAGAGGTTTATGATTTGGCAGTAGCGCAAAGCCAAGCCTGGGAACAGGATCAACCAGAAGCAGAGAAGGCCGGGATAGGAGGAAAAGGCTCTGGCTTAAAATTACTAACCCAGTTAGGATGGGGTTATGCGCTAGAGCCGGTCAGGGCTTTAAATTCTGATAGGCAAGCGGGGAATAAAATAGTGGCCTATAGAAGTACGCCAGGAGGTATTGATTTCCGCGCGCTACCCATAACCAGCCAACCGGCATTGGTTAATCAAGCGGTTAACGCGAATACCATTCCTCCGATTCCATTAGCTGAATTAAATAGCGAATGGACCCAGATAGAGAATATGCTCGCCGCGGGTATTACGCCTTCAAGCGAAAGAATTAAAGAATACCTGCAATCCTGCTGTCAGAAACAGGATTTTAACCAGGATATTGATAAGGTGCTATCATGTATTGCCGATATGCTCAGGCTGGAGGAGGAGCGGGTAGTAAGTACGGATTTATCCTTAAAAGAAATGTTAGCGTTATTAGAATCAGGCAAGCCGGTTAACGCCATGCAGCTTGTATTGGCGCAGATTACAGTGGAAGCAAGAGAGCCAAAACTTATAGAATAATAAGGGGCGTCCTGCCTTTTAAGAGCTCATCGGCCCTGAAAGGCATCCTTGAACGAGCGCCCCTTTATTTTTTCTGCCAATATTTATCTTGCAATAAACCCGCCAGAAGATAGAATAATATGCACAAAATATCCCCATGCATAAAAAAATCTTTAGCTATAAAAACGAACTTAATAAAGCCCAGTTGGAGGCGGTTGAATCAATTAACGGCCCGTATTTGGTGATTGCCGGAGCCGGCAGCGGAAAAACACGCGTCTTGGTGCATCGGGTGGCCTATTTAGTTGAACAGGGGGCAAGGCCGGATCAGATTTTATTGCTTACCTTTACGCGCCGGGCAGCCGAAGAGATGTTGCGCCGGGCAAGC
>Ga0172371_10008758_pt1 | contig 14077 bp, 16 predicted proteins | sample Lak12m_FD_114543 | JGI IMG/M metagenome (GOLD analysis project Ga0172371, IMG submission 114543) | Freshwater microbial communities from Kabuno Bay, South-Kivu, Congo - kab_022012_12m | ecosystem: Environmental > Aquatic > Freshwater > Lake | place: Democratic Republic of the Congo: South-Kivu... | reverse complement strand
CCCCGCATCCAAAAATACAACGTGCTCGGCCGGACAGGCCTCAAAGTTTCCGACGTCAGCTTCGGCGCGATCTCGCTCTTCGAGCCCAACGTGCTCCGTTACGCCTACGACTGCGGCGTGACCTACTTCGATACCGCGGAAAGCTATCTCCGGGGGAGGGGGGAGACCTATGTCGGCCAAGGCCTGAAGGGCCTCCGCGACAAGGTCATCATCACGACCAAGCACATGATGGACTTCGGCCGGAAGATCGAGAAGGCCGCGGTCATCAAGCGGGTCGAGGACAGCCTCAAGCGGCTCCAGGCCGATTACATCGACGTGGCCATGGTCCACAGTATCGAGGACCTGGCGCCGCTCCTCAAGAGCGATGAGGTCCTGAGCGCATACGATGAGCTCAAGAAGGCCGGAAAGGTCCGGTTCACGGGATTCTCCACCCACAACGCCAAGGTCACCCTGAAGCAGGCCTTGGAGACGGATTTTCCCCAGGTCGTCCTGGTCGTCTACAACCACATGGAGGGCCCGGAGATCGAGCCCCTGGTCAAGGCCGTTCGGGCCAAGGACATCGGCACCGTGGCCATGAAGGTCTTCGCCGGGAACCAGCAGGGGAACCTCAAGGGCATGGTCGGTCCGAAGATGAGCTACCCGCAGGCCGCCTTACGTTGGGTCCTTGCCAATGCCGATTTCGACACTTGCATCCCGACCATGGCCAGCTATTCCCATGTCGAGGAGTACGTCGCCGCCTCGGCCCAACCGCTGGATCGGACCGCCCTCGAGATGGTCGCCCGCTACCGGGAGCAGGCCTCGCCGCGGTACTGCCGCGTGAGCTGCACGGAGTGCCTTGCCGCCTGCCCGGCCCATGTCGCCGTCAACGACGTCCTCCGCTACGCGATGTACCACGAGGACTATGGGCTGGAACGGATGGCGGCCGACCACTACGCCGAGCTCGAATCCGGCCGCAGGCCGGTCGGCTGCGCCGGCTGCGCCGCGCCGTGCGAGGCCGCCTGCCCTCATGGGCTGCCGGTCCGGGCGAAGCTCGTTCACGCTCACGAGATCCTCTCGGCCTGACGGGCCTTCGGTGTGCGGGCCGGTGGTCGCAGGCTCGAGCCCGACGCTCCTCTAACGCGGCTTTTACCGCTGTCTCGCGAATGCGCCGGCCGCTCCGAGCGGAATTTTCACCGATTGCCCTTGATTTTTTGCGATTGACATAAATGGAGTCCTATGTTAAATTTATGCGCCTCTTTTTTGAGCAATCCGGAAAAAGGTAGAAAAACATGTTTGCTGTGATCAAAACAGGCGGAAAACAGTACGTGGTCAAAGAAGGCGACGTTCTGAGCGTCGAAAAGCTGAACGCCGAGCCCGGTCAGAAGGTGCTGTTCGAGCAGGTCCTCCTCATCGAGGAGGGCGAGCGGACCCTGATCGGGACGCCGCTTCTCGAAACGGCCGTGGTCAAGGCCGAGGTCGTAAGGAATTTCAAGGACGATAAGATCATCGTTTTCAAGAAGATACGACGGAAACAGTACCGCCGGACGCGGGGCCACCGGCAGCCCTTGACCGAAGTCAAGGTCGAGAAGATCTACGCGGACAAGACCGTCGTTCCCGCCGACGAGCTCAAGATCGCCATTGTGGCCAAGGAAGCCCTTGAGCCGGCGCCGACGGTCCAAGCCATCAAAGAAGAAAAAGTCGCAGCCAAAAAGGCGATCAAGCGGGAACCCAAGCCGAAGCCCGAGCCCGAGGAAAAACCCAAAAAGGCGCCGGCCAAAGCATCGAAAATCGCCAAGGCGATCGTCAAGCCGGCGGTGAAGGCGAAAGCCAAGCCGGCCAAACACGCGGCCAAGAAAGCGGCGAAATAAAGGAGAGGGAGAATGGCTCATAAGAAAGCCGGCGGCGGCGGCAGAAACGGACGTGACAGCCAGTCCAAGAGGCTGGGCGTCAAACAATACGGCGGGCAGCTGGTGAAAGCCGGGTCGATCCTGGTCCGCCAGCGCGGGACGCCTTTCAAACCGGGCCCCAACGTCGGCCAGGGCAAAGACGACACGCTCTTCGCCAAGGTCTCCGGGACCGTGAAGTACGAAAAAAGGGGCGAGCGGGGCACGCTCGTCTCCGTTCTTCCGGCCTGACGGAGGGATCGAAATAGCCGCGCGGACCTCTTCATCCGAAGCGTTCCTCAACTCAACATCGTATTGCGCCGCAGGAGCGGTCCGTCACAGCCATGTTCATTGATCAGGTCAAGGTCCATATCCAGGCGGGCAAGGGCGGCGACGGCTGCGTCAGCTTCCGCCGGGAATACGGAGTTCCGAAGGGAGGACCCGACGGCGGGCGGGGAGGGAACGGCGGCCATGTCATCTTCGTGGCCGACGCGGGCATTCATTCGCTCTCGTATTTCCGCTTTCATCCGATCAACAAAGCCAAGAACGGGGCCAACGGCGAGGGAAGCAACCGGGCGGGCAAAAAAGGGGCCGACCTCGTCCTGACCGTTCCCGTCGGGACGGTTGTCAAGGACGAGGCGACCGGAGCCCTGCTCTGCGACCTCGTCCGGAACGGCCAGCGCTATCTCGCGGCCCTCGGAGGGAAGGGAGGCCGAGGGAACGCTTCCTTTGCCACGTCGACCCATCAAGTTCCCCGGGAGCACGAGCCCGGCCGGCCCGGCGAAGAGATGGACCTGGCCCTCGAGCTGAAGCTCATCGCCGACATCGGTCTCGTCGGTTTCCCGAACGTCGGCAAGTCCACGCTGATCTCGAAGATCTCGGCGGCCCGGCCGGTCATCGCCGATTATCCGTTCACGACGCTCGTCCCGCACCTCGGGGTCGTCGACATCGGGACGTCGATGAGCTTCATCGTGGCCGACATCCCCGGGCTCATCGAGGGGGCGCATCTGGGCCACGGCCTCGGCGTCAAGTTCCTGAAGCATATCGAACGAACCAAGGTCCTCGTCCATATCCTGGACGTCTCGCCGTACTCGGGGCGGGATCCGGTCCGCGATTACGCCGTCGTCATGAAGGAGATCGCGGCCTTCAATCCGGCCCTCGCCAAGAGAACGCAGATCCTGGTCGCCAACAAGATCGATACGCTCGGCGATGACAATAGCCGTCTCGACGCGGCGAAAAAGCTCGCCCGTCGAGAAAAGCTCCCGTTCTTCGCCGTCTCGGCTATCCGCAGCGAGGGGCTGAAAAAGCTCGTGGCGGCCATGGCCGAAAGCCTGGCGCATTCCGGCGAAGACTCGCTCTCGGGAAGCCGGGCGAAGAAATGATAAAGGCGAGGATCGGCATTTTCGGCGGGACCTTCAATCCTATCCACTCCGGTCATGTCCGCGCCGCGGAGGAAGTCCGGAAAAAATTCCGGCTCGACCGGATCTTGTTCATTCCCTCCTATATCCCTCCGCACAAAACGACCGAAGAAATCGCAGCCCCGCGGGACCGGATGCGGATGGTCGAGCTGGCCCTCATGGGCCGGCGCAGCCTTGTTGCGAGCCCGATCGAAGTCCGCGCCGGCGGGACATCGTATTCCATCCTGACCTTGAAGAAGATCCGGGCGCTTTATCCGGATGCCTGGATCTTTTTCGTCCTCGGGGTCGACGCGTTCCTGGAGATCGAGACGTGGCGGGAGTGGGAGCGCGTTCTCGAACAGTGCCTGTTCATCGTCATGACCCGGCCCGGATACCGTCTCGCCGCGGCGAAAGGCGTTCTGGGAACGCCGTTCCGGGCGAAGATTCTGGACATTCCCCCTTCGGCCCGGGTCCGGGAGGCTTGGTTCTCCGCCTACCGCATTTTCTGTATTCCGATCCGCGCCCTTCCCGTCTCTTCTACGGACATCCGCGGCAGGATCCGGAAGAGAGCGGCCATCCGGGGGCTCGTCCCCCGCGCCGTCGAACGATATATCCGAGACCACGGTTTATACTTGAAAAGGAGGCCAAGGAAAGAGCCTGCCCATGGACACTAAAAAGACCAAGACCTTCACCAAGCGCGGTCTTCCCGCCGAGATCAAGACGGCGGTCAAGGCCGCCCAGGACAAGAAAGCGGAAGAGATCCAGGTCCTGGACCTCCGCGAAGCGGCGTCCTTCACGGATTACTTCGTCATCCTCCACGGAAATTCGGCGCGGCAGAACGCCGCTCTGGCCGATGCGATCTCCCAAGACCTAAAGAAGGCCGGCGTGCGGCCGCTCGGCGTCGAAGGAACGGCCCACGGCGAATGGATCCTCATGGATTACGGCTTTTTCGTCGTCCACGTCTTTTCTCGGCCGGCCCGGGATTATTACGCCTTGGACAAGCTGTGGGGAGATACCGCCAAGCTGACGTATTGAGCCCTCAGCGACATCGCCATGACGATCAAGATTCTCTGGCCGGGCAAGACCCGGACGCCCGCCATCCGCGAGCTGGAAGCCCATTATTTGAAGCGGATCCGGACGCTCGCTCCCTGCGATGTCGTGGCGACCGCCGAGGCCCGCGGCCTCGAGGAGCGAGCCGGTGAAAAAATCATAGAAATCGAGGCCAGGGGGCTTGAAAAACACCTTAAAGATGATTATATTGTCTGCCTCTTTGATGAAGGCCGAGAGATGAGTTCCTTAGAATTCGCCCGATTTTTCGAGCGCCGGGCGCGAGGTCCGGAGAAGACGACGACGTTCGTCGTCGGCGGATTCCTCGGGCTGGCCCGGAGGATCCTGGACCGGGCCGACGAGCGGCTCTCGCTGTCCAAGATGACGCTGTCGCACGAGCTGTGCCGGGCCGTCCTTCTGGAGCAAATCTACCGCTCCCTATCCCTGATGAAAGGAAGATCGTATGCCAAATAAAGGGGGAAGCATGAAGAATAAAGAGCAGGAAGCGTACAAACAGAAGCTGACGGGGCGCCGCAACGAGATCGTCCGGAAGCTCTCGAATTTCCGCCATGAAAGCAACGAGGTCGAAACCGATATCGCCCAGGACTTAGCCGACAAGGCCGAAAGCTCCTACACCAAGGAATTCCTTCTGAGCCTGTCCGACGCCGATCGGGACCAGCTCTTCCAGATCGACGGCGCGCTCCGCCGGATCGAGCGCGGGGAATTCGGCCATTGCCAGATGTGCCAGAAAGAGATCAGCAAGAAGCGCCTGAACGCTGTGCCCTGGACGTCCCTGTGCATCGATTGCCAGGAGAAGTCCGAATCCGAGACGAGTTGAGCTTTTCTCTCCGGGACAACGCCGCCAAAGCCGCCAAGCTCTTCGAGCTCGCCCTATTCCCGTCGTTTTGCAAGATCTGCCGAACCCTCCTCGAATCTCCCGACGAAAAGGTTGTCTGCCGGGCCTGCCTGGACAAGATCGTCCCGCTCCGGGCCTCGTTCTGCCCCTCGTGCGGCCGGTTTTTCGAAGGCGCGGGAGAGCCGCATCTCTGTTCCGGCTGCCTGAACGAAGCCCCGCCGTTTTCCATCCACCGCTCCGGCGCGAAGTACCGGGGAGGGCTCAAAGACACGCTCCTCCTGTTCAAGTACCGGAAGTACAGGATTCTGGGCCGGAATCTGGCCGAATTCCTGACGGAGGCGCTCAAGAAGGAGAAGGGACTGTGGAGCGGAGTGGATGTGATCGTGCCCGTTCCTCTCCACCGCAGGCGGCGCTGGGAGCGAGGCTTCAACCAAGCCGAAGTCCTGGCCGGGGAGATCGGGCGGCGGATGAGGATCCCGCTCGAGCCGAAGGCGCTCAAAAAAGTGCGGCACGTCCCGCCCCAGACTTCTCTGGAACACGGCGAACGGAGAGAAAACGTCCGCAACGCGTATGAGGCGGGAAAGGCGGAAGGAATCCGCGATCGGGTCGTCCTGCTCGTGGACGACGTCTATACGACGGGTTCCACCCTCAGGGAGTGTGCGGGCGTCCTGAAAAAAGCGGGAGCCAGGGAAATCCGGGCCGTCACGGTCGCTCAGGCTTGATCACGAAACGCCGAAAAAGCGCAAAAAAAAGGAGCGGATGAGAATCCGCCCCTTCCGTGCGCGTATCCGCGATTACTTTTTCGGTTTTTCCGGCGTCGACGGCTTGAGGATCTTGACCTTGCGGGGCTTGAGCTCCTGGCGTTTGGGCATGCTGATCTTCAGGACGCCGTTGTCCTGCTCGGCCTGGATGCGCTCGGGGTCGACCGAGCTGGGCAGAGTGAATGCCCGATAGAAGGAGCCGTAGGACCGTTCGATGCGGTGGTAGTTCTCTTCCTTGGTTTCCTTCTCGAACTTCCGTTCGCCGCGAATGGTCAGCGTGTTGTCCTCGACCTTGATCTCGACATCCTTCTCTTCGATGCCGGGGATCTCGGCGCTCAAAACGAGCTCATTTTCGGTTTCGAAGATGTCCACCGACGGGGCCCAAGTCCCGGCTTGAAGCTCTTTGTCTTCGGACCGGCCGGCGAAAACGTCCTCGAACATCCGGTTCATTTTTTCCCTTAACGAGACCATATCCCTGAAGGGATCCCATCTGATAATAGCCATTTATAACCTCCTGGCATTTGATTTCAAGACTTCAGGACGGCTATAATATAATATCTTAGCGTCTAATTGTCAAGTATATTTGATAAATTATTTTCAACTAATCAGTTTTTCCCCCGATTAGAATGGATATTTCTCCCTTCAGGACTCGGTTCTCGAGAATTGCCAGGACGTCCCCGATGTTCCCCCTGATGAATTCCTCGAATACCTTGGTCATCTCTCGCGCGACGACTGCCGGCCTATCTCCCAGGGTTTCCCTTGCGATGCGCAGAAAATCGATCGTCTTGCGGGCGGGGAGATAAAAAATGAGAGTCCCGTCTTCCTCGCTCAAAGAGCTCAGCCACTTCCTGGCCGCTTCCTTTTTGGGCGGAGGGAATCCTACATATTTGAACCGGTGGGTCGGAAGGCCCGAGGCCGAAAGAGCGGCGGCGAAAGCCGTAGGGCCCGGAATGGGGATGACCTTTATTCCTTGTTTGAGCGCTTCCCGGACTAGACGGAAGCCCGGGTCGGAGATCGCCGGCGTCCCGGAATCCGAGACCAAAGCGATATCCTTCCCTTTCTTGAGGATATCCAGGAGCAAGGGGATCTTCCGGCCTTCGCGGGGTTGAAAATAGCTGATCAGCTCCTTCTTGATCCCGTGCCTGTTCAGCAGCTTGATCGTCTGGCGCGTGTCCTCGCAGGCGATGGCCGCGACATCGCGGAGCACGCGCAGCGCCCGCAGGGTGATGTCGTCCAGGTTGCCGATCGGCGTCGCGACGATGTAGAGCGTTCCGGGCAAGGCGCTATCCGTCCCCGTCGTAGGGATAGAGGAAGTCGTGGCCGACCGTGCGCGAGGAGATCTTGGCGATGGGGGGCATCTGCCTCTTGAATTCCGACCGCCGGATCATCGACAGAATCTTCTCGACGCGCGCTTCGGCGAACCCCCGGCGGATCACGTCCACCTTCGATTCCCTCTCGTCGACCAGATGGTAGAGGATCCGGTCGATCTCGGCGTAGGTCAGGCCGAGCTCGCCCTCGTCGGTCTGCCCCGCCCAGAGCCCGGCCGTGGGATGCTTGGCCCGGATCCGTTTCGGCACGCCGAGGTAGGCGGCCATCTGGCGGACCTGGGTTTTGTACAGATCTCCCAGGGGATTGACGGCGCAGGCCATATCGCCGTGGATCGTGCCGTAGCCGATGAGAAGTTCGGTCTTGTTGCTCGTGCCGAGAATGAGGGCGTTCTCGCGCGCCGAGTGGTCATAGAGGATCGACATCCGCTCGCGGGCCATCTTGTTCCCGCGGCAGAGCGGGCCGGACGCCGGATAGCGGTCGAAATACGCATCCACCATCGGCGCGATATCGATGACGGCCGACCGGATCTTGAGCCGGCGGGCCACGTCGCGCGCATCTTCGACGTCCTTCCCGAAGCTCGTTCCATAAGGCATGATCAGTCCCAGGACGTTTTTGGGGCCGAGCGCCCGGGCGGCGAGATACGCGCAGACCGAGGAGTCGAGGCCGCCGCTCAGTCCGAGGATCCCTTTTTTGAATCCGGCCTTGGCCAATTCGTCGTGGATGAACGCCGCCAGGATTTTGGCGGCGAAGGCGCAGTCAATCGTCAATCCCATGGACGATCCTGTGGAGCGCCTGGAGGGTCACCTCAGGCTTGTCATCGCGCTTGAACGGCCAGCTCTTGCGCGCCTTGCGGATCTCGGCGAGGTCGAGGTCGCGGACGAGCAGGTCCGGTTCGAAGTAGGGGGACTGGGCCAACCGCCGGCCCATGGGGTCGAACAGGAACGAGCCTCCGGCGAATGCCGCGCCGTCCTCGATCCCCACCCGGTTGCAATACAAAATATAGGCTTGGGAGAACCGGCCCATGGCCTCGCCCATGAGCTCCCACATGCGGCTCGAGGCGAATTCTCCCTTGCCGGACAGGCCGCGGCCGGGCGCCGCGCTGATGGTGATCATCGTCTCCGCTCCGTCGGCGTACAGAAGGTAGCTGGCGTTGTAATGGAGGAAGTCCCGGCAGATCAGCAACCCCATCCGGCCCCAGGGCGTGTCGAAGGCCCGGAACCGGCGGCCGGGCGCAAAAAAGCGGAACTCCTCGAACATCCCGAACGTGGGAAGGAAGACTTTGCGGTGGATGTGAAGGATGCGGCCCTTGGCGCAGAACGCGGCGGAGTTGAAGAAAAGCCCTTTTTCCGCCGCCCGCTCCTCGACGAAGCCGAAAACAATGGCCAGGTCTTTGCTGCACGCCTTGAGCTCCCGGATCTCCTTGGACCTGTCCGGGTCGGCGGCGACGGTTTCGACAAGGTCGCGCAGCCTGTATCCGGTCAGGCTCAATTCCGGAAAGATGACGAGGTCCGCCTTGGCCCGCCGGGCCCGGCCGATGGCTTCGAGATGCAGGTCGAGATTCTTGACGACGTTTCCGAGGTGGGGGGCGGTCTGGACGAGGGCGACTTTCATGATGGAAAAGTAGCACATTTCCGGGGGCCGTTCAATGGCCCGGTCCGGCGGCAGCCGCGGGAGGAGTTGAGGAGCGGGGCGTTTTTCGCTAGAATAAAGGGGAGACGATGGACCATATTGCCCAATTCCTCAAAGATGTCCATTTCCGGAAAAAAACCGGGCATCTCGCTTTCCGGAAGGACGACGCCCAGAAAAGTCTCTATTTTCAGGACGGAGACCTGATCTTCGCCAAGACGAATGTCCCGGATGAGCGTCTCGGGGAGATCCTCTTTCACATGGGCAAGATCAGCATGGAAGCGTTCCGCGCCATCCCCCAGCTCCTGAGCGCCGAGGCCATGCTCGGGGAGACCCTGATCAAGAAAAAATACGTCACCCAGAAAGACCTCTATGAAGGGCTCGTCGCCCAGATGACCGCGATCAGCCTCAGCCTATTCGCGTATTTCGACGCGGAGATCTATTTTCGCGAGCGGGGCCGCTTCTTCGAGGAGAGTCTCGATCAGAAGATGAACGTCCCGGGCTTGATCGAGCGCGGCGTCAGAGAAATGCCGTATCATCCCGCGCTCGAAGCGTACTTGGAGAACAAGGTCCCGGTCGCGAAGGCCTCGGAGGGCGTCCAGTATCTGACCGAGGAAGAGAAGGTCTGGCTCGATCTCCTGGACGGCCAGAAGACGGGCCGCGACCTGTTGGCCCTCCATACCGGAAACGCCGAAGAATTCTGGAAGATGCTTTATCTCCTGGATTGCCTCGACATCGTGGAGCTCCGGGACTCCCGTAAGGACGAAACGGAGGCGGAGAAGGGCCGGCCGTGCGGGGCGAATCTCGACGCCAGGATGCAGGAAGTCCTGGACCTGCGGACCCGACTGCCGGAGATGGACGATTACAAGATCCTCGGTGTCCCCTCCCATGCCGACGAGGCGGAGATCAAGAAGGCGTATTTCCAGCTCGCGCGCAGGTTCCATCCGGATTCGTTCGGACGGGACATCAAACCCGAGTGCAAGAGCCAGATCGACGAAGTTTTCGATTACATCACCAAGGCCTATCGTTCTCTGTTGAACAAGGGAGAGAAACCGGCCGCCTCCCACAAGCCGGCCGGAGCGAAGGGGGAAGTCGAAAAGGACCGTTCGAAGAACGCCGAGATCCGGTACCGCCAGGGAAAGACGCTGTTCAACCAAGGCCGCTACGAAGAGGCGGTCAGCCTCATGGAAGAAGCCGTGCGCCTCAAGGACGACAAGGGGGATTACTATCTTCTTCTGGCTCTGGCCCAGTCCAAGATTCCCGCTCTGAGCAAGCGGGCCGAGAAAAGCTACATCAGGGCCGTCGAGCTCGAGCCTTGGAATCCTGAAGGGCTCGTCGGCTTGGGGCTCTTGTACAAGAAGGAAGGCTTGCTCGCCCGGGCTAAAAAGCATTTCGAAAAAGCCGTCGAGGTCGACCCCGAGCACAAGACGGCCCGGCATGAATTGCGGCTCCTGAGCGGGAATGTCGATGAGAAAAAGGGATTGATGGGGATCCTGACGAAGGATCTCTTCGGCTCGAAAAAGAAATAGCCTTCGCGGCTCCGGTCAGCCTTCCACGAGCTTCGCGAACGCGTCCTCGTCGAGCGTCCGGACGTGCAGCTTTTGCGCTTTGACCAGCTTTGAGCCGGGATCCCGGCCGACGACGAGATAATCCGTCTTCCCCGACACCGAGTCCGTCACGGCTCCGCCCCGCTTCTCGATGGCGGCCGCGGCCTCGACGCGCGTATATCGCTCCAGCGTTCCGGTCAGGACGAACGTCTTCCCGGCCAGGGGGCGGGGTCCGCCCTTTGCTTCTTTTATCGCCTCGAAGTTCAGACCGGCGGCCTTGAGCTGCCGGAGGAGCTCCCGGTTTTCGGGCCGGCCGAAGAAAAAGACGAGGCTTTCGGCGACGACCGGGCCGACATCCTCGATCGCGGTCAGCTCTTCGAGCGTTGCCGCCGCCAGCTCGTCGATCCCGGAAAAACGCGAGGCCAGGGTCTGGGCCAGCTTTTCCCCTACATGCCGGATCCCCAGGGCGAAGATGAGACGGGCGATATCGTGCTTTTTGGATTTCTCGATTTCGTCGAGAAGATTCTTCGAGCTCTTGGGGCCCATGCGTTCGAGGCCGGCCAGGTCGTCGTAGCGGAGGGCGTACAGACCCGGGATGGAGGCAACGAGCCCTTTGGCCAGAAGCTGGTCGACGAGGGCCTCGCCCAGGCCTTCGATGTCCATCGCCCGGCGGGCCGCGAAATGGAGGAGCGCTTCACGGAGCCTGGCCGGGCAGGAGGGATTGATACAGCGGGCGATGGCCTCGCCCTCGGGACGGAACGTCTCCGAGCGGCATACGGGGCATCGTCTGGGCATGACGAAAATCCTTTCCTTTCCCGTCCTGCGCTCTTTCATCGGCGCGACGACTTTGGGGATGACGTCCCCGCTCCGCTCGATCAGGACGAAGTCTCCGATCCGAATGTCCTTGCGCCGGATCTCGTCTTCGTTGTGGAGGGTGGCCCGGCTGATGGTGATCCCCGAGAGCTTGACCGGCTCGAGCTCGGCGACGGGGGTCAGGGCGCCGGTCCGGCCGACCTGGACCTTGATGTCCTTGAGACGCGTCGTCGCTTGCCGCGCCGGGAACTTGAACGAGACCGCCCAACGGGGCGCCTTGGCCGTCGCGCCGAGCGTTTGACGATCGTCCGTAGCGTTGACCTTGATCACGATGCCGTCCGCGTCGTAGTCGAGCGTGTCCCGGCGCTCGGTCCATTCCTTCCAGTAAGCGACGATCTCGTCGAGCGTCCGGCAGAGGCGGAGTGCGGGTTGATCTTGAAGCCCAGCGTTTTGATCGTCCGGAGGTTCTCCCATTGGCTGTCCGCCTCCGCGCCGTCGACGAACAGCGAATAGAGGAAGACGTCGAGCTTGCGGGCGGCAACCTCCTTCGGATCGAGGAGCCGGATCGAGCCCGCCGCGGCGTTCCGCGGATTGGCGAACAACGGCTCTTCCCGGGCTTCGCGGTCGCGGTTGATTTTCTGAAAGGATTCGAAGGGGAGGTAGACCTCTCCCCGCACCTCGACCTCCCGCCGGTCGGGGATGAGGAGAGGGAGGCTCTTGATCGTCTTGACGTTCGCCGTCACGTCGTCGCCCTGAATCCCGTCGCCGCGCGTGACGGCCTGGACATAGCGGCCGCCGCGGCAGAGGATCGAGATGCCGAGCCCGTCGATCTTGAGCTCGGCCACGTATTCGATCGTCCGGCCGGGGAGGAGCTTGCGGATCCGCTGATCGAACTCCTCGAGCTCCTCGACCGAAAAGACGTTGTCGATGCTCATCATCGGGACGCGGTGCCGGACCGTGGGAAAGCCTTCGGCCGGTTTCTCCCCGACGCGCTGGGTCGGCGATTCGGGCGTGATGAGGTCCGGGAAGCGGGCTTCGAGGTCCGCGAGCTCGCGGACGAGCCGGTCGAACTCGGGGTCCGAAATCTGCGGGTCGTTGTCGGCGTAATACTTCTTCTCGTGGTACTCGATCTCGCCGCGCAAGGCCTTGATCCGGGCTTCCGCCTCCCGTCGCGTCGGGCCGCCGGCCGTCATGAAGGCATCCCCCGGGACTCGGAGTGGCTCATGGAAATATTGTAGCGGTTCTAAAGGCAAAAAAAAACCCTTTATGCCCTCTCTCGGGAAAGAGCATAAAGGGTTGGGGGGCGGCGTTTACTTGACGCCCAGCTTGCGCTTCTCTTCGGCCAGGAGCCTGGTGAATCCTTCCGTCGAGGCTTTGTGCTTCGCCTGGAGGTCGTCGAGAACCTTCTGCTCCTTGTCGATGTTCTCCTTGATTTTGCGGTATTCGCGTCTCTCGTCGGGGGTGAGGTCGTCCTCGCTCTTGTCCCCGAACTTTTTATTGACCGTCGTGGCCCATTCGTCGATGAGCTGCTTGCTCTCCGTCATCAGCTTCACCCGGTTGTTGTACTCTTTGTCCCCGCCGAGGAACAGGTTCTCGGCCATGCTCATGGCGTCCTTGTGCTTGGCCGAAAGGAGGGCGGCGTCGACGAGGTAGCGGATGGCCTCGGTGTGCAGGGCGGGATTGGCCTTGGCTTCTTTGGCCACGGTGATCCCGATGTTGTAGGCCAAGTCCGCCGACTTAGTCTTGGCGAACGAGTCCTTCCACATGGCCAGGGCTTCCTCGGTCTTTCCGGCTTTGTACAGGCACTGGGCGATCAGGGCCTGGCTCTCCGCATCCCGGGCATTGGCCTGAACCAGGGCGCGATAGACCTTTTCCGCCTCGCCGTAGTTTTTAGCGTCATAGAAACTCTTGGCGATCTTCTTCAGCTCGACCAGGATCTTGGCGTCCTTGAGGATGCCATAGGACGTCAGGTAGGAATCGAGGGCGCCTTTCATGTCGTTGCCCTTGTGCAGAGCCTGGGCGGTGAAAAAATGCCCGACGCCGATCAGCGTATTCCAATTGGCCCCTTCGGGTTCCTTGGCCTTTGCCGCCGTCGCCGTTTGGATCAATTGGCCGGCGTCCGTCTTCAGCTTGTCCACATGACCCTGTTTGCTGTAGACGGCGCAGAGCTGGGTGAGAACCTGGCACTTCATCACCTCGTCGATCCCGCCCAAGGCCAGCGCTTTTTCGCCGTAGGTGATTGTTTCCTGCGCGGTCTTGCCCTGCCAGCCGAGGACGCAGAGGTTGGCGTTGGCGAAATTCTCGTACTGGCTGCCCTTGCCCCCGCACGTGGCCAGGAATTCCTTCAGGAGGGTGACCCGTTCGGCCGGCGTATTAGCCGTCATCGCCTTGATATAGGTCTGGTCGCATTCGCTTTGAGCCAGGGCGATCCCGCTCGAAGAGATAATGATCAATGCGGCTATCCAAAAGGTTCTTTTCATCCTCTACCTCACAATGAAAAATTTGGGGGCATAATAGCCTACCTCCCCTAAAATGTCAACATTTCGACATTTCCGAGGGGGCCGGACGCGATCCCGCGCGCCCTCCCGCCTGAAGATAATAGCAATTTACATGCCAAAAGGGGCTCGCTCGAAGCGGGCGAAAACCCTTCTCGACCGCGCAACAAATGGTCGACGCGGCGACAGGGTGGCCCACGGCTCACTGGGGCACCAGTCCCGTCGGTGCCCCCCTAGCCTGCGCCTAGGGGACCCCTCACCGCTATGTTCGCCTTAGGGCCAACCCTGCCGTCGCGTCGTTCAAATTTCGTCGAGAAGGGTATTCGCCCGCTCCTTCGCTCGCT
>Ga0172371_10008757_pt1 | contig 14078 bp, 14 predicted proteins | sample Lak12m_FD_114543 | JGI IMG/M metagenome (GOLD analysis project Ga0172371, IMG submission 114543) | Freshwater microbial communities from Kabuno Bay, South-Kivu, Congo - kab_022012_12m | ecosystem: Environmental > Aquatic > Freshwater > Lake | place: Democratic Republic of the Congo: South-Kivu... | reverse complement strand
CTCTCATAACTGCATTCCTCTCGACCCATTATATTTGTCATGGAAGGCGCGGCAGCATGGGTTTGAGGCCAGGTTTATTGAGTTGGCGGATGAGATAAACTCTTTTATGCCGCATTATGTGGTTGATAAGATAACCAGTATTTTAAACAGGAAAAAGAAACCCCTAAAAGGCTCTAAGATCCTGATAATAGGCATAACTTATAAAAAAGATATAAATGATGTCCGAGAATCACCAGCTCTTGAGATAATAAGCTCGCTTATTAAAAAAGACGCCCAGGTTCAGTGCCATGATCCGCTCGTATCCGGTTTTGAAGCGGGTGAAGGCAGAAAAATCAGCACAGTCAAGCTTACAAAAGACAATATTTCTTCAAGCGACATAGTGGTCATTATTACAGACCACTCGGATATCGATTATAAATTTATAGTAGATAACGCAAAGCTTGTTTTTGATACCCGTAACGCTTTAAAAGACTTTAAAAACGCTAAAAATATAATTAAACTCTAATAAACTTGACAAAACTAACATTGTCACAATGTCAACTTTATCACAATGTCAAGATTATGGGAATAGGGAGGAGATAGGATGAGATTTTTGGTTACCGGGGGAGCCGGGTTTATTGGCTCGCATATTGTAGACGCATTAGTCGGGAATGGGGATAAGGTTAGGATTATCGATGATTTTTCTTCCGGCAGAATGGAAAACCTGCAGGGAGTTTTGAATAAAGCAGAGCTTATAAAAGGCGACATCAGAAATAAGGAGCTTGTCGCCAAAGCAGTTGAAGGCGTTGATTACGTACTTCACCAAGCTGCTTTAAGGAGCGTTCCTAAATCTTTGGTTAACCCCGAGCTTTATAATGACGTCAATATTAATGGCACGCTGAATATCCTTACAGCAAGCCGCGGAGCCAGAGTAAAAAGGGTAGTTATGGCGTCTTCCAGCTCTATTTACGGAGACATAGACAAACTTCCGGAGAAAGAAGACTTTCTGCCTCAGCTCATATCCCCATATGGTCTTACTAAACTCGCAGGCGAATATTATTCCAGGATCTTTAGCAAAATCTACGGCCTTGAAACAGTAAACCTGAGATATTTCAATGTCTTTGGCCCGCGCCAGTCTCTCGAAAACGAATATGCAGTGGTTATTCCTAAATTCATAACCTGTATACTCAAAGATGTCCCGCCGCCTATCCATGGCGATGGCAAACAAACCCGCGATTTTACTTACGTAGCCAATGTCGTCCAGGCAAATATCAAATCAGCCATTACCCCTGGCATTAAATGCGAAGTCTTTAATATTGCCTGTGGCCGCGCCTACAGCGTCCTTGATATTGTTAAATATGTAAATAAGATTCTTGGCAAGAATATACAGCCGGCGTTCGGCCCGATAAGAGCAGGAGACGCAAAACACACTCTTGCGGACATCTCCAAGGCAAAAAAACTAATCGGCTTTAAGCCGGAAATCGGTTTCGAAGAAGGCCTTAAAAAGGCAATAGAATATTTTAATAATGAAATAGCGAAGTAATTGCCCCATAGCCTGCCCCGGGTTCATTTTTTTCTGACCTTTTTTACCTTGTATTCTCATATTTAAAGAAGGCATAATGTGCTAAACTATAGATTTTTATTACAAAAAATAAACTTGACAATACAAGTTATATCTTGTATACTTTAAATGGAAAAAGACAAGCTTATAAGTATATATTATTTTGTTGATGAGAGAGGGAATTCTCCTGTAAGAGATTTTATAAAGTCTCTTTCATTAAAAGACCGGGCAAAAGTTTTTGCGTACATAGCTGAATTAAAGAAGCAGGGAAATAATTTGCGCAGGCCTATGGCAGACTATCTAGAAGATGGTATATATGAACTTAGGCCTAAAGATAATAGAATATTTTATTTCTTTTACTTGAAAGATAATGTAGTTTTGGTTCATGCGATTAAAAAGAAAACAAAAACAATCCCTAAAAATGATTTAAAATTATGCCTAAAACGAAAAGCAGAGATCGAAAGCGAGTATAACAGAATAACAAAACTCGAATTGTGAGGTAAATTATATGAAAAATATAAAATTAGAAAATATCAACACCCATCTTAATGAAGAATTGAAAAGTGAAAAATTCAGAAAAGCCTATGAAATCGAACGCGCTAAAGTTGCTTTGGCTCAGAAGATAGCGGAATTAAGGCAAGATAAACACCTGAAACAAGTTGATTTGGCAAAGAAATTAGGCGTTTCTCAACAGTTTGTTTCTCAGATTGAAACAGGGGAAGAAAGGAATTTAACCATAGAAACGCTTATGAAAATAGCAAAATCATTGGGAAGGAGTGTTAATATTTCTTTCCCAAAACTTTCTAGCCATAAGCCCTCATATTTAAAAGTCACATAACCTTATATATTCTGCCTTTTGCGCCATGCTTTCCGCTTAAATTGTTCTTGCGCTTATCCCCTTTGATACGTTATAATCAAACCTGCGATCTCACGATGTTGTTCGGAGGATAAACAATGAAAAAAGCATTGATTACCGGTATTACAGGCCAGGATGGAGCGTATTTATCAAGGTTATTATTGGCTAAAGGTTATCAGGTTCACGGTATAGTGCGTCGCGTGGCTCTGGAAGACCCTGATCATAGGTTATGGCGCCTGAAACCAATTTTAAATAAAATAAAACTTCACGCAGGCTCTTTAGAAAGTTACGCCAGCCTTTTTAATATTGTCCAGAAAGTAAAGCCTGATGAGTGCTACCACCTGGCAGCGCAGAGCTTTGTAAGCTATTCATTTGAAGACGAATTCTCTACGATAAATACCAATATTAACGGCACCCTCTTTATGCTTTCAGCCATAAAGCACCGGGCGCCTAAATGTAAATTTTATTTTGCCGGCTGCTATTCTGAGGACACAAAAATACTGACAAGAGATGGAATTAAAAAGTATAACGAAGTAACTTCTGGCGATAAAATTTATACCGTGAATGTTAAAACAAATCAGATCGAATTAAAACCTATCAAGAAAGTAATTGTTAAAAAATATAAGGGCAAGATGGTGCATATCAAGGGAAAAAGAATAGATCTCCTGGTAACGCCGGATCATAATATGCTGTTAAAAAGAGGTGGAAAACTTTTTTATGAAAAGGCCCAAAACATAAAAGAAATGGCCTATGACGGTAACAGTGATATCGGATTTCCAACGCCCGTATGGAAGGGGATATCCAGGGAATATATTGATTTTGCAGATTTTGTTGATATTAGCGGATTGCCCTGCAATACAAATAAAAATTTAATAAAGAGAATGAAATCTTCGGATTATTTATATCTATTAGGGGTTTATATAGGCGACGGATATACAGGTAAATATAAGTATTCCAGGACAATGCCTGCGCGGGATTTTATAAAAATTAGAAATAATAAAGGCCATTTTGTTCATAGTCAGGCAGAGCATGAAACTTTGATTTACCCAAGTAATTACATATTTTTTGCTATTCCGGAAAAAGATAAGGCAAGGAAAAAAGTAATAAATATCTTAAAAAAATATAAAATAGAATTTCGGGCAAAAAGCACTACCATAGAATTTTCATCCGCTACTTTGCAGAAAATGTTTAAACAAAGCGGTAATAACAAATACGAAAAACATATTCCTGAATGGGCGCTAGAGTTGTCTCCAAAGTTATTGCATTATCTTTATGATGGATTGATTGATTCGGATGGAAACAGGAGAAAAGACGGCAGAGACTGTTTTACAACCACTTCCAAGAGGTTAATGGAAGGCTTTGCGGAACTTTGCGTAAAATTGCAGTTTACCTCAAAGGTATTTTATAAAAAGGCTGGCAAAGTATATTTTAGAAAAGAAAAGAGATTTTTTAACTCCAGGAAGCATTATAGCATAAGCGTAAATCATGGGTTCGAAAAGAAAATATACAAGAAACACATAAAGGAAAAAAAATATAACGGGATAGTATGGTGTTTGGAAATGGAAGGTAACCATAATTTTATTATCGAAAGAAAGGGTGATTTCTATTTTTGCGGCAATAGCTCCGAGATGTTCGGGCAGGTAAGAGAGGTGCCGCAGACTGAAACCACGCCTTTTCATCCGAGGTCCCCTTATGGTATTTCCAAAGTCGCCGGCTTTGAGCTTACGCGTAATTACAGGGAGGCATACGGCCTTTTTGCCTGTAACGGAATTTTATTTAACCATGAATCCCCCATGAGAGGGTATGAGTTTGTAACTCGCAAGATTACTCTCGGCGTAGCGCGCATAAAAGCAGGCCTTGCCAAGGAAATAAAGCTTGGCAATCTCGAAGCCAAGCGCGACTGGGGTTTTGCAGGAGACTTTGTTGAAGCCATGTATCTAATGCTGCAGGAGAAAAAGCCTGACGATTACGTCGTGGCAACAGGCGAGACTCATACAGTAAGAAGATTTGTAGAATTAGCGTTCGGCTACGCCGGCCTTGATTGGAAAAAATATGTAAAACAGGATAAAGAACTTTTTCGCCCGGCAGAAGTAAACCTGCTTATAGGAGACCCCTCAAAAGCCAAACGCGTATTAGGCTGGAAACAGAAGGTGGGATTTGAAGAGCTTGTAAAGATGATGATGGATGAGGATTTAAGGAGAGTTAAATGCCAAAAACAGTTTTAATTACTGGTGGGGCGGGATTTTTAGGCTCCCACTTATGCGACAGATTCTTAAAAGAAGGCTACAAGGTTATCTGTATGGATAATCTTATAACCGGAAATTTCGCCAATCTCTCCCATCTTGTTCCTAATCAAAACTTTAAATTTATAAAGCACAATGTCTCCGAACATATAGACGTGAAAGACAACATAGATTTGATCTTACACTTTGCTTCCCCCGCAAGCCCCATAGATTACCTGATGCACCCAATACCGACGCTAAAAGTCGGCTCGTTAGGCACACATAACGCTCTCGGCGTAGCCAAAGCCAAAAACGCGAAGTTTCTTCTGGCGTCCACTTCGGAAATCTACGGCGACCCCAAGATAAATCCCCAGCCAGAATCTTACTATGGCAATGTAAACTGCATCGGCCCCAGGGGCGTATACGACGAAGCCAAGAGGTTTGCCGAAGCCATTACCATGGCGTATCATAACGCCCATAAACTTGATACAAAGATAGTCCGTATTTTCAACACCTACGGCCCCAGGATGCGTAAAAAAGACGGCAGGGTCATCCCGAATTTCATAACTCAAGCGTTAAAGAACGAGCCTATTACTGTTTATGGTAAAGGCGAGCAGACCAGGAGCCTTTGTTTTGTCTCTGACCTTGTAGAGGGCATTTTCCGGCTCAGCCAATCCGACACCCATGACCCCGTAAATATAGGCAATCCCAATGAATTAAAAATCATAGATTTAGCGAAGCTTATTATCAAACTTACAGGCAGTAAAAGCAAAATTATCTACAACTCTCTGCCTATGGATGACCCAAAAGTCCGCCAGCCTGATATAACCAGGGCTAAAAAACTCTTAAAATGGAAGCCGAAGGTTGATTTGGAAAAAGGCTTGAAAGAAACCATAGAGTGGTTTAAATTCTCCTGATATTCTTCGAGCGGAGTCCGCCGGAGGCGGACGGAGTCGAGAAGACAAATTTGGATTCATGAAAGAATCATGGAAATGGTATGTATATATTATTGAATGCGAAGATAAGACATACTATACAGGCATGACATGGCAGCCTTGCCTGAGATATGATCAGCATATTTCAGGGCTGGGAAGCAAGTATACTTCTATGCATGGAGTAAAAAAGATTGCTTATATTGAAGAGCATGAAAATATAGAAGAGGCAAGAAAGAGAGAAAGGCAGATTAAAGATTGGAGCCGGGAAAAGAAAGAAAAGCTTATAAAAGGAGAATGGAAAAAAGAATGGTGATGTTCTCGACTCAGGCAAAATATTTTTCAAGCTTGCCAAGAAGGTATTTTGCCTTCGCTCGAACAATATTGTTTGCGATAATTCTTTTTACAGCCAGCGAGTGCTATGCATCCCCCTCAGTCGACGTCCCCTTGCGCCACTGGAGCTACGACGCTATTGAAAAACTCGCCATAATAGGCCTTTGTGATATAGCTGACATTGGAATCAGGCCTGTCTCCCGCATAAAAATGGCATATATCGTAAAAACAGCCATTGAAAAAGCCCGCGACTATGATAAGGATTTTAACTGGGACGAACAGGATTACCTGGAAGCGCTTTTAAATAAACTTATAAACGAATTCAGGGTAGAGCTTGTTGCTATAGGCGTTGAGGTTACTAGTACGTTTGACCAGCCTCTTCCTGAAAACACGCTAAAACTTCTAAGCGACCTGAAGATCGAAAAGGTCTATGCCAAGCTTGATAAAGATAGCATGCTCTTTGAAAATAAAGACGGCTGGGTTTTAAAAGACGGCTTTAATGCGAGAATTAAAATCACTACCTGGGCCAAATTATCTGAATTATGCGCTGTATCAGTTACTCCGGGCATAAGATATTCAAAAGAAGATTCAAGCGTTGATGTAGAAGACGCTCATGTAAGGCTTAGCCCTGCAGGCTGGAATACAGAATACGCCATAGGGCGGTCTTCCATGTGGTGGGGCCCGGGCTTTCACGGATCAGTCCTCATGACTGACAACGCTTTTCCTATGACTAGCCTCAGGATTAACAATATCTGGCCTTTCAGGCTGCCGTGGGTGTTTAAAAAAATGGGCCGCTTTAGCGGAACATGGTTTATATCAAGGCTTGAGAAAAAATTCAATCCCTCATACGCCATGTTTTCAGGATGGAAACTTGACTATATCCCGGCTGATTTCTTAAAATTCGGAGTAGGCCATATTTTGATGTTCGGAGGTAAAGGCGTTAATAAATATGGTTTTCACGATTTTATAGGGAATAGTTCTCTTTTCTTCAGCTCAGGTGGAGGAGCGGATGATCCGGAAAACCACATCATGTCATTTGACGGTCAGATTTTCTTAAGGCGCATAGATAAATTTTTGCCCATAGCAACAGGCGCCAAGCTTTATACGGAATGGGGTGCGGAAGACGAATCAAAGAGTATTCCTGTGGATTTAGCCAGCATAACCGGCGCGTATTTTACAGATGTCTTTAAGATTCCCGGCTTTGACGTAAAAGCCGAAATCGCGAGATTCCATAAGATTTTTTACACGCATTTTAAATATATCTCAGGATATACGCATAAAGGGACCTTCATAGGCCATCATATAGGCGGAGATTCAGAGGATATTGCTGTTGCAGGCATATTTAATTTTCCGGACGAATACAGATTCAGCGTTACTCTTAGCCGCATGCGCAAAGGCCTTACCCAGGCTTTTATAGAGACCACAAACCAGATAAGATTAGAATTCAGCCTCACAGATGCTTTGAAGACGTATAATATCAACGACGTAGAAGTAACCCTATTTTATGAGATGGATGACATTACAAACTTCGAGAACACCGGCTCCACAGCCAATGACAACATAATAGGCGCGGAAGTTACAAGAAGGTTTTAAAAGCCATCGGACACCCCTAATCTAACTTGACAAATAGAATAGCTTATGGCATACTTGTTTCAGTAGGTATATAAAAAGGTATACTTAATGAAATGAACTTTAAAGAGCTATATAAGACAATAGAAAAGAATAAGTACTATGTTTTCTCGTATGAAGACATCCTCTTATTCTATCCGGATGCAGTAAAAAATAGCCTCAAAAAGGCGCTGTATACCTGGAAGAAGAAAGGATGGATTTATGCTTTAAAGAGGGGATTATACGAATTAACGTATCCAGAGGATTTTAATATACCGGATATGCATATTTCTAATAAGCTATATAGCCCGTCTTATGTTTCTCTGGAGACAGCCTTATCCAATTACAGCATAATCCCGGAGGTGTCAATGGCAGTTACCTCTATAACTACGAAACCTACGAGAAGGTTTAAGAATAAACACGGACTTTTTATTTATCATACTGTTAAGCCGGAGGCCTTTACCGGTTATTATGCGGAAAAACAAGGTTCCTTTGATATCCTTATTGCTGAGCCGGAAAAGGCGCTTATAGATTATTTATATTTTAAAACATATCATAATAAAAAGCTTAATCTGGAAGATGAAAGGCTGGACAGGGGTATAATTTCAAAACTTAATAAAAGAAAACTAAAAAAATATGCGGATTTGTATAATCTTAGCTTAAAGGAGCTATATGCTTACTTATGATTCTTTAATAGAACAGGCAAAGGCCAGAGAAATGCCGCTTACAAAAATGAGGGGCATTTTAAGGGAATATATCCAGATCCTCATCCTGAAAGAGCTTTATAGGACCCAGTCAGGCAGAAAGCTATATTTTACAGGGGGCACTTATTTACGATTAGCCCATAATATTAAAAGATTTTCAGAAGACCTGGATTTCAATACAGATAAGATGACAAAGACGGAATTTGAAAAGTTGCTAAAAAAAATAAAAACCGAATTGGAGCGTTCAGGCGTAAGTTCTGAAATAAAATTTGCTCATTGGGATAATATGTATGTCGCGAAAATTGCCTTCCCTGAGCTGGAAAAAGTATATAACGTTGTATCAAAATATTCAAAGAAACAAGGTATAGTTATCAAAGTGGAAGCCAATAGGTCAAGATATAAGATAGAAACCGAGTCATGGACAATAGCGGGTTTTGGAGAGGTCTATCCTTGCATATGCGCGGCTAAAGGAATTTTGTTTGCGGATAAAATAGACGCGCTTACTAAAAAAAGGCGCGGAAGGCATATATATGATATTATATTCATGCTTTCCAATAAATATCCGATAAACAAGAAAGCTCTTTTGCGTCTAGGCGTAAAAGAGGACCCTATGGAATTTATATTAAAGGGCATAAGAAGTTTTTCAAAGATTGAGCTGAAGAATCAGGCGGAATCATTAAAGCCTTTTCTTTTTGATGAAAGCGATTCAGGTTTAATCGCGAATGCCCATGACATTATCCCTTCCTTGTTAGAAAGATACGCTTAACAAATCTTACTTTCGTCCTTAACGATTTCCTTTAACAATCCCTAAAAAGGATAGCATCTTTGTTCCAGGCCTTCTTTTAATTGGATGTTTATTATTCTAGTGGATGTAATTTGCTGGAGGCGCAGAAGTAACCAGAAGGTTCTAATATTTTTTGCTTGATAATACTGCAATAATGCTGTATATTTGATTTAATAATAAAAAATGTTAATTATGGAAAAGGCTTGGGTAAATAAATCGAATTCATTTAAAGAAGCGGATAGTTTTGATAAAAAATATTATTCTAACATGAGCGGCGTAAAGAGGTTGGAGATAGTCTATCTTTTAAGGGAGACGTATTTTAAAATAAAGGGGCAAACAGGGCATGAAGATAGAAAAAGACTACGAAGATCTTTTAAAATTATTTAACAAAAATGAAGTAAAATATTGCATTATTGGCGCCTATGCAGTTGCTTTTTACGGCAGGCCAAGATATACCAAAGATATGGATATTTTAATAGAGCCGGAGGTTTAAATGCCTAAAGTTTTAATCTTTGCCGGAGCCAATGGAAGCGGCAAGACTACTTTTGCTAAAAGCATCCTTGAGCCTGGATTTATTTTTATTAATGCGGATGACATTAAGAAAGACAAAAAACTATCATATTTAGAGGCTGGTAAGGAATCGCTTTGTTTAATAGACGATTCTATTGCGGAAAATAAGGATTTTTCATTCGAAACTACTATGTCGGGCATAGGGTTATCTAAAAGATTTGAGAAGCTTAAGAAAGAAAAATATTATATAACGATTTTTTATTTATTTGCCTACCCGATAGAATTGCTTATAGAAAGAATAAAAGAAAGAGTTGCCAAAGGCGGCCATATGGTAGCTGATAAAGATGTTATAAGGCGCTATTATAGGAGTGCTCATAACTTTTGGAATAAATATAGATTTTATGCCTCCGGATGGAGTATAATCAATAATAACCAGCTTGAATCTGAAAGTATAGCAGTGGGCAGTAATGGAAATTTTAATGTCATAAACGATGCCGAGTTTAGTATTTTCAAGGAGACGGTTAATCATGGTTAAGGCCAAACAAGGCAATTTACCACTAGCTATTTATAAAGATTTAGTAGATAATATTGCTAAATCCAGAAAAGTATATAGAAAGATAGTCGAGGAAAATAAAACTCTCGGCATTCCCACATCTTTTTCCCTATATGGCAGAGTATATCATCTTATGCCTGATGGAAGGATTGTATTAAAAAAGCATAAATAAACACCTACGCGGTGGCTTTCGGCCACCGCGTAGGTAGTGAAGTTTAAACAGGAGGATGTATGCCCAGGAGATTCTCTTTTATTAATCTTTCAATCGCTATAATATTTTTATTAACCACTGTTTTACCTTCCGGAGCGTTTTCATATTCTGACTCCAGAGACTCCCAGGAACGCGATCTTGTAGACGAATCCAAGAATACCGACATAGCTTCTTTCAAAAAAGTCCGCTGCCCTAACTGCGGTATGGAATTTTTTTATGTACCAGGCAAGGAAAGCCCGCATTCTCATTGGGTCCAGTATGAGGCAAGGGAAGAAGAAAAACTTGATAAAGATAAAGCTGATTCAGATTTTGAAACTGAGTTAGCCGGATTAAAGGATAATCAGGATAAGCTAAAAGACGTCGATAAACAAAATAAGCTTTTTAATTTCTTTAAGTCAAGCGAATCCGCTAAAGACAAAAAATCCACAAAAGATGAAACTATTAAAAAAGCCCTGACTTCACAAGAATCAAAAACCCAGCCCGAATATAAACTCAGACAGCAGTTAACCTGCCCTTATGATAGCTATGTATTTTTCCCGGAAGGGGATCTTCTGGACCAGGCGAAATTTAAGCAGAACATGCCTGTTTACCAGGAGCCTTCTTCTATAGAATCAAGTTTTTCAAAATCTATTTCTTTTGGGGCGCAGAAAGACTTGAAGCAATTTGGCTATGAATTGTTTTTATTCGCAGGTAGGTCCCAAAAAGATGAAACAGAAGAAGAGAAAGCCTCTTTCTCGGCTACTAAATCTCTGGAATCTTTGGCAGCCCTTGGTATGCTAAAAACAGCCCTTGGCGGCCAGGGGACTCAGGGCACAGATCTTTCCAGCCAAATTGCAGGCACGGAAGATACTGTAGTTGTCCCTGTAAGCGCTGATTATATCATCGGTCCAGGCGATACGCTTCTTATCAATATCTGGGGAAGCGTCCAGGAAAGTTTCCCGGTATCAGTTGACAGGGAAGGCAAAATCATGCTTCCTAAATCCGGGCCTTTATATGTCTGGGGCATGAAATTTAAAGAAGTAGAAGAGCTTATCACCCAGAAACTCAACGAATTCTATACAAATTTTAACGTAGATGTCTCTATGGGTAAGCTCAGAAATATGCGCGTATTTGTAATGGGCGAGGTAAAAAAGCCAGGTTCGTATTCCATAAGCTCCCAGTCCAATATTTTTCAGGCATTATATCAGGCAGGCGGGCCTACCAAGATGGGCTCTATGCGCAAGATAAAAGTTATCGCCCCTGACAATAAAACCAAAGAAGTGGACCTGTATCAATTTTTGCTGAAAGGCGATACATCTGATAATTCTATAATACAATCAGGCGATACCATATTTGTCCCTTCCATAGGCGATGTGGTTGCCATATCAGGCAATGTCAAGCGCCCTGGTATTTACGAAACTAAAAGCGATATTTATTTAAGTGACCTTATGGATTTTGCAGGCGGCATTACCCCTACGGGAAATCTTCAGCATCTTCAGGTAGAGCGCATCAAAGACAATGAGCGAAGAGTGATAGTAGATATCGAGTTAAAAGACGGCAATTTTAAAGATATCAACCTTCGTAACGGCGATATGGTAATAATATCTCCCATAGTCCGGCTTAAACATAATTTTGTTACCATACTCGGTAACGTGGAAACCCCTGGTGATTACGGGCTTAAAGAAGACATGTCAGTAAAAAACCTCATACAGACCGCAAAAGGCATGATGCCGGGGACTTATTTATCCAGGGCTGAAGTTGCGAGAGTTTCCAAAGACCGCTCCCGCGAAATCATCCCTATTAATCTGGACAAGATGATGCTGGGCGCAAGAGACGAGGATATTTCTTTAAAAGAATGGGATATTCTCCTGGTCTATTCTGAAGCAGAAGCATCCAGCCCGTCATTTGTAGAAATAGACGGTGCAGTCAATAAACCCGGCAAATATGAGCTTACCCCAAATATGAAGATTTCAGACCTTATCTTCAGGGCAGGAGGCGTTACATCCAAGGATTTCATAAAAGGCGCTGAATTATTTCATATTATCCCGGGCGAACAGCCTGTTGTAAGAGAAATCGGCATAAAAAGAATTCTCGGCCCTAACATTCTCATAGATAAAGATATTATGCTGCAAACAGGTGATACACTTTTTGTGAAGCGTGAACCCAAACTTACCGAGAAAAAGATGATTACTGTCAAAGGTGAAGTAAGATTCCCGGGTATCTATCCGATAATCGAAGGTGAAAGGCTGAGCGATTTAATAGAGCGCGCAGGTGGGTATACCAAAGAAGCGTTTTTACCGGGAGCTGTATTTACCCGCAAATCCATCAAAGAAGTCCAGGAAAAAATGCGTAAGAAATTTTTAGAAAAGGAACAGCGCACTATTATGGAAGAACAGCAGGCAATGCTTTTAAGGGCAGGAAGCGTTGCCAGCGCGGATTCCATAGGCCAGTCTGTCCGGGCCAGGATGGAAATGATGGATCTTATATCAGGAGCTGATATAGAAGGCCGCATGGTCGTATCGCTTTTGCCTCTTAACCAGCTAAAGCGTACTAAATATGACATCCCTCTCGAAGATGGAGATTCTATTACCATACCAGAATTTCCTTCAGCTGTCACAATAATCGGAAGCGTCAATAACCCTACATCAGTTCCTTATGAAACAAGTAAGGGCATAGACTACTATATCAAAAGAACAGGCGGCCTTACCAAGCACGCGGATAAAAGCGGTATATACGTCATGCGCGCCAACGGTGAAGCTATCAATAAATTCATGATGACCAAATATATCGAACGCGGCGACACTATAGTCGTTCCCCAGGAATTCAAATACTGGACTCCTCCTGGCCAGCTACTTAAGGATACAGTAGAAGTCCTCTCCCGCATAGCAATCGGAGTAGGTATTATCTCTGCCCTTAACTAACTTCACAAAAAAACCTCACAGGTTGCCGTAGGCATCCTGTGAGGTTGTGGTGGTTACGTCCATGCCCTATATGCAATTTTTCCTGACTCTGTGCTCCTGCCATTTTGTTCTTGCGCCTACCCCTAAAATAAGCTATAATTAACCTCTATTGAACCTAAGCCACAGGCATAAAACCGCTTAAGTTGCCTAGGCGACCTGCGCGGTTGAGATGGTCGTTAAGGCGGTTTATAGCGATATAACCTATAGGAGCCATATATGGAATACGAATTCAATATACTATATTATATAAATATATACAAAACCTGGTGGAAAACCATAGCAAAACTCATGTTAATAGCCATGTTCTTTACAGCTATTTTCTCATTACTTACCCCTGTAAACTACGTATCTACAGTTACGATTATTTCAGGTGGCTCAGGCGGATCGTCATCTTCCTCTATTGGAAAATTATTAGGAATTTCAGGATTTGGCGGAGGAGATTCTTCAAATGATATTATTATAGCTATTTTAAATAGTAATCGTATGGCAAAGGATATTAAGGCATTTTTAGAGTTTAATAAAAAAAAGAAATTTTCTTATACAATAGCTATTCGCGAGCTAAAAGCCGGTCTTGCAATAAACGTAAAAGGCAATGATCCTTTATTTACAGAAAAAGTCGCTAATTTTACAATTCAAAATCTTGATAAAATAAATAGCGAGTTGAATCTTACGCCGTCTAAACCAATGGTAAAAGTATTAGATTCCGCTACTTATGGCGCCAGAGAATCAAGACAGACTCTTCGGAAAATATTAGTCGCAGGAATGGCAGTATTTTTATTAGTAAGCCTATACATATTTTTCTCCGATTATCTTAAAAAATTAAAGCAAACTTCATAAATAAAACCTCGCAGGTTGTCTCGCCGAAGGCGGACATCCTGCCAGGTTG
>Ga0172371_10008756_pt1 | contig 14078 bp, 10 predicted proteins | sample Lak12m_FD_114543 | JGI IMG/M metagenome (GOLD analysis project Ga0172371, IMG submission 114543) | Freshwater microbial communities from Kabuno Bay, South-Kivu, Congo - kab_022012_12m | ecosystem: Environmental > Aquatic > Freshwater > Lake | place: Democratic Republic of the Congo: South-Kivu... | reverse complement strand
GTGTCGATGGAGGTATCGCTGATTACGCCGATAGCGATGGAGAAGGAGTTGCGGTTTGCGATACGCGAGGGTGGACGTACGGTTGGCGCTGGGGTTATCAGCGAAATCATCGAGTAAGGGAGACGCGAATAAAAGATGCGCGATATCATCACATTATCCTGTGAGCAGTGTAAGAACAGAAATTACACAACGACCAAAAATAAGCGAAAAACGCCGGACAAATTAACATTTAAGAAGTATTGCCCTTTTTGCATGACCCATACGCCTCACAAGGAAACCAAATAATCTGGGTAAATGAATGCAGGCCAGTAGCTCTAACGGCTAGAGCACCGGACTCCAAATCCGGGTGATGGGGGTTCGAATCCCTCCTGGCCTGCCATTTTCGTTCGTGGATATCAGCGAAGGTCTTCTGTGTCTACAGTGAGCGGCAGATACGGCGCAGATTCGCCGGAGAAACGAAGATACCAACAGGGATTCAATGGCTCAATAATGCCATGACCGAAAGATTTCAAGCGTGAACTGTATCCAACTAAGAAGGACCCCTGAACCTTTGAACTCGTGAGTGGTTACCTGTATTCAAATGAAAAAAGAGAGCCAGAAAATAAGAGATAAGAGAGGCCCCAAAAACAACGGTGCTGAGTCCACGACGGTGATTGAACCGCTCAATGGGAAATCCAGGCGGTCTGGAGGAAACCAGACCTCGACGGAAAAGACCCCACGGATTATACAAAAACCGTCCAAAAAACCTGTAGATGCCAGTGCCAACGCTCTAGGAAGGTTCTTCAGCAGGGCAGGTCAGTTCCTGCGGGAAGCCAAAATAGAACTCAAAAAGGTCAAGTGGCCTACGCGGAAGGAACTGCTGGCATCGACGGCCGTTGTCATTGTGCTGACTCTTCTGCTGGCATTTTTTCTGGGCCTGGTGGACTTCGGACTCATCAAAATCATTCGCAATGTTGTCGGATAGGGTGGTTGTGTGGAACTGAAATGGTACATTGTTCACGTCTACTCCGGATTCGAGGATAAGGTAAAAAAAAATCTGGAGGAGCGAGTCGAAGCGCTCGGGCAAAAAGAGTATTTCGGCAAAATTCTCGTGCCTACGGAAAAGGTGGTGGAGCTCAGAAAAGGGCAAAAGAAGACCTCCTCGAGAAAGTTCTATCCTGGCTACATCCTGGTTCAGATGATCCTAAATAAGGACACCTGGCACACGGTAAAGAATACATCAAAGATCACTGGCTTTGTGGGGGGTGAAATCAATCCGACCCCAATTTCTGACGAAGAGGCAGAACAGATTGTGCGTCAGATGGAAGAGGGGGTAAGCCGACCCAAGCCTAGATACAGCTTCGAGGAGGGGGATGAGGTTCGGGTCGTTGATGGTCCATTCACCAATTTTCAGGGGGTTGTAGAAGAAGTAAGAGCTGATAAAGAGAAATTGCGTGTTTCGATCACCATTTTTGGACGACCGACGCCTGTTGAATTAGATTTTATTCAGGTAAACAAGATTTAATTTGAAAGAAGGTTGCCATGGCAAAAAAGATTATTGGATCCGTAAAGCTTCAAGTGAAGGGGGGGCAAGCCAATCCATCCCCCCCCATAGGGCCTGCGTTGGGGCAGCACGGCGTCAATATTGCGGAATTCTGTAAGGCATTTAATGCCAGGACTCAGGACCAGGCAGGGACTGTCATTCCCGTCATCATCACCATATATGCGGACAGGTCTTTCTCGTTTATAACGAAGACCCCTCCTGCCGCGGTATTGCTGAAGCAGTCTGCCAAGATTGCGAAAGGATCGCCTGAACCGAATCGACAGAAGGTTGGGTCTATCACGCGAAAACAGCTGGAGGAGATCGCCAAGCTGAAATTTGAGGATCTCAATGCTATTGATCTGGCAGGAGCGATCAAGACGATTGAGGGAACGGCAAGGAGCATGGGCATCACCATCTCGTGAATCACTCTTTTGCAATCTCTGAAATATGATTTGGGTGAATGAAACGGGCAAGCAGATTAGATAAGGAAGTGAGATATGGCCAGGAGAGGCAAGAAATATAGGGAAATGAGTCAGAAGGTCGACAAATCGAAGCGATACACCTTCCAGGAGGCAGTCCAACTGGCAGTCGATTGTGCCTATGCCAAGTTTGATGAAAGCATGGAGCTGGCGGTCCGTTTGGGCGTCGATCCGAGGCACGCCGATCAGATGGTGAGAGGAACGGTTGTCCTTCCAAACGGGGTCGGGAAAACCGTCCGAGTGGCGGTCTTTGCAAAGGGGGAAAAGGAAAAAGAGGCCCTGGACGCCGGAGCGGATTACGCAGGCTCCGAAGAGCTCGTGGACAAGGTTCAGAAGGGGTGGCTGGAGTTCGACAAGGCCATTGCAACCCCAGACATGATGGGTGCCGTGGGGAAACTGGGTCGAATATTGGGGCCGAGGGGGATGATGCCGAATGCCAAACTGGGGACCGTTACCTTCGATGTGGCAAGGGCCGTGAGTGAAATCAAGTCCGGCAAGATTGATTTTAAGGTCGAAAAGGCAGGCATCGTACATGCCTCCATGGGGAAGGTTTCTTTTGGCGTTGAAAAGCTGCTGGAAAATATGGGCGCCTTTATTGAAACCCTTCAACGGATGAAGCCTCCTGCGAGCAAGGGCACTTATTTGAAAGGGATTGCCCTCTCTTCTACAATGGGACCAGGGATCAAGATAGACCCCATCTATGTGAAGGACCTCTTAAGCCGATAAGCGTTGTGGTATTCCCAGGCCGGTGGTAACGACGGAACCCGTTCCTTAAGGCGGCCGGATGTTTCAGCAGGATCGACATCCACAAATCCCTGGATTTGCCATGGCGCAGAGACCATTTTTATCCCATACATTCACGTAGACCGAACCGGTCGAGGATAGGACGGATGTCCTCACGGTATGGCTTTTATGAACATGGTGCTGATGGAGGTTGCTGATAACCTCGAATGTAAGTGTGTCATCAGTGGCGGCCTCATTCCGAGTAGATGCATTGCTTCCATAAGCACGTTCCCCAGGCGTCCGCCTGTATGAGAGATGATCTACGGGAGGTCTTCCTTTCCGGCGCGGCGGGATGCGCCTATAGGAAGTCCCTCTTGGGGGTGTAACATCCCAACATAATGAGATCCGGAGTATGGTGCTCCTGGATCGTTTCAGGTCAAAGACAGTAGGCGCCCCGACCGGCCAAAAGGGGAGAGTACTCTCTCCGCAGGCTATGGGGCTTAATCATGCAAGCCTGCCGAGACTGAATCTACAGAAAAATGTGCATGCCTGCACCTTTTGTCTTTGACGATTGTTAAGGTCGTTCAGAGAGGAGGTGAATATGAATAAAGACGAGAAAGTCAGCTTTATTGACAGCCTTCACGTTCGGCTCGAGAAAGCCCAAGGTGCTTTTCTGGTGGATTACCAAGGCCTCAACGTGGAGGAACTGAACCGCCTGAGGCGCGAGCTCAGGAAGGTCAATGCCGAATTTGAGGTGGTTAAGAACCGGCTGCTCAAGCTGGCCAGTCGAGGGACTGGAACCGAGGCGATTGTTGAACAGATGCGCGGCCCTTCAGCCATTGCCCTGACCTATGAGGATGTGGTCAGCCCGGCAAAGGCCCTGATTGATTTTGCAAAAGATGTTAAAAAGCTCAAGATCAAGATGGGGCAGATATCTGGAAAAGCGATCACCGAGGACGGTATCAAGAACCTGGCGGCGCTGCCGAGTCGAGATGTTCTGATAGCCCAGACATTATCGGTTATGCAGGCAGTTCCGACGTCCTTTGTAAGGGCTTTGAGCGGCGTTCTGACAAATCTGATGAATGTTATGAGGGCCATTGGAGAACAAAAAGAAACAACACAGTAATCAACCTACGGAGGTCAGAGAATACCTATGGCAACGAATATTACCAAAGAAGATGTGATCGAATTCATATCCAATATGACGGTTCTCGAGCTTTCCGAGCTCGTGAAGGAAATGGAACAGAAATTCGGTGTGAGTGCGTCTGCACCCGTGGCGTTTGCCGCAGCTCCGACGTCAGAGGCCAAGGAAGAGGCCGTCGAGCAGACGGAGTTTAATGTCATTCTGACGGGCGTCGGCGACAAAAAAATCCAGGTGATCAAGGTCGTTCGCGCCATCACCGGATTGGGTCTTAAGGAGGCCAAAGAGGTCGTGGACGGCGTTCCAAAGCCGGTAAAAGAAGGGGTCCCCAAGGAAGAGGCCGATAGCATCAAGGCCCAGCTTGAAGAGGCGGGAGCTACGGTGGAGATCAAGTGAAACCTTTGAGGCGGATGTCTCAGGGTAGTGTAGATCCTCCCAAATATCCTGTCTGATTGTTTTCGACGGCCGCCTCCATTGGCTTAGGGACGGCCGGCCGAGAACATTCAGACAGTTCATATTTATCATTAAGGAGATGCCATGTTAGAAACGGATGGTGTCCGAAGGCGTATCAGAAAAGGCTTCGGTAAAATAGAGAAGATCATGGAAACCCCTAACCTGATAGATATGCAGAAGAATTCCTATGAACGATTTCTGCAGAAAGACGTTCCGCCTGACCAGCGCGAGGAGATCGGTTTGCAGGCGGCCTTCAAGGGTGTTTTCCCTATCCATGATTTCGCAGGGACCTCCTCTCTTGAATTCGTCAAGTATGTGTTTGAGGATGTCAAGCATAGCGAGGAAGACTGTCTCAACAAGGGAATGACTTATGAGTCCCCCCTCAGACTTACCGTACGACTGGTCGTTTTCGATACAGATACCGCCAATGAATCGAAAAGCATTCGGGATATCAAAGAACAAGAGATCTACTTCGGCACTCTCCCTATGATGACGGACCGGGGGACATTTATCATCAATGGTACCGAGCGGGCTGTTGTCAGCCAGCTCCACCGATCTCCTGGGGCATTTTTCGACCATGACAAGGGAAAAACCCATTCCAGTGGAAAATTGCTCTATTCTGCCCGCATCATTCCATTGCGGGGTTCCTGGCTTGATTTTGAATTTGATCCCAAGGACTTTCTATATGTCCGCATTGACAGGAGGCGTAAATTTCCTGCCACGATCCTCTTAAAGGCCCTCGGGTATTCAGATAAAGAAATTCTGAACCATTTCTACGAAACCGAAATGCTGCACCTTGGCGAGGTGGGAGGCTGGCGCGAGTGCCGGCAGGAACATCTGATGCAAGAGAAGGTCTCGAAGGATATTGTGGATCCGGAGACAGGGGAGGTATTGGCTAAGCAAGGGGTTAAATTCACCCAGCGCCTGCTCAAGGGCCTTCGTTCCCATGAGATGGGCCGGCCACGCATACCGTTGCGCATGCGCATGTCCCAAGGTTTGATGACTGGGGAGGGACTGTTGGTGTACGGAGACGTGAAGGACCCGGAAACCGATCGGGTACTCGCTAAAGACGGCGCCCCCCTTACCCGTGAACTGTGGGAGCTGATAAGAGAAAGGGGCGTCGGCGAGATCAAATGCATGGATCCCGAACGGGTTCGGGTCCCCGTTGAGGAGGAAGAGGTCAAAGGCCGTGTCATGGCGGACGACATATCCGATCCGGAGACTGGCGAGGTCATCGTTGAGGCGAATCAGGCACTGTCTCCTGAACGCCTCGCTACCCTGAAGGAAAAGGGATTGATTTCGGTGGAAGCGCTTGTCTTGAGCGGTCAGGGGGTGAGCACGAGCATCAGAGAAACCCTTCTTACAGATCGGGTCAATACCACGGATGAAGCGATCCTGGATATCTACCGCAAGATGAGGCCCAGTAGCCCGCCTACCCAGGAAGTCGCGGAGAACTTTTTCGATAAACTCTTTTTTAATATCGACACCTATGACCTGTCCAAGGTGGGACGGTTGAAGCTGAACTATCGGCTCAACCTGGATGTTCCGTTGGATCAACGGACCCTGCGAAAAGAGGACATATTGGCTGTCGTTAAGGAACTGGTCCGGTTGAAGAGTTTCGAGTCGGCGGTGGATGATATCGACAACCTCGGCAACCGGCGGGTAAGGGCGGTCGGTGAACTGCTGGAAAATCAATATCGTATCGGTCTGGTGAGGATGGAACGGGCGATCAAGGAAAGGATGAGCCTTCAAGAGGTGGAGACATTGATGCCTCATGACCTGATCAATTCCAAACCCGCATCCGCCGTGGTCAAGGAGTTTTTTGGCACCAGTCAGCTCTCTCAGTTTATGGACCAGACCAACCCCTTGTCCGAGGTGACGCACAAGCGGAGACTGAGCGCTCTCGGGCCTGGCGGTTTGACCCGGGAAAGGGCCGGTTTTGAGGTGCGGGATGTCCATCCTACCCACTATGGAAGGATCTGTCCCATTGAGACGCCGGAAGGACCCAATATCGGGTTGATTGTCTCCTTGAGCACCTATGCGAGGGTCAATGAATTTGGGTTCATCGAAACCCCCTACAGGCATGTGGAAGGCAGGCAGGCGACCCATAAAATCGAATACCTTTCGGCCCTGGATGAAAGAGATTACCCGATTGCCCAGGCAAATGCCCCTCTCGACAGCGAAGGCCGATTCATACGGGATGAGGCCGCCGTACGAATAGAGGGTGAGGCGGATAAGAGGCCGATCGAAGAGATCAGGTATATGGACGTATCTCCTGATCAGCTCGTCAGCATCTCTGCCTCTCTCATCCCTTTTCTGGAACATGACGATGCCAACCGTGCATTGATGGGCTCCAATATGCAGCGGCAGGCTGTCCCTCTCCTGAGGGCCGAGGCGCCGCTGGTGGGGACAGGCGTGGAGGCTGTTGTTGCACGGGATTCCGGAGTCTCGGTCATCGCCAAGAGGGACGGGGTGATTGAGGACGTTGAGGCCAGCCGGATCGTTATCCGTTCCAGTGCGACGGAGGAGGGCGATGAGCCTGAAGTGGAGATATGCAAGCTCATCAAGTTCAAGAAATCCAACCAGAACAGTTGTTATACGCAGAAGCCGATCGTGAAGAAAGGGGATCGGGTCAAAAAAGGTCAGGTCATTGCAGATGGACCATCGACTGAGCTGGGGGAACTGGCCCTGGGCCGGAATGCTATGGTCGCCTTCATGTCCTGGGGTGGATACAACTTCGAGGACTCAATCCTCATTAGTGAGCGGGTGGTCAAAGAAGACACCTATACCTCCATACACATCGAGGAGTTTGAGGTCGTCTCGCGGGACACCAAACTGGGCAAGGAAGAGATCACAAGAGATATCCCCAACGTGGGCGAAGATGCCCTCAGGAATCTGGATGAAAGCGGAATCATAAAGATCGGGGCCGAAATACAGCCTGGAGATATCCTGGTGGGCAAAATTACCCCGAAAGGAGAGACGCAACTGTCTCCTGAGGAAAAACTTCTGAGGGCCATATTTGGCGATAAGGCAGGAGACGTCAAGGATACCTCCATGAAGGTTCCTCCAGGCGTCAACGGCATTGTTATCGATGCCAAGGTTTTTTCTAGGGGCGGGGTTGAAAAGGACGAACGGAGCCTCGCCATTGAGGCCCAAGAGGCCCAGCAGCTCAGAAAAGACCTGGAGGACGAGATGGAAGGGATTGTCAGAAGCGCCAAGGAGCAACTGATCGTCATACTTCCAGGGAAAAAGTTGAAATCCGATGTGAGGGATAAAAAGACCGGTGAGACCCTCCTTCGGGCCAAACAGACCGTCACGGCAGATACGGTTGCAAAGCTACCCGTCGAGGTATGGGCGGGGGCCGATCTCAAGGCATCCATGGATGACATTGAGAAGATTGAATCAATTGTTGAGAACTGCACCTCCAAGGTCGCCCATGCCACAGAAATCTGCGAGGAAAGAATCGAGAATTTTGGCCTCGGAGACGAACTGGCACCCGGGGTCATCAAGATGGTGAAGGTCTTTGTGGCAGTCAAGCGAAAGCTGTCTGTGGGGGACAAGATGGCTGGTCGACACGGTAACAAAGGGGTTCTGTCCAGAATATTGCCGATTGAAGACATGCCCTATTTTGCCGATGGAACCCCGGTGGACATCGTTCTCAATCCCTTGGGCGTGCCGTCGCGGATGAATGTTGGGCAGGTCCTCGAAACACATCTGGGCTGGGCCTCCTATGAGTTGGGACGTCAAGTGGGCGAGCTCGTAGACAAGATGAAAGGCAGCGACGAGTTGAGAAAGAAATTCAAAAAGCTGCTTGCGCCCAAGGAGTATGCGGTCTTTGTGGAGAAGCGATCAGACGAGGAGTTGGCCAGTGAGGCGAGGCTGTTGTCTAAAGGTCTCCCCGTAGCCACGCCGGTTTTTGACGGGGCCCACGAGGAAGAGATCAAGGCGTTTCTGAAGGAGGCCGGGTTGCCGGTCACCGGACAAACGACCCTGTACGATGGCCGGACTGGCGAACCCTTTGACCAGCAGATTACCGTGGGGATGATGTACATCATGAAGCTGCATCACCTGGTGGATGACAAGCTCCACGCTCGGTCCATAGGCCCTTATTCACTGGTTACCCAGCAGCCTCTGGGCGGAAAAGCCCAGTTCGGCGGTCAGAGACTGGGTGAAATGGAAGTCTGGGCCATGGAAGCCTATGGGGCTGCCTACACGCTTCAGGAGTTTTTAACGGTCAAATCGGACGATGTGGCGGGGAGGACCCGTATGTACGAGAGGATCGTGAAGGGCAACAATACCCTGGAGTCCGGGCTTCCGGAGTCATTTAAAGTGTTGATGAAAGAGCTGCAGGGGCTGGCTCTTGAAATTGAGCTCTTTGAAGACAGCCAGATATAAGCGACAGACGGTGGTCTCTTGAAAAACCCGCAACACGCGATCGGAGAGGGCTATGGAAGAATTATTTAACTTTTTTGCAAAGCCGAAAGATCCATCCAGTTTCAATGCGGTCAGGATTTCCCTGGCATCGCCGGAAAAGATCCTGGAGTGGTCCCACGGCGAGGTGAAGAAGCCTGAAACCATTAATTACAGGACGTTCAAGCCGGAACGGGAAGGGCTCTTCTGTTCAAAGATATTCGGCCCTATCAAGGATTTCGAGTGCAACTGCGGAAAATACAAGCGGATGAAGCACAGGGGCATTGTGTGCGAGAAGTGCGGGGTGGAGGTGATTCAGAGCAAGGTCCGTAGGGAGCGGATGGGGCATATCACCCTCGCGGCGCCTGTCGCGCATATCTGGTTCCTGAAGGCGCTTCCATCCAAGGTGGGCAACCTCCTTGATATGACGCTCAAGGACCTGGAAAGGGTGCTGTATTTCGAGGCACACGTGGTCATTAATCCCAAAGACACACCCCTGACAAAAGGGGACGTGCTGACCGATGAACAATTGCAGCAGGCCCGGGAGGACTATGGGGATCGATTTGAAACGGGCATTGGGGCCGAGGCCATCCAGGCCATGCTGAAGGGACTGAACCTCGAAGAACTGTCTGAAGAACTCCGAAGGGAAATGACCTCGACCAAGTCCGAAGCAAAGCGCAAAAAGCTGACAAAGCGTTTGAAAATCATTGATGCATTCAGAGAATCCAAGAACCGACCGGAATGGACCATTTTAAACGTGGTCCCTGTCCTGCCGCCGGACCTGAGGCCGTTGGTGCCCCTGGACGGCGGGCGTTTCGCCACGTCGGATCTCAACGATCTGTATCGCCGGGTCATCAACCGGAACAACCGGCTGAAGCGGCTCCTGGAATTGAACGCCCCGGACATCATCGTGAGAAATGAAAAGCGGATGCTTCAGGAGGCCGTTGACGTCCTGTTTGACAACGGGAGAAGGGGAAAGGTTGTCACGGGGGCCAACAAGCGGCCGTTTAAATCGTTGAGCGACATGCTGAAGGGGAAACAGGGGAGGTTCAGGCAGAACCTGCTCGGGAAGCGCGTGGATTATTCGGGTCGTACTGTCATTGTCGTGGGTCCTGATCTTCGCCTGCATCAATGCGGGCTCCCCAAGAAAATGGCATTGGAACTCTTCAAACCCTTTATTTACAACAGGCTGGATGAGAAGGGACTCGTCACCACGATCAAAAGCGCCAAAAAGATGGTAGAGCGAGAGACTCCTGAAGTCTGGGACGCCCTGGACGATGTGGTTCGTGAATATTGCATCCTGCTGAATCGGGCGCCTACGCTGCATCGTCTCGGCATGCAGGCCTTCGAACCCATTCTCATCGAGGGAAAGGCAATTCAGCTCCATCCTCTCGTGTGTACTGCATTCAACGCTGATTTCGACGGCGACCAGATGGCCGTTCATATCCCCCTCTCCCTGGAAGCTCAGATCGAGGCCAGGGTCCTGATGATGTCCACCAACAATATCCTGTCTCCCGCCAATGGAGATCCGATTATCGTGCCGAGTCAAGATATCGTATTGGGCATTTATTACATGACGCGGGAAAGGCCGTTTTCCAAAGGCGAGGGAAAGACCTTTTCGAGTCCCGAGGAGGTGAGGGTCGCCTACGACGCCGGAGAACTGGATCTTCATGCCGCCATCAAGGTCAGGATAAATGGGAAAATCCATCCCACGACCACCGGTCGAATTCTCCTTTATGAGGTTATACCTAAACAGGCAATCCCCTTTGAACTGGTCAACAAGGTGATGACCAAAAAGGAACTCAGGTTTCTGATCAATGAATCGCACCGAAAGGCGGGGATTAAATCAACGGTTATCCTGGGGGACCGGCTCAAGGATATCGGCTACAAATACGCCACGTTGTCCGGCATCTCCATCTCCATGAAGGATATGGTGATTCCCTCCGCAAAAGAGAGGATCATTCAAGAGGCCGAGAAAGAGGTGAAACGGATCGAAGAACAATATATCGACGGTCTCATTACGGATGGGGAAAAATACAACAAGGTGGTGGACATCTGGGCCAAGTCCACTGAAAATGTCGCATCCGAGATGATGAAGGAGATGGAGATCGAGGTGGTGGAAGGCCCCAACAAGCAAAAAACGGAGGTAACCGGCTTTAATCCCGTCTACATGATGTCCGATTCTGGGGCAAGGGGCAGCAAGGACCAGATGCGGCAGTTGGCGGGTATGAGGGGTCTCATGGCAAAGCCCTCCGGGGAGATCATCGAGACGCCGATCACTTCCAATTTCAGGGAGGGGCTGACCGTCCTGCAATACTTCATCTCAACGCATGGTGCCCGGAAGGGGTTAGCGGACACTGCCCTTAAAACAGCCAACTCCGGCTATCTGACACGCAGGCTCGTGGATGTTTCCCAGGAGGCCATTGTCAGCGAGGAAGACTGCGGTACCATGGATGGCATCTGGGTGGAGGCCCTTGTGGAGGGAGGCGAGATTCTGCAGCGTGTGGGGGAGCGGATCCTGGGCCGGGTGGCCCTCGATGATGTTTCTGATCCCGTCACAGGAGAGTTGTTGGTCGCGGCCAACCAGGAAATCGGAGAAGATGAAGTCCAGACGATAGAAGGTGCTGGAATCGAGAGGGTCAAGATACGGTCCGTCCTGACTTGCGAGTCACGACGGGGCGTGTGCAGGGCCTGTTACGGAAGAGATTTGGCCCATGGTCACCAGGTCAATTTGGGCGAGGCTGTGGGTGTGATTGCTGCACAATCCATCGGCGAACCGGGTACACAGCTCACCATGAGGACGTTTCATATCGGCGGTACCGCGAGCAAGCGTGTGGAACAGTCCACTGTGCAGCCCAGAAATGAGGGCCGGGTTAAGTTCATCGGGCTGAAAACCGTGGAGAGCGGAGAAGGCAATCTGGTTGCCATGAACCGCAATGGAGAGATTGCCATTTTGGGCAAGGGCCAGCGGGAGGTGGAGCGGTATCCGATCATCTATGGGGCCAAGCTGAAGGTTCGCGACGGCCAGGAGGTGAAGCCGGGCGAGGTCCTGGCTGAATGGGATCCGTTTACCATCCCGATCATTACAGATGTTCCGGGGATTGTGAAATTCGGCGACGTGATCGAAGGCCGCACCATGCAGGAGAAACGCGATATGGTGACCGGCAAGATCAGCCGCGTGATTGTGGAATCTCGTGACCTGGATGTCAGACCCCGAATTTCCATTAAGGACAGCACGGGAAAGACCGCCAGCCTGTCTGACAGCAAGAAGGCGAAGGCCCGTTATTATCTGCCTGTTGGGGCCATTATCATGGTGAACGAGGGAGACCATGTGGGGCCTGGGGCTGCCCTGGGGAAAATTCCGAGAGAGACCACCAAGACCAAAGATATCACGGGAGGGTTGCCGCGGGTGGCCGAGCTTTTCGAGGTCAGGAAGCCGAAAGAGACCGCTATCATCAGCGAGATTGACGGGGTGGTGTCCTTTGGAAAATATACCAAAGGGAAACGCAAGATGACCATCACGCCCGAGGTGGGGGAGGCGGTCAATTACTTTGTGCCCAGGGGTAAGCACGTGAGCGTCCTGGATGGCGACTATGTGAGGGCTGGCGAGGCGCTGATGGATGGGTCTGCAGACCCCCACGATATTCTGAAGATTCGGGGACTCAAGGAACTCGCAAAGTACCTGGTCAACGAGGTTCAGGAGGTCTATCGGCTTCAGGGTGTCAAGATCAATGACAAACACATCGAGGTCATTGTCAGGCAGATGGTACGTCAGGTGAGCGTGACGGATCCCGGCGATTCCCAGTTTCTCCTGGGGGACAGCGTTGAGAAATGGCGGTTTGAAGAAGAAAACCGGAGGATTGTGGAGAAGGGGGGAAAGCCGGCCGTTGCTCGCCCCCTCCTGTTGGGGATCACCAAGGCGTCTCTTAACACCGAAAGCTTTATCTCTGCGGCATCGTTCCAGGAGACCACAAAGGTCCTGTCCGATGCCAGTATTGCGGGAAAAGTCGATTTTCTGAAAGGGCTCAAGGAAAACGTCATTATGGGCCGTCTGATCCCGGCCGGGACCGGGCTCAGGGAATATCGAAACGTGGAGATCGGGGTGAGAAATTAATTTTTAAAGATGGGCTAAAATTGCCTTGACAATCGGCCCATAAAGAAATATAAAAACGAGTTTTATATTTCCCCGGTCCCCCCGGGCGGCGATGGTTCGCTGAATGAGTTGAATGAATGAGGGAGATCCCATGACGACAATTAACCAGCTTGTACGGAAAGGCCGCAGTAAGCCTAAGAAGAAGATCGCCACGCGTGCCCTTCAGGGAGCGCCCCAGAAGAGGGGGGTTTGTGTTCGCGTCTATACGTCAACGCCCAAGAAGCCGAACTCGGCCCTCAGGAAGGTGGCGAGAGTACGATTGACGAACGGAATTGAGGTCACCTCATATATCCCCGGGATGGGCCATAACCTTCAGGAGCACTCCGTGGTCTTGATTCGGGGAGGTCGTGTCAAGGACCTTCCCGGTGTGAGGTACCATATCATTCGGGGCGCCATGGATACGACGGGCGTCGATGATCGACGGCAGGGACGTTCCAAATACGGCGCCAAAAGGCCAAAGGGACTTCGGTCGCACGGTTCATAGAGATATTAAATAAGGCCAGACCTGCGGGTTCTGGAATGATTTGTTTCCTGCTTTGGAGAGTTCATATGTCCAGAAAGAGGGTGGCTACCAAGAGAAAGATAGCCCCAGACCCAAAATACAAGAGCGTGCTGGTTGCTAAGTTCGTCAACAACCTCATGAAAAAGGGTAAGAAGAGCACGGCGGAATCGATTCTTTATGGTGCGTTTCATATCATAGAAGAAAAAGCAAAGAAAGATCCGCTGGCTGCGTTTCAGACGGCGTTGGAGAATGTCCGACCTGTTGTGGAGGTCAAATCACGCCGTGTGGGAGGGTCCACATACCAGGTGCCGACCGAGGTAAGGCCCGCCCGAAGACAGGCCTTGAGCATGAGATGGATCATTTCCTTCGCCAAGGCGAGGGGGGAGAAGACGATGGCCGCCAAATTGGCCGGAGAGCTGATCGATGCCTCCAACGAAAGAGGCGCCGCGATCAAGAAGAAGGAAGACACGCATCGAATGGCCGAGGCCAATAAGGCGTTCGCTCATTACCGGTGGTAGGCCGAGGTGTCGTGGCGAAAAACATGAGATCGAGCGTGAGGCGAATGGGTCGGGTCATATCTATTGGGTATCTGCTGAAGAGAGAGGGTGTAGGAGGGTAGAGAGATGGCGAAGAGGAAATTTGAGAGGACGAAGCCGCATTTGAATGTGGGGACGATAGGGCATATTGATCATGGG
>Ga0172371_10008755_pt1 | contig 14080 bp, 13 predicted proteins | sample Lak12m_FD_114543 | JGI IMG/M metagenome (GOLD analysis project Ga0172371, IMG submission 114543) | Freshwater microbial communities from Kabuno Bay, South-Kivu, Congo - kab_022012_12m | ecosystem: Environmental > Aquatic > Freshwater > Lake | place: Democratic Republic of the Congo: South-Kivu... | reverse complement strand
GATACTCATGACAAGCATGTCCCTTCCGGCCATAATGCCCCCCTTCTCCAGGGTAAATTACAGCCTCAGAATAGGACATTTCTACTTTGGTACTTTAGGACATTCTCATTTTGGCGGGACAGATAATTTTTTGAGTGTCAAGCCAAAGTAGAAATGTCCTATTTGGTTAATAGGCGGATGCCCTGGCGGGCGGATAATTTTTTGAGGGAATCTTATCGACTGAGGCGGTTGGATCCATTTCCTTGAGAACCACAGCCATGGTGTAGAGTATTTTCACGGCTGGAATATTTCATTGACACGCGTTGGATTGTGATGTTATCAAAACATGAAGGTCCGCTTATATCCATCATGCATGGGGGCAGCGGATCCAGACAGAACAATGTGTTGAATACCGTCCGGATAAAGCGTCAAATTAAATTACTGTTTCCGATAGAACGACACATTAATTATGTGAAGAGTCGTATTCGGTTCGGTTCCTGTGTCATTCTGTGGGCGGAAAGCTCGTCGGTTTTGAAAGAGATCCTCATGTATGTTGGTCGGAAAGGTCTGCAAAATGATGGATGGGCAGGTTTACATATCCAGGAATACCTACCTCAAGGGGTAATTTCGGTATGAACATGTCGCAAGCGGTCAGCAAGGTGTTGAAAGGCTCCGGGGTGAACTACCTGTTCGGCATACCGGGTGGAGGGAGCTCTGCTGACCTGATGAACACTTCGGAAGACGAAGGAATAAAATTTATCTTGACCCAACACGAAACATCCGCCGCGATCATGGCGGGTGTCTGCGGGGATGTGACCGGAGCTCCCGGGGCCTGTCTTTCGACTTTGGGTCCCGGCGCTTTGAACCTGTGCAACGGACTGGCCCAGGCCTACCTGGACCGATCGCCGGTACTGGCATTCACGGATCGTTACGGTTCCGAGATCGTCGAGCTGGCCTACAGGCAGAAGATCGATCATGCCGATCTTTTCAAACCTGTGACCAAGCTGTCGGCGGCGCTGACAAAAACCAACTGGTCCGAAATGCTGGCCCGTGGGATCAAGACCGCGAAGATGCCGAGAAAAGGGCCGGTACATATCGATTTTCCAAACAACCTCTCTCAGTCCGAGGTGTCGGATCCGGGAAATGCGATCCGCAGCGAAGGATCCTGGCCCGAGGTGGATACAGATGATCTGAAGAAGGGATTGGAGAGGATCGGCAGGGCAAAAAGACCCGTGGCCATTGTCGGCCTGGGGATTGTGGCGGCGAAGAATGACGTATTCAATCAATTGCGGAGCTTTGTGGAGAGATTCAGTATCCCCACCTTCAAAACGGCGAAAATGAAGGGTTCGCTGCCGGACGATCATCCCTGGTCCCTGGGTGTCTTCATGGGGGGGAACCTGGAGCAGAAGATCATTGAAAAGAGCGATCTGCTCATCGCGATCGGACTGGATCCCGTGGAGCTGCTGCCCAAAAAATGGAGTTATCGGCAGCCTGTCGTGTATCTCGACATGATTCCGAATGTCGAAGAGAACTACCACGCGGATGTCGAATTGGTCGGAGAAATCAGCGCCACTCTGAAAAGGCTCCACGATGAGTGCCGAGACGCGGAATCCTGCTGGCGGACCGATGAAGTAAGCGCTTACAGGGAAAATACGAAGGCGGTCCTTGATTTCAGTGTGGACGGTCTGTCCGCCGTGCAGGTGATTAACGTGACAAGGGAATCGATCCCCAGGGATACATTGCTGACGATCGATGTCGGCGCCAATAAGCTGCTGGTTATCGAACTCTGGGATGCCTATCTGCCGGGGACTTTTTTCATGTCCAACGGATTGGCGACTATGGGGTATGCGATACCCGCGGCATTGGCGCTTCAACTGCTTCATCCGGACAGGAAGATCGTATCGCTTTGCGGGGACGGCGGTTTCATGATGCGCCTTCCGGAGTTGGCGACGGCGATGCAATACAGGCTGCCGATCGTGATGGTCATTTTTTCGGACGGCAGGTTGAGTCTGATCGATGTGAAGCAGGTGAAGAAAGGTTATGAGGTCCCCAGAGGGACGGGCTTTATGAGGCCCAATTACAAGGATCTGGGCACGAGTTTCGGCATTCCAACCTGGACCGCGCAAACCGAGGAAGAGTTGAGGGGGGCGCTGGCCGCTGCGCTGAATTCCACCGATGGGTTGCCGAAGCTCATCGAGGCAAGGATGGACCCCTCGCCTTATCCACAACAATTCGATGCCGTCCGAGAGCTGTAAGAAAGATGGAAATAAGGGTGCGGGGACAGGGGGTATCGATCCTGTTCCGTGTTTGTGTTCGCGATGACAAAGATTTGGGTCAGAAAGAAAGGGGGACACATGAAAAGAAGGAATCTACGGTTGTTTAAAAATCTCGGAATCGTTCTTGGACTCTGTGCAGTGTTCGCCGTTACGACGGCAACGGCTTCTTGGGCGGCTGACGCGTATCCGAGCAAGCCGATCCGGCTTATCATTCCGTTCCCGCCGGGCGGGAGCAACGATATCGTCGGGCGCCTGATCGCGACGAAATTGTCCGAGCGGCTGGGCAAGCAGGTGGTCGTGGACAACCGCGGCGGGGCAGGCGGCGTCCTCGGCACGGAAATGGCGTCAAAGGCGGATCCGGACGGTTACACGCTTCTGATCGCTTCCGCCGCGTATGCCTTTAATCCCGCGCTTTACAAGCTCCCCTTCGATCCGATCAAGTCCTTCACTCCGGTCGCGAAACTCGGGAGCGGGCCGAACTCGCTCACCGTCCATCCGAGCGTTCCGGCCAATAACGTCAAGGAGTTGCTCGCGCTTTTGAAGGCGAAACCCGGCCAGATGATCTGCGGCGCCGCCGGCATCGGCAGTTTCCAGCACATGGGGACCGAGCTCTTCAAGATGCTGACGAAGACGGACTTCAAGATCGTCCAGTTCAAGGGCGGGGGACCGGCGATGGTCGACCAGCTCGGCGGTCACAGCCAGTTCTCCTTCGGATCGCTTATCCAGACCATGCCCCATGTCCAGTCAGGGAAATTCAGGCTGCTTGCTATCGGTGGGGCGAAGCGCCTCAAGGTCCTGCCCAATGTCCCGACGATCGCCGAGGCAGGCGTGCCCGGGTATGAAGCGACCAACTGGTGGGGGATCATGGCCCCGGTCGGCACCCCGGCACCGGTGGTCGAGCGGCTGAACAAGGAGATCAAGACGCTCCTTGACTCATCGGAGGTTCAGAAGCTCTTTGAGAAGGAGGGGGCAGAGGCCGATTACGAGGCCCCGGCGGAGTTCGGCCCCTTCATCGAGAAAGAGATCGTCAAGTGGGCTAAAGTGGTCAAAGAGGCCAATATCCAGGTGAAGTAACGGCATCCGCCTGCGGCGGACCCCGGAAACGGGGCCGCCGCAGGCGGTGCAGCCGGCGGTGGGCAAACGAAGACCGGATCGAAAGCGGACGACCCTGTGCGGGTGGGGAGTGTTTCATGAAGACGGAGTTACGCGCAAACAAGGATTTCTGGGCAGGAATGATGCTGGTCGCAATCGGGGCCGCGGGGATGTTCATCGCGCAGGATTACCGATTCGGCAGCGCGCTGCGCATGGGACCCGGCTTCTTTCCGACGATTCTCGGCGGGATGCTGATTGCATTCGGCGTGTGCATCGTGGCGGTCGGGCTCCGGCAGGGAGAGCGGATCCAGGGTAAAGTATCGCTCAGGGCATTGCTCCTTCTGCCGGTTTCGCTGATCCTGTTCGGTATCCTGATGGAGCGGGCGGGATTTATTCCGGCGCTGGCGGCCTTGGTCCTTGTCGCGGCGGCCTCCGGCAGGGAGTTCAGGTTCCTCGAGGTATTGGTGTTGACGGTCATCCTGACTGTGGCCTCGGTGGCCATGTTCATCTGGGGCCTGGGGCTGCCCTATCCGCTCATCAAGGGATTTTGACAGGGGGAACGCCGTGGAGCTGTTTCACAATCTCATTTTCGGATTCGGAGTGGCGTTGTCGCTGCAGAATCTTCTGTACTGTTTCATCGGGGTGCTGGTGGGGACCCTGATCGGCGTTCTTCCGGGCATCGGGCCGATGGCGACGATCGCGATGCTCTTGCCGCTCACTTACGGGGTTCCTCCGGTAGCGGCTATGATCATGCTGGCCGGCATCTACTACGGTGCCATGTACGGCGGCTCGACCACCTCGATCCTGGTCAACCTGCCGGGAGAGACGGCGTCGGTCGTCACCTGCATCGACGGCTATCAGATGGCTCGCCAGGGACGCGCCGGCGTGGCCCTGGCGATTGCGGCCCTGGGCTCTTTCTTTGCCGGCACTGTCTGCACGATGATTGTTGCGATGTTCGGTCCGCCGCTGGCACAAGTCGCGCTGGAATTCGGCTCGCCGGAGTACTTCTCCCTGATGCTGATGGGCCTGGTCACCGCGGCGGTTCTTGCCCAGGGGGACATGCTGAAGTCGCTCGCCATGGTCGTGTTGGGCCTGATGCTGGGAATTGTGGGCTCTGATGTCGATTCCGGCGTCAAGCGCTTCTGCTTCGGTTTTTACGAGCTGGCGGACGGGATCGGGTTCGTGATCATCGCTGTGGGCGTGTTCGCTGTGGGTGAAATCATCAGCAATCTGAGCGATCCGGAGGAGCGCGTGGTGTTCACTTCCAAGGTGGGGAGCCTTTATCCGACGCGTGAGGACATCAAGAAGTCCATCGCTCCGGTCTTGAGAGGGACGGGACTGGGGATTTTTCTCGGCATCCTGCCCGGGACCACGCCGTCGATCGCCACGTTCGCGTCATACATGATCGAGAAGAAGGTGGCCAAGGACCCGTCGCGCTTCGGCCACGGGGCGATCGAAGGAGTGGCCGCGCCCGAGGCGGCCAACAATGCGGACGCGCAGTGCAAGTTCATCCCGATGCTCACCCTGGGGATCCCCGCGAGCGGGACGATGGCGCTGATGCTCGGGGCGCTGATGATCCAGGGGATCACCCCGGGACCGGGGGTGATGACCCAGAAGCCCGATCTTTTCTGGGGGATGATCGCGAGCATGTGGATCGGAAATCTCATGCTCATCATCCTCAACCTGCCGCTGATCGGCATGTGGGTGAGCCTGCTGAAGGTCCCCTACCGCTTGCTCTTCCCTGCCATCATGGTCTTCTCCGCCATCGGCATCTACAGCACCAACAATGCGTCGTTCGATATCTATCTCGCGGCGATCTTCGGCATCCTCGGGATCGCCTGGAGGCTGCTCGGGTGCTCGCCGGTGCCGATGCTCCTCGGATTCGTCCTCGGGCCGATGATGGAGGAGAACCTTCGGCGGGCGCTGCAGGTTTCGGACGGCGATCCCTCGGTGTTCCTCACGCGGCCGATCAGTCTGGCGTTCATCGTCGTTTCGGCCCTGATCCTGGTCATCATGACCCTGCCGGCAGTGAAGAAGCGGCGGGCCGACATCACGGGCTGATCGGTTGCGAGGATCGAGTCGTGTCCCTCATCCGCAGCTCACTTGTCGTCGAGCATCCGGAAGATCGCCGTGTGGTCCGCCGTGCCGCCCAGTTTTTCCTCGGCTTCCTTCCATGATTTGAGCAGGACCTCCCCCAGCAGCGTCTTGGAGCCCAATTTTTTCGCGAGATCGGTGGCGATGTGGATGTCCTTGCGCATCAGTCCCAGGTTGAATCCGGAATTGAAGAGCCGCGAAACAATGTACTGCATCATCTTGTTTTCGGTGCTGTTGTTTTTCCCTGTCGAGGCATTCAGGACGGCAATGATCTTCTCCGGTGCGATGCCGAAATCAACGCCCACCTTCAGGGCCTCGCAGGCGGCCAGAAGGCCTGCTGCCGAGACATAATTGTTGAGCGCCTTCATTGCATGGCCCGACCCGAGCGTCCCTGTTTCGATAATCGACTTCCCCATGGCCGACAGGAGCGGCTTCACGCGGGCGATGACCGCGCTGTCGCCGCCGGCCATAATGGCCAGGGATCCGTCGATTGCCTTCTTCACTCCCCCGGAGACCGGCGCATCGATGAAGTCCACGCCTTTTTGCCTTAGCCGGGGCCCTATCTCGCGCGTCACCGATGGATCGGAAGAGCTCATGTCGATCACGACCGATCCGGGCCTGAGATGGTCGATCAGGGCCTCTGCCTCCCCGAAGAGCACTCTTTTTACGACCCCGCTGTCGGGAAGCATCAGGATCACGGCCTCGCAGTTTCGTCCGATGTCCCCCAGGGTTTTCGATGCCCTGGCAGAGGTCCGGCCGCAGATCGTCGTCAGCGCCTCCGCCGAGATGTCGTATACGTGCAAGGGATAGCCCTGCGAGGCTATCCTGCCTGCCATCGGGAGTCCCATTTTACCGATCCCGATGAAACCGACCGGGTATTTCGTTTCCGCTGTTGTCATGGGTTGTTTTCGCCCTCGGGTAAGGATGTCGTTTCGCGTATTCATTAAAACGATACCACATCTCATATTCAATTTCTGCGGTTTTTTTCTTTTTTGACTTGACACCGAGGTGACGTTGCGGTTAAGGAATCGCTGCAAATGAAAGGAGGGGGTAAGATCGAACCGTTCTTTTTTAGCGGCCCGTCGGCAGGGATAAAGACGGACCAGAATGGAGGTATTTTGCATGGATAATTTTACGTTCGGTATAACAATGCTGATCTGCGGAATGGGGGGGACGATCCTGACCCTGTGGATCATGAGCCTCGTGATGGCCCTTTTGGGGAGACTGTTTCCCGAAAAGCCGGAAAAGAAGGAGGCGTAAATCATGGCAGACGCAATCATCAACGGCCTTAGCGGCCTTACCGTCGGATTTCAGATGCTAGCGGTCGATTGGCGCAATGCCATCATGCTGATCGTGGGTTTCGTCCTTCTGTACCTAGGGATCAAGAAAGACTGCGAGCCGCTTCTGCTGGTTCCCATCGGCTTCGGGTGTATCCTGGTCAACATCCCCCTCTCGGATGTCATGAGCCAGGAAGGTTTCATCCGGGCGATTTACGATGCGGGAATCGCGACGGAACTGTTCCCGCTGTTGATCTTTATCGGAATCGGCGCGATGACGGACTTCGGGCCGGTCCTTGCCCAGCCCTCGACTTTCCTGCTAGGCGCCGCGGGGCAATTCGGGATCTTCCTCACGCTGCTTCTGGCGCTCGCCCTGGGATTTCCCCAGCTTGACGCGGTCTCCATCGGGATCATCGGGGCGTGTGACGGGCCGACGGCGATCTACGTGACCTCGAAATTCGCCCCGCATCTGCTGGGCGCGGTTTCGGTGGCGGCTTACTCTTACATGTCCCTGGTGCCGATCCTTCAGCCGCCGATCATGCGGTTTCTGACCACCAAGAAAGAGCGCGAGACGGTCATGAAACCGGTCGCCAAACCGGTCTCCAAGACGACGAAACTCCTCTTTCCCCTGGTCATCACGATCCTGGGCGGTCTGATCGCTCCCAAAGGCCTTCCGCTTCTCGGGACGATCATGCTCGGAAATCTCATGCGGGAATCCGGCGTCGTGAGCCGGCTCACCAAGGCCTCCGAGAACGAGATCGCCAACGTCGTGACACTCTTTCTGGGCCTGTGCATCGGCGCGACGATGGTCGGGTCCGCCTTCGTCAAGGCCCAGACCCTGATCATCCTGGCCCTAGGTTTTGTGGCGATCTGCCTCGACACGGTCTGTGGCGTCTGTTTCGGGAAGATCATGCGGGTCGTTACCGGCGGGAAGTTCAACCCCCTGATCGGTGCGGCCGGCATCTCCGCCTTCCCGATGGCGGCGCGGGTCGTTCAGCGGGAGGGGCAGAAGTGGAACAAGAAGAGCTATCTGCTCATGCACGCGATGGGCGCCAATGCCGGAGGCCAGGTGGGATCGGTCATCGCCGCGGCGGTGATGCTGTCGGTTCTGGCGGGGATGGGAATCATCAGATAAGGGCGGCTGTCTTTTCACAGAGTGAAGGCCGCCCCTGCCGGGGCGGCGATTTCTTTGCAAGGCCGGGCCATGGAGTCCGGCCTTGCTATTTCAGGAGGCTGCACAATCGAGGCCCGGGGCGGACCCAAGAGAAATTTCTGTGGCCAATCCCGCAGGGATCGGCTATGATCTTCCCCATGGTCCCTATTGTTTCCATTGTCGGCACCTCCCATTCGGGAAAGACGACCCTCATCGAGAAGCTCGTCGCAGAGCTGACCCGCAGGGGCTTTCGGGTGGCCACCGTCAAGCACAGCCATCATGGCTTCGACATCGATCATCAAGGAAAAGACACCTGGCGTCACAAGCAGGCCGGCGCCGTTGCGACCGTTGCCGCTTCGCCCGGGCGGATCGTCCTGATCCAAGATACGGCCAAGGACCACGACCTGGGAGAAATACGTGACCTTTACATCCACGATGCGGACATCCTCCTTGCCGAGGGGTATAAACAAAATCCCCACCCCAAGATCGAGGTCTGTCGGACGGAACTGATGCGCGATCGCCTTTGCGGCCCGGAGGACCATCTGATCGCCGTGGCCGGCGACAAACCGGTGTCCTCTACGGCCCCCTGGTTCGACTGGGACGATGCGGCAGGACTCGCGGATCTGATCGTGGAGAGGTTCCTCTCCCGGAAACGGTGAATCATGGACTTCAGTCGGACCCCACGGATCGTTTATTTTTCAACCTGTTTGAGCGTGTCGCTCATCCTTGCGGGCGTATCGGAGATCGACGCCTGCACCCTCTGGGCGGCGGCCGGGAAACGCGTGGCGCACAGGGGATCCCTCATCGCCAAGAACCGGGACTGGATACCCGAATCTTCCGAGATCCGCTTCGTCCGTTCCACAACGGGTTTCCGGTCTCTGGGCCTCTACCCCATCCGCGACGGCAAACAAACGGGCATGGTCGCGGGGATCAATGAAAAGGGGCTGGTGGTGGTCACCGCGACAGCGGGCAGTATCCCCCGGTCGGATCAGGAAGCGGGAGGGAGGGGGCTGACGCGGCAGCTCCTCAGCGTTTTTTCGACGGTGGACGGGGTTCTGGAAAACAGGACGATCTTTACCAAGACCCATCCCTCAATATACCTCATCGCGGATCATAGCCGGACCGCCTGGATCGAGGTGGCGCCGGAGGGGAAATATTCCTTCCGCGCCACCCGGAGCGGCGTGCTGGCCCATACGAACCACTACCTGGGCGAGACGCTGGTCGATGTGAACAAGACAATCGCCCAGGGAAGCCGGATGCGCCTGGGACGCATCGAAGGGCTTCTGCATAGCCACGAGGCGCCATTGACCCTGGAGGATTTCATCACCTTCAGTGAAGACCGCAACGACGGGCCGGATCACAGCCTCTGGCGGGTGGGGAGCAAACCGGAGGGGAAGAGGACCCTGGCGAGCTGGATCGTCTCGCTGCCGCCCAAGGCCTCGCCGGAGCTCTTTCTTCGATTGGCGAATCCGGGCGAACCGGAGCGAGCGGTGAGGATCGTGCTTGACGGGCAGTTCTGGAAGGGAAATGAATAAAACGGAAAAACAGTTCAAGGGATGAATACATGAAGGAGAGTGTGATGGATCAGGAACTGCCGGGTTGTGCGCGTTGCCCCTATGAACCGCAGGGGCGTATTTGCCAGGATGAAGAGGGGAAGGCGCCCCCTTTCTGCCCCACGGTGAACAGGGAAACGGTGATCGCCAAGGCGCTCGATGAGCTGAAGAAACCGGAGATCCTGGAGTTCGCCTTGCAGGCGTCGATCCAGGAGGGGGAAGGGTACATGGACCGGGAGCTCGGGTATGCCAGGGTCAGGCCCCTCAAACCGCGGATCCTGGAGATCATCGAGTTCGCCCGGAAGATGAAGTACAAGAAGATCGGGCTTGCCTTCTGCGTGGCCCTGCGCAAGGAGGCCAAGGTCGTGGAGGGGTTGCTGAGAACGAACGGCTTTGCGGTCGTCTCGGGGCTCTGCAAGATGGGCCGGGTGCCGAAGGAGACGCTGGGGATTCGGGACGATCAGAAGATCCGGATCGGCTGCTTTGAGGCGATGTGCAATCCCATCGCCCAGGCGCTCGTCTTCAACGAGGAAAAGACGGAATTCAATGTGATGATCGGCCTGTGCGTGGGCCACGACTCCCTATTCCTGAAATACTCGGACGCCCCCTGTACGGTCTTCGCCGTCAAGGACCGCCTCCTGGGGCACAATCCGCTGGCCGCCATCTACAATATCGATAGCTTTTACCGGTCGCTCAAGGTCCCGGCAGCCGAGACGTGACCCCGGCGCTCCGGGGTCGCCCTTCCCGTCACTCCACCACGGTCCCTACGTTGCAGAAAAAGAACCGCGGCCCGAAGGCGGCAGCCAGGAGCGTCGCGGTGTTCTGCCCCGTGCAGTGGGACACCCCGAGCCGCTCGATGTCAAAGGCCTTGAGGGCCTCGACGCTTCTGCTGCGCTGGTCGTCGCTCACCGGGCCCAGATGCGTGCCGCCGATCACCGCGCAGATGTGCTGCCGTCCCATCTTCTCTTCGATATGGCTCAGGGTGTTGATGATCCCGGCATGGCAGCATCCCAGCACGATGAAGAGCCCCTTTTCGGTCTCGCAGACCACCGACTGGTCGTCGCGGATGTCGTCCTTGACGAACCGATCCCCGGATTTGAGCTTCTGGCGGTTGTCGCCCACCTCAAAAGCGGTCCGGCGGGGCACCTCCCCGGTCAGCCACATCCCGGGCGCGATCTGGCGGAATTGATCGCTGAAGTTGAACCGCGCGCCTTTGGCTTCGAGCAGCGGCCGGGGAAAGGGCACGCCGATGTAACGCACCGTTTTCTCCGTGACGCTGTAACTTTCCTTGAACAGGTCGGGATGGGCGTAGACCTCCACACTGCCCCGCACATCCAGCACCGGGGCCAGCCCGCCCGTATGGTCCCAGTGGTGATGGCTCAGGAGGATGCCCTTGATCGTTGCCAGGTCGAGGCCCAGAGCAAGGGCGTTGTTCACGACCGCCTTGCCCTGGCCGGTGTCGAGCAGGTAGTTCCCCTGGTCGGTCTCCAGGAAGATGGAGAGGCCGTGCTCGGCCAGGGCTCCGGGAAGATGATACACGCAGTTGTCACTGACGATGGTGGCCTTGATTTTCATGCCCACGCCCTCCATTTTCCTTCTCTACGAGCCGCTCCGCCAGGATGTCCGCCACATGCCGCATCTTCACCTGCGGGAGCTTCTTGTCCAGGCCGCCCTGGATCTGGACCATACAGCCGGAGCAGGCGCAGGCGGCGATCGTGGCGCCCGTCTCCCGGATGTTCGCGATCTTCTGCTCGAGGATCGGCAGGGAGAGCTCGGCGTATTTCACACCGAAAATCCCCGACATCCCGCAGCACTTGTCGGCGTCTTTCATTTCGACGATCTCGCAGCCGGCGGCCTCCAGGAGCCAGCGCGGTTCATTTTCGATCCCAAGGACCCGCTTCATGTGGCAGGAGTCGTGGTAGGTCACCCGCGGCCCGCCTGTCTTCTTCCCCAGCCGGCCGCGTTTTTCGTACTCCTCGGCGACGAAGCTGCAGAACTCCCGGGCCTTCCGTGCCATTGCGCTCGCCTTGGGCCCCCACTCGGGGTCGTCCTTCAGGAGCTCGGTGTAATGCCGGAGGGTTTCGGTGCAGGTGGGGCAGGCGCTGACGATCACGTCGGGATTCTGCTCCTCCAGGGCCTGGATGTTGTCCCGGGCGATCCGCTTGGTCGTCTCCTCGTCCCCCATGGCGAGCACCGGCTTTCCGCAGCAGCTCTGCCCTTCGGGGAAGAACACCTCCATATTCAGGTCCTGAAGGACCGTAAAGACCGACTCTCCCGTCTCGGGGAAGACGAAGTCGATCGTGCAGCCGGAAAAGAAGGCGACCCGCTTGTCCGGGTATGCGCTCGTCCTTGCAATTCTTCCGATCCTGTCGCGAAGGGGCTCGTCGCTGATCGCCGGGAGGCTCCGGTCCTTGGCGAGCCCCGCGAAAAAGAGCGGCAGGTGGCGGATCAGCCTCCCTTCCTGGAAGGGCTTCTGGCCGAGCGCGGCGAGCCGCAGGAGCGAATGGAAGAGCTTCCGATTGGCGATCACGTTCTCAAAGGTTTTCTTCAGGAAAAAGGGCAGCCCCTTGTCCTTCACCTTGCGGATCCGGAGCTCCTCAATGAGGCCGGGGATGTCGATCTTCCCCGGGCATACCGTCGTGCAGCGGCGGCAGCCGATGCAGAGCTCGTGGAACTGCTCGAACTCCTTCATTCCGTGGAGAAAGGCGGTGAGGATCGCCCCGATCCCGCCCGCGTAGATGTGGCCGTAGACATGGCCGCCGATGAGGGTGTAGACCGGGCAGACGTTCAGGCAGGAGGCGCAGCGGACACACTGGAAGATCTCCTTGAACTTCTCATCCTTGGCCGCCCGCAGCCGGCCGTTGTCGAGGAGGATGATGTGCATCTCCTTGACTTCCTCGACCCACTTCCCGCCCTTCTTGACCATGGTCGGCGTGGGTCCGGAGATCATCGTCGTGTAGCTTGTCATGAGCTGGCAGGTGGCGCTCCGGGGGAGGACCTTGAGGATCGTCGCCGCGTCCTTGATCGTGGGGATCAGCTTCTCGTAGCCGATGATGACGACGTGGATTCGGGGGAGGGTGGTCACCATCCGGGCGTTCCCTTCGTTCGTCACCAGGCCGATCGCCCCGTTTTCGGCGATCCCGAAGTTGGCCCCGGAGATCCCCATATCCGCCCGGAGGAACTTCTCTCGGAGCTCCTTCCTCGCTGCCTGGACCATCATGGCGATGTCTGGCGAGATCTCGGTCTTAAGCTCCTTCGAGAAGTACTCGGCCACCTGGAAGCGGCTCAGATGGATCGCAGGCATCACCATGTGAGAGGGTTTCTGGCCGGCCAGGGCGACGATCCACTCACCCAGGTCCGTCTCGGTGGCGGTGATCCCGGCCGCTTCGAGATAGGGATTGAGGTGGACCTCCTCCGAGGCCATCGATTTGGATTTGACGATCCGCTTCACATCCTTTTCCCTGCAGAGGTCCACCAGGTAGGCCTTGAGGGCGTCGCCGTCCTTGGCCCGAAACACCTTGACGCCCCGTTTGGTCGCCTCCGCCTCGAAGCGGTCGGCGACTTTTTCGATCTCGGCGACCGTTTCGATCTTCATCTGCCGGACCGCCTCACGGAGGGCCTCGATGTCGCCGGCGTTTTCATAGGCCTTGGCCCGGGCCTCCGGGTAGACCTCCGCGAAACGCCCCAGGGCGCCGCGGAGGGTTTCGTCCTTGAGTTTTTCCGAGATCTCTTTCTTCAGGTTTCTCGTTACGGATTCCATCAGGCGGCGCCTCCCTTCGGCGCCTCGTCGCAGGCGATGATCGCAAAACGGCTCGGGCCGTGGACGCCGATGGTGAGGACCCGCTCGATGTCGGCGGTCCGGCTGGGGCCGGTGATAAAACCCAGATAGCCGCTTTTGAAATCCTCGGCGATGATCTCGAAGGCTTCGTTGATGCCGGGGACGATGTTCGCGCTGGGGAGAAAGACCACATGGAGGGGGGGGAGGATCGTGACCAGCCGCGTCGCGATCGCGCAGCCGTCCTGGAAGACGCTGCCTGTTTCGGCGATCCCGAACTCGACCCCGGAGATCCCGATGTCGGCGGTCTCCGCATGGGCGGCGATCTCCTCGGTATCCGTATAGACGGCAATCCCGCGGGAGCGCAGCGCCTCCGTGATGCCTGCCGCTTCCTGAAGGGGGCTTTCGACGACAACCGCCTTTTTCACTCCTGCCGCCTCAACGAGCCGGATCAGCGTCTCCCGCGCCTCCCTTGCAGAAGGAACTCGAAACACCTCGGCGGAAACGGCCTTGGCCCGCATCTCGAATTCGGGAAAAAACTGCGCTCCCGATTTCTCGGTGGGAAAGTGCCGCTGCCAGGTCCCACCTGTGGTATTCATGATGGATCGCCTCCGTAGCCATGGATAAGAAGCCGATGCTTCCAGGGTGTGTTTGTCTAGACCATGAATCGATAGCCGGCAACACGCGTAGCGTATAGCGGAAACCCGGGCGCGAGTCAAACGAAAAGCCCCTGTATTAGGGATGACTACGCAAAATCATGTCACGAACAAATGATATGTCCGGTTTTTAACACAAGATCTGTCCGGTTTGGTTAATGTCACCTGGGGAGGTGACGGATGAGGCGGACAGAGATAGAACAGGAGAACCGGAAGATGCGATTT
>Ga0172371_10008754_pt1 | contig 14081 bp, 13 predicted proteins | sample Lak12m_FD_114543 | JGI IMG/M metagenome (GOLD analysis project Ga0172371, IMG submission 114543) | Freshwater microbial communities from Kabuno Bay, South-Kivu, Congo - kab_022012_12m | ecosystem: Environmental > Aquatic > Freshwater > Lake | place: Democratic Republic of the Congo: South-Kivu... | reverse complement strand
TGCTCACCAGACCCGCGTACCTTCCGAGGCATCGCCATCCAGCAGGGCCTCCAGCTCCGCCGGGCGCTCCCCGTTGACGATCCACAGCCCACAGGCCGCGTCGGCTCGCAGTTCGACAAGATGCCGGTCCACGCCCAGCTCCGCGGCGCCCCAGCGGTCCTTGATGAGCACCACACGATCAGCAAGCGCCGTCCCGCCGATCCACAGCGCGATTGAGTCTGACGTCACCGCCCAGCTGTGCGGCAGGGGATCCGCGGCGTGAAGTAGCTCGTACGACAGGATCACTGCGACACGGTCGGCGTTGAGACAGCGTTCCGTCTCCTCGAACGTGCTCACGACCGCTGCACGCGGGATCAGGTCGGCCAGCAGGTGTCCGAACGCGTCCATCGCGAGGACCGCCATCCAGTGCTGCGCCGCATCGCCGAGACGATGGCGCGAACCCTCAGCGCGCACCACATCTGCGAACACACCGCCACCGGGCACGATCGCCAACCGATGACGCACTCCCAACGCCGCGATGCGCTCGCAGAGCGGGAGCAGGAAGGGCCCGCGGCCCAGGCTCCCGCCTATCTTCAGGACGGCGTCGATCACCGTCCACCTCCGGCACGCTTTCGATCCGCGAGGAGCAGCGCGACGGCCGCGGCGGGCAGTGCCTTCGGATCTACCCCCGCCCACAGGCCGCCGCTGTCGACGAGGTCCAGGCCGAGGCGACGGGCGACCTCGACAGCAAGGAACGAGCCGATGCCCACCGGCACCACAGGAAGCGGAGCCGCGAGAGTGCGGCCAGAGAGCACCTGCACCACCGCTTCTGTCAGCTGCTGAAGCTGGCGCTCGGCGAGATACCGAGCGATCTGCTCGATCTCCACGGGCGCCGACGTCTCACTGTCGGTGCAGACGAGCCGGCTGAGGCGAGCAGCACAGCCGGACGGCGTCCGGGGACCTCTGTCGGGCGTCGGGCATGTGTAGTCACCCTCCGACAGCGAGCCCAGAAGAACGTAGGCATCTGCCATGGTGCAGAAGGACTCCGCAGCTACTCGACAGAAGCGACCTCGCAGCGGCACCATGTCGACGATCGTGTCGGGGTTGGTCCGCACGACCCCCGAGTACACGAGTTGGCCGCCGGCGAGCCGTTGCTCATCGGTGCGCTCCTCGCATCCTATCCGTCCCGATCCGATCGGGATGATGTCGGTCGTGGTGCTGCCCACGTCGATCATGAGACAGTCCCCGCAGAGCCCTGCAAGGTACAGGGCGGCCGCGACCCAGTTGGTGGCGGCGAAGTCCAGCGGACGCGTCAGCGCGTCCACCAGCGGCACCAGTCGGCCGCTCGTGTCGAGAGCTTCGACGCCCGCCTCGGGAAAGGCCGCGCGCAGGCTCTCGAAGACGAACGCCACGCCCTCGCGTCGGGTCGCAAAGGCATCCGACAGCTCCGCCGTCATGGTCACGCCCATGTCTGTGGAGGCGGGCAGCTCCAGCAGACCGGCCACCTCCCGCAACACCGCGGGAAGCTCATGGGGGGCGCGCCAGATCTCGAACGGCCGCACGATCACCCGAACGTCGGGCGGTCCTGCCGCACGCGCCGCGACCCGCACGCCCTTCACGTGGACGCCTCCGACGTCCCAGCCGGCGAACACGTCAGCTCCACCCATGCCCAGTCCTCCCGAACGCGACCGGTCCGGCGCTCGCTACACGACTCGGCAGGACGCGCTGCAGACACGCTCGCCAGATCGCCTCAGCGATGTTGATGTCCAGCGTCTCACGCAGGCCGACGTAGGCGGTAGTCACTCTCGGGTTGAGCTCCATCACACATGCCGGACCGTCGCCGACGACCAGATCGACGCCCACATACCCGGACAAGCCCGGGAACAGGGACACAGCCCGCCGGGCGGCATCGATCGCCTCGACCCGCTGCGGATGCGCTGCAGCAGCCACCCCGCCGAGGTATTCGAACGGCAGGCCCGGCTTCAGCCGCTGCTCATTGAAGCCGAGCACCACCACCTCACCGGCGGCGACCAGCAGCGACACGCTGGCCGCGTCTCCGGCGACGTAGCGCTGCATCAGCAGCGGTCCGTCTCCCTTCGGGGCCACGTGCAGCAGCGCCGCCTCGAGCTCCCCGGGCCGCTCCACCAGACAGACACCGACGCTGCCCGCACCCATCACAGGCTTGACCACCAGCGGGTAACCTATGCGGCGAGCGGACGCGGCCGCCCGAGCCGGGACGGTCTTGACGGTCGCCGGGACGCGCAGCCCGACCGCTCCACAGCGCCGCAGGAAGCTCCACTTGTCTGCCGCCGACGCCACGACCGTTGAGCGACTGCCAAGGAGCGGCGTCCCGCTCTTCGCTACGAGCTCCGCCAGGCCGGCGAGAGTCCCGTACGTCTCGGGTGCGATGAGAAGGACTGCCGAGCAGGAGCGGAACAGGCGCGTCAGCGAGGTAGGATGGTCGCGGCCGCCGAGGGCGACGATCCGATCGCCCGAGAACGGAGGGGGCGACAGACGACGGTCCCACGTCGTCACCACCCGATGCCGCCCCCACGCACCCATGTCGCGGACCACCGCGGCGAGCATGGCCGTCGCCTCGGCGCGCAGGGATGCCGGCGGCGGCGACCCGGACCAGCCGCCGCCGGTGACGTGCTCGTAGACAAGGACCGGCGCCGCGGAGGTGGGCGTGGACATCATTCCGGTACTAGACATCGTCAGGGGCCGCGTCGTCCAGGGATCGCGCGGCCTGCGCCACACGTACCGGCCCGTCACGGGAGTGCTCACGGCTGATGCGGTCCCGGCGCATGTCGCGGCGGCGCTTCGCCGAGTGGTCGGCCACCCGATGCTGTACGTGGCCGACCTCGACGCCATCACGCGCTCGGGCGACAACCTCGACGTCATCGCCGCCCTCGCCGCTGAGCCGTGTCTGGACATCTGGCTCGACGCCGGCGTGAGCACCGTCCCGGAAGCTCAGCGGTCGATGGCCATCGGCGTGCGGCGGATCGTCGTCGGGACTGAGACCATGCCGAGCCGTGCCTCGCTGGAGGAGCTGTCTCGCTCGCTTCCGCCCGAGCGTCTGCTCGTGAGCCTCGACGTTGCCGAAGGTCGTGTCATCAGTCGCTGCCCGGCGCTGGGAGGGCGCGCGCCGCTCGACGTGCTCGATCGGATCGAGGCGCATCGGCTTCATGGCCTGATAGCCCTCACCCTCGACCGTGTGGGCACCGGCGACGGACCGGACATCCCTCTCCTGGAGGCGATCCAGACCGCGTATCCAGCGCTGTCCGTCATTGCCGGAGGCGGCATCCGGACAGCTCGCGACCTGTCCGAGCTTGCGGGACGCGGCATCGCCGGAGCGCTTGTCGCCACCTCATTGCACCGCGGCTGGATCAGCGCCGCCGACATCCGGGCCGTGCAGGTCACCGACTGACCTTCATCGGGCGCCGGCAGGAGTCCGACACGGCACGCGCACGGCATCCTCGACGAGCATCGCAAAGAGGGAGGCGCAGACCAGATCGGCGGTGGTCCCGGGGTTCAGCGCGTGTGCACCGTCTCGCAGCTCCCGGTCGAACAGCTCAAGCTCTCGCCGGCCATCAGGGCACGAGGGGCCACCTGCCACGAGGACATCGTCCGCCCGACCCGAAGCCCACCTCGCCGTCTCGCGACCCCGCTTGCGCGCGATGAGCGTATCCGGCACCAGCGCCAGGATCCGCAGGAATGCGGTCATGACCGCCTCCGCGAAGCCGGCGCCGCCTTCGAGCGCGGCACGCAGCGCCGGCAGACCGACGGCGAACGTGATGCCGTACCCGGTGGCGTACTCGCTCGCCACCGAGTCGCGACCAGCCGCCGCGGTCATCGCCTCCCGCAGGGTGACGTCGACCTCCTCGTCGCTCACGTCGTAGCTCTCCACGACGCCGATGGCGGCAGGCGACGCGAGCCGAATGGCTCTGTAGGCGGCTCTGGCGTCCTCGACGGTGAGTCCCGCGAGAACGGTCTCGACGGCGTCCCGCAGGCCCCCTTGCGTCGATGACGCCCGAGCGGCTGCGCACGCCAGCGGTGCCAGCAGCAGCACTATGCCGAGGTTGGTGTTGGAGGTGACCGACTGACTGGTAGCTGTGACGGCGCGCAGAATGGCCTCGCCGACCGAGAGATGACCGGCGCGACGAAAGACGGGACCTATCGCCGCCGCACTGGCCACGAAGTCCTCATGACACGTGTCGTCGAAGGCGTGCCACGGTGTCACGTTGCCGGGCTTGACGACACCGACCTCGTACAGGCAGGCCAGCTCCACGGCCCAGCCGACCTCCACATCCGACAGGCGTCTCATCCGAGCGCCCTCAGCACGTGTTCGACCAGGAGAGCGGGCACATCCAGCCCGGTGACAGCCCGCAGCTCCCGCCAGCCGGGTATCGTGTTGACCTCCAGCACCGTGTAGCCGCCGTCGGCGGTCGGCAGGATGTCCACGCCGGCGTGGTCCGCCCCCACCAGCCGGCACGCAGCCAGGCTCAACTCCAGGACACGCTCGTCGGGCTCGAACGGCTCTCCCCTGGCCCCCTGAGCGGCATTCGTCTTCCAGCCGTTGCCACGTCGCAGCATCGCCCCGACCACGCGCTCGCCGATCACGAACGTGCGGATGTCCACGGACTCGTGCGGCATGAACCGTTGCACACAGTAGACGTACCGGCCCAGCTCCAGGGCGCGAAAAGCCCGGTAGGCCGTGTCGACGTCGGTCACACGTACCATCCCCCGACCCTCCGCACCGAAGAGCGGCTTGACGACGACGTCCCCGCCGAGCTCGACGAACGCCTCGAGCGCCTCGTCGATACGCTCGGTGACGACGGTGGGAGGCGTCGGGATGCCGGCATCGTGGAGGAGCGCCGCCGTGTAGTACTTGTCGACCCCGTACTCGATGCTCGCGGCCGGATTGACGACCCGCACGCCGGCCGTCTCAAGGCGCCGCAGAGCGTCCATGCGGAAGACGATCTGCTCCAGCGACCCCGTCGGGATGGCACGCACGAAGACGACGTCGCAGTCGTCCAGGGGCGTTCGTGACGCCGTCAGCCTGGGGCACGCTGCGACCCGCGCGGTGAGCTGCGTCACCGGGTAGCACTCCGCCGTCGACCCGTGGTCGGCAAGCGCGGCGAGAAGGCTCTGCGTGTGCCAGCCTCCTCGCTGTCCGAGGATCCCGGCCTTCACCCGAACAACGTCTTCGCGATCATCTCGGGATCGACGCGGCCGGCATGGAACGACCGGCCGCTGACCGAGTTGCTCAGGGTGATCTCGGCCGGGCTGAACAGCAGCGGGTCCAGCTTGTAGAAGTCGCCTCCGTAGCGTTCGAACAGCTCGCCGAACGACGCCCCGTAGTCACGCGACGACGAGGACGGCAGCTGTGTGATGACCTCCTCGAGCCGGGCATCGTCGTCCTCGACCGTGTACCAGGCACGACCGCCGTACAGGACCGCATCGTTTGTGCGGCCGATGGCCTTCAGGTCGTCGGCCGCCAGCGGCGCCAGGGGGCACGTCCCGAAGCCGGAGCGCACCGTGCCCATGTCGTAGCCGATCTCGTGCATCTTGTGGAGCCCCGTCTCGACGATGCGCGCCGCGACCTGCACCGAACCCACCAGGGAGGCTGTCGGAGCCACCAGCACATGCAGGCCTCCCGGCTCGACGCCGCACTTCTCGGCGATCCACCCGGTCTCGCGGACGCCCGGCAGGGTGCGTGTCTCCAGCACGAGGACCGCCTGCGACGACGTGTCGCGGTAGTCGACGTCAGCGGAGACCGGGTCGCCGCGATACAAGGCGCGAGCCGGGCCCGAACCCATGGCGAAGTAGCTGCGGTGTGACTCGTCGGCCGACACCTTGACCGCCCAGCCTGCATACTGACCGGCCATGCACGCCACGACCGGAACGTCCACCGTCACCTCGACCCCAGGCAGGACGAGGTCGCCGATGTGGAGGGCGCTAATGCGCACCTCCCCCAGGTCGCCGAGGCACGCCAGCGCAACGAGGCGACCGGCGTCAAGCGAACCGGGCACGTCGACGCCGGCGTCGACCACCTCGGCGCCGTTGGCCAGGCGTGTCACCGCCACGCCGAAGCATTCCGCCGCCTCTGTCAACCGTTGGACCGTCTTGACTGCTCTGTCATTCAGACTGATCACGGACGAGGATCTCTCCTTTCCCTATCGTGGTCGCATCGCCCACGTGCCGGCAGAAGACGCCGTCGCCTGCCGTGGCGTCATCGACAAGCCCCCACTGCGCCAGTCGACGGACGTACGTCCGCAGGAAGACCGGCTCGTAGCAGCAGGCAAGACGGAACGTCGGCAGCAACTCCGGAGCTTCGCCCAGGGCGACGATGGTGCCACGCTTCATCCCCGCCCCGGGCCTCCGACCGATCCGGCCGGCGACCAGGATGGTCCCGGCGATCATCCGTGCGCCGAGGAACTCGCCGGTGTCGCCGAAGACGACCAACATGCCACGACGCATCCTGGAACCGGCTTCGCGTCCGACATCGCCGTGCACGACGATGGTGCCGCCGGTCATCCCCCGCAGCTCACCGGAATAGACGCCACCCGCGTAGTTCCCGGCATTCCCGTGCACGACGATACGACCACCCGCCATGTGAGCGCCGACCCAGTCACCGGCATCGCCGTGCACGACGATCTCGCCGCCGGTCATGTAGGCGCCGAGATGCTGTCCACACTCGCCATCGAGCGTGATCCGGCCGTGAGTCATCCGCTGCCCGATCTTCTTGACCGACCTGAGGTCGCCACGGACGGTGATGCTCTCGGCACCCATGCCGTCGATGTCGAAGAGATCGCCGAGCGCCACCAGACGTCGACCGAAGTAGGCGGGCAAGGCTGCCACCTCCGCGAGGCTCAGGCCGACGAAGCGGTCGGGACAGATGCTGTCGGCCTCGACCGGGATGGGACTGGACTCCCTGCGTTCCAGGGAGATACCGCCCCCTTCAAGCATGAGCGCCGAGCACGATAGGCAACCCATCACCGCCTCCTTTCCTGCTCAACGAGCTCCTTGTCGCCGGCCTCATGCCCGTACCAGGCGGTGAAGGTCGAATCTGAACTGGCCCAGCGACCCCCCGTAGTTGCCCGCCGAGATCCGTCGCACGCCGGGACGACAGGCGGCCTCGATGCCGACTCTCATGGCGTTCCCCACAGCCTGCTCGTCGAGGCCGTCGACGACTATCTCGAGGACGCTGTTCTCGCCTTCACGAAGGGCCCCCTCGAGCAGCGGCTGGATCGTAGGGCAGAAGGGCGTGTTGCTCGAGACCTGCTGTCCTTTGTAGCGTGAAGAGACCTTGCTGCCGCTGCGCACGATGCCGCCGGGGAACGGCATGATGACGCCGGGCACATCGCGCATGGCGCCGACCGCCGCCTCGGCGGCCCCCAACGCCGCCTCGTAGTCGGCGGCCATGATGAAGAAGTTGCCTCCGCCGACACCTTTGGCGACACCGAAGCTCTCCTCGATGACGAACTCGCCGTCCATCACGGGGACCCGCCACAGGCGACGCCCGCCCAGCAGCTTGCTCACCTGGAAGCCGTCGCCGAAGTACCTCAGCTTGCCGCCGATCGTGATCCTCTCGTCGGCCTCGAGGCCGTCGTAGCAGGCGGTCCCGGTAGCCGTCATGACGCTCTGCCCGACCCTGCGCAGCAGCTGCGACTCCATGTCTTTTCGGGACACGGCGAAGAACAGGGCCGCTACCCCCGGTCGGCCGTCGAGCGTCGTCTCGTCCGCGGCCAGCTCGTTGATCCCCGCCTCGCAGCCGCACCCGATGATCGAGGTGGCGAAGCCTGTGGCGGCGGCGGCAGCCGTCAGCGCCCAGCGTCGATGCTCGGCGGTGATCACGATACGGGCCGCCCACATCTCGAACGCCTCGGCGAACGTGTCCTCGATCTCCACTCCATCACGGTGCATGGCGGTCAACTCCTCTCCCAGAACGGCGCCGGTCGAAGCTCAGGCCGAGGATGTCGCCTGCGCACGTCCTCCGCCTCGTCGATGTAGAGATGGTCCAGCACCGAACCCTCGGCAGCACCCAGATCCATGGCCTCCACCAGCGAGGCAAGCTCACCGCCGACGAGACCCTGCGCGATCAGCGCCGCACCCTGGGCAGCCTCTTTGGCGACCGTCGCGTAGCCCTCTACCCGGCGCACCGGCGCATGACGGCGCAGACGTTCCTCCATCTGGCGGCGGACGTCCGGGAGACGGCTCAGTCGTCCGGAGAGCAGTATCTCGCGGGGAGCGTTCAGAATGCTCACCTCGGCCGCCACCTGCTTGCTCACGGCTTCCAGCAGAGCCTCCCACGCCAGCGTCACACGCACGTCTTCTGATGCCCGTGCAAGGAGCTCCTCCGGCGGCATGTCGGGGGCTCCGGCGATCCAGGCGACGCCGCCGGTCGCCAGCGTGGCCTTGGCGAAGCCTCCGAGCTGGTACGCGAGCTCACCGTCCACGGCTCCCAGAGCGCGGTACCCAAGCGCACCCGCAGTGCCGCCGCAACCGTCAACGATGAGTCCATCCTCCACAGCGATCACCGCCGTGAACGCGCCGCCGAGCTCGACCAGCACGAACGACGTCTCTGCGTACGGCAGTGACAAGCGTCGGGCCTGCTCCCAGACGGCCAGTGCCGTCGCGCACAGCTTGTCGGCCGTGCCCATGTCGATGCGGTTCACCTTGCGATGCTCCGGCACGCTCGCAAGATGGATGACGCCCGGAGCGAACCACACAGGCAGGCCGCTGCTCCTCAGCGCCTCCAGGATGCGTCCCATGCCTCTGACGATGCTCCTGCCGGAAGCCCCGGCGCCGTCCGCAAGCAACAGATGGTCTTCTTCTCGCGGACCCAGCTCGTCGGCCGACACCCATGGGAGTCCGTAGCCGGAGGGACCGATGATCAGGTCCACAGGCGCGGCGCCTTCGAGGATCTCGACCAGCAACTCCGGCCGAGAGCCCACCTCGCCGGTGGAGAGCGAGCGATCGACGCATACGGTGTCGCCGGCACGCCCACAGATGTCGAAGCTCACCGTCCCCGGATCGATGCCGACCACACAGCCCATCGGTCCCCTCAGGCCTCCTCGTCACGGGAGAGATAGCCCCACCGCAGCTGGGACTCCTGCGTATACCTCTTGCCCAGGCGTACGGCCAGCGCAGCTCTCTCGAGCTCGCGCCCGAGGTAGAAGGCATGACCGGGATCGGCGAGCGGAAGCTCCGCAAAGATCGCCGCCGGCTCGGTACCCGCCACGAACACGTCCCGATTGAAGACGTACACCTGTTCGTGATCGGCGAAGATGCGATGGTGGCGGTCGGTGACATGCCCCTGCATGGCGCGCAGCTCAGCCTCAGTGTAGGGCTCCCAGGGGGTGTCTTTGAGGGCGATGAGCCGGTCGTCGAGCGATTTGGGCAGGACACGGTTCTTCAGTGCGTAATGCATCAGCCTGCGCCCCACGTCCAGCTCACGCACCGCGCCCCGCGCCCAGCTGATCACCTCGGTGGTCAGCACGTAGTCGATCCGCAGCTCTGCCGCCACACCGGCCATGACGGCGTTGATGCCGGTGCTGTCGGCGTCGGTGAGCTCCGTGAGGTTGCCGAGACCCATGAGCATGGGCGTCTCCGGATGAGCCTGCCGGGTCCGATAGAACCGGTCCAGCGCAGCGGTAAAACCGAAGCTGAGCGGATCGAGGATAGGATCGAGGACATACGAGGCCCCCAGCTCGGCGACCCGTGCCGCATTGCGCTCCAGCGACTCCAGCCCTTCTCCGAAGTCGGGTATGACGACCACCGGACAGCTCACATGCGGTACCACCGCCATGTTCTGACTGTTCACGCTCAGCACCAGATCGACGCCGGCCTCGTCGGCCTCCCTGATGGTGTCCACATCGAAGGTGTCGATGCTGACGGTGAATCCTCGCTCCCTGAGCCTGGCGACGGTCTCCCCCGCCCCGTCGAAGCCTTCCATCGGTGGGCAGCCGAGGTCTATGACATCTGCCCCGGCATCACGGAAGTACTCGGCCTGAGCGAGGATCTCCTGCCACGGGAGCTGCCACGCCTCGACGATCTCGGCCACGATCCGGGTCTCGTACTCGCCATAGCCTTCCATGACCGCCTCTCGGCCGAACAGGGTCGGCAGATCCTTGAGGTCCTTGGGACCACGCACCACCGGCACGCCCAGTCGCTGTCCCAGCACCTCCAGGTCGCCCCGGCAGAGGCCGGGAAGCATGACCTCGTCACACCCGCGAGCGTCGGACAGATGCAGGGCTACGTCGACCGTCCGAAGCAGCGCCGCCACGTGCGTGTCGATCACGACGATGTCGTAGTCGACGTCCTGCTCGAGCTTCGCAAGCGTACCGCGGAGCGCGTCGGCGGCCAGTATGCCCGTGACGAACAGGATCCTGGGCACGTATCGACCCCCCCCCTCAGCCGGCGAGCCACTCGTCGAGCGTCGTATGACGCCCGGCATGTGCTTCTCCGGACAGCTCTGGAGTCATCTCGGAGAGCGTGCCGAACCGTTCGGCAAACGCGTTATGCTCGTGGATGCCCTCGAAGTTCTCCTGGCGCGCCAGGACGAACGACTCTGCCGGCAGCTCGGGATGGAGCTCGACCAACCGGCGCAGCATCTCGCGGACCACATCCTCCACAAAGCGGGGGTTACGGTGCGCCTTCTCAACGACGTGCAGCTCGTCGGGACGCTTGAGCAACTCGTAGATCTCAGAGCTCATCGACGCCTCTACGATCTTCACCAGATCCTCGGCCCGTACCCGCTGTCGAGTGCCGATGAGAAGCGTGCCGCGACCGCGCTGGTTATGGGAAGCCAGCGGGATGATGCCGAGAATGCGGTCGCTGTCCTGCGCGCTGAACCCATTGCTCTGCAGCAGCTCGGCGGACCGCGAACGGATGAGATCCTGAGCGCATGGACAGGCCGTGAGGCCATTGACCTCCACGCCTACCAACAGGCGTGTGCTGCGCTTCGTCGACGCGGCGATGCCGATCAACGTGTAGATCTGTTCGGTGGGTCGGTCAGTCGCCGGCGTCCGCTTGACGATCGGCGTCTGCGCCCGGATGCGCACCTCCGAGCGCACGGCGCCCTGGGTCACCAGCACCTGTTGGGCCATGCGGCCGGCGAGCGATTCCACATTCGGGAACGGCGCCCGTGTCAACCCCTCCGCAAGCTCTTCGACGACCTCGCTGAAGCGCGACATGTGGACCCCGGTCTGCCCCGGGTCGAGGTCGGCAAAGAGGTCGATGGTGGCGTAGAAAAGCTCCGCCCTCCCCCCGTTCTTGATGGAGATGATGCGACGCAGATCGGTCACGCCGGCACGGCTCAGAGCGACGCTGACGGCAGGAGCCTCCTGCTGCACGTCACGCGGCGGCCGACAGCCGCGATCCTCGCCCGTCGTCACGGCGCTCACCGGCATGCGATCGGGGCGGCACCCTTGACAGGGCGGGACTGGACCGCGAAGTTCTCGAACGCGACCGTATAGGCGCTCTTGAAGTATTCCCGGATCTCCGTCTCGATGTCCTCGTCGTAGTCCGCCGCCGCGTAGAAGGTGCGGCCGGCGACCTCCGTCACAACCTGTCCGTCGCGGGCTACCAGCTCGCCCGCCTTGAAGACCCAGGCGGGCCTGGCGAACATCTCTTCCTTGTCCTCGAGCTCACGATAGACCGCGATATCTGCGTCGGCGCCGATCCCCAGGTGGCCCTTTCGGTCGAGCCCCAGCGCCCGAGCGGGCCCGGCGCGGCTGATGATGGCGATCTCGTTGAGCGAGTACTCGCGCTCCAGCTCCGGGAGCAGCGCCCGCTTGCGTGCCGTGGGGTGCAGCTTGTCGAACTCCGCACGCCGATACTCGCGGTCCATCAGGAGCTTGATCACCTGTGGATAGCGGGTGAAGGGCCCGGCGTTGGGGTGGTCGGTGCTCAGGAACACCTTCCATGGATCCTCGATGAGCATGTACAGCTCCATCCCCGTCAGCCACATGGTGGAGTTCACGGGATTGCTGCGCTTGTACAGGACGGGGACGATGCCGCCTCCGGTCTCGCTCTCGACGTCGTCGTTGATCCACTTGTTGCCGGTCGTACGGTGGAGGCTGTACTGGATGGGGCCGTCGGACGTCATCGTGGTGGCCGGGCCGAAGACGAGCTGCCCGACATCGACGGTGACGTCCGCTGCGGCGTTCACCGCCGCCGCGACCGCCGGGGCCTCCGACACGTGCATCTTTCCGGCGCCCTTGCCATAGCTGAGGAACTGGAGATGGCAGAAGTGCGCCGCTCGCCCTTCCAGACCGCGGATGGTCTCGATCGTCGTGCGGGCACTGGTGTGTCTGCCGAGGTTGATGCCGTGTATGTGCGGCACGTGAGGCAGTCCCAGCTCGTCGTTGATCCACGCCAGGGCGCCGACGATCTGTCGCGGCGAGACGCCATACCCGATGACCTCATCGTTCATCTCTTCGACGTTGCGGCCCCACTTCCAGTTCTCGACCCCGCCCGGGTTCACGATCTTGATGGCGAAGCCCCTGGTGGCCTTCAGGAGCCATCCCACGTAGTCGCGCGCCTGCTCGAGCCGACCTTCGGCGATGCACCGCATGATGAAGTGGTTGTTGCCCATGGTGATGAACGCGCCCTTGTCGAGATTGGGCACGTCCTCAAGCTCCTCGTGAGTATGCCGAGCGGCCAGTGGCGCGGTGGCGGCTTCCATGACCGTCGTATAGCCCATCTCCGAATAGAGATAGCCGGTGAGGTGAGTCGACGGAACAGTGAGGCCGGAGCCCGAGCGAAGCTTTCCCTGTCGGGCACGCTCGTGACCGCGATGGTCCTCTGGCCGCATCTTGCGGCCCGAGTTGACCTTGGCGCCCACGACGTGGCTATGGATGTCGACGCCGCCCGGCATGACCACCAGACCGCCGGCGTCGGTGATCTCGGCCCGCTCCCGATCCACATCGGCCGCCGCCACGACCCTGCCGTCGGCGACCCAGATGTCACGGACCTCACCAGCGCAGTCGTTTCTGGGGTCGAAGACGCGACCACCGATTATGCCCAGCATCATGTCACCGCCTCAAGGAGCTGTGTGAGGACGTCTTCATCGGTGGGACGTCCGGTCGAGATGCACTCGGTCAATGGTATCGGGACGCCGTCCATGCGGTATGCCGTGCCGGCCGCATCGACGCCGTACGCGGCTGTCGGGAACACGATCCTGGCCATCTCTGCCGTGACGCTCGACCCATGGTCGAGGAGGATGGTCGGGATGCGCTCCAGGTACCGCGCCGCACGCGCCGGGAGGTGGGCTCCCGGATCGGATGCGATGATCACCGCGGCGTCGGCGGCACGGCGCGCCAGCATGTCGACGGCGGTGAACTCTCCCGGGCTGAACTGCGGATACCCGCGCGCGAAGCTCACGGCAAAGGGATACCCGCTCAACCATGTGAGCACCTGGTCCGCACCGGTCACGTTGCCGTGCCCCCGCATGGGCAGCACCGAGAACCTGGTATGTGCATTGAGCTCGGCCACCAGCGTGAACAGCTCGGCGACGTTCATCTGACGCGCCGGCGTCATGGTCAGCCCCATTCCCATGAACGCCACGCCGTAGCGACAGGATGTCATCCGTTCGACCAGCGCCGTCAGATCCGGGAGCGCGACGCCTCCCACAACGTCCGCAGCAGGCGTTCTTCCGGCGACCATCAGACGGAGAGTCGTCAACACCTCGAAGTCGGCACCCGCGTCGACCTGGAGGAAGATGTCGGCCTTGGCGGTAGTGTCCGTGGGGCGCACATCGACGGCGACGACCGTACGGTCCTTGCGACCATTCGGCGTCTGTGCCCCCTTGGCGGCAGCCGAGTAGCGCCGGAAATGGCGCAGATGAGAGGCCTCCGGATTACAGCCCCAGAACAGCAGCAGATCGGCACGGTCGCGGACCTCTCCAAGGGTGCACGTCGGCTCTCCTACGGCCTGCATGGCGAGGCCGGTGGGGCCGTGGCAGACGGATGAGGTCGAGTCGATGACGGCCCCGATGCGGTCGGCCAGCTCGACGGCCTTCCTCTGCGCCTCGACGGCCGAAGAGCTGAGCCCGTAGATGAGCGGGCTGTCGGCGGCAACCAGGATCTCGGCCGCCG